>Ga0209324_10002094_pt1 | contig 13798 bp, 16 predicted proteins | sample Rifsed19ft3_FD_184015 | JGI IMG/M metagenome (GOLD analysis project Ga0209324, IMG submission 184015) | Soil microbial communities from Rifle, Colorado, USA - sediment 19ft 3 (version 2) | ecosystem: Environmental > Terrestrial > Deep subsurface > Rock core/Sediment | place: Rifle, Colorado...
GTTCCTCATCGTCTATCGTTGTAGGGGCAGGTTTCAAACCTGCCCCTACGTTGATGTCATAAAAATCTGTGCCTATGAGCGAATTGCCGCACTTGATGTTGTTGCCGAGGTCGGGCAGGGCGCGCTCGTGGAACATTTTGAGCTGCTTTACAATGGTCTGCTCGGATTCCCCTTCCAGCACCTTAAGGAGAAGTGAAAGCTTCGTTACCTCCACGGCCTGCGGGTCAATATCAACACCATAGATGTTGTTGAGGAGGATGCGTCTGCGTTCGGCGGTAGTGAGACGCCAATTTCGGATTTGGGAATTCGGATCCCCGATCTGAGTCGAGGACAAGTTTTGGATTTCGGATTTTCCGGATTGGTACAGCGCTGGTGAGCGACCGGTTGCCCATTTCTCTGGGTCATTGGCTATATACCAGTCACGATGCCAGTCGAGCAGGTATTGGTATGCGCCCAGGAGGAATGAGCCAGAACCACAGGCGGGATCGAGGATGCGGATTTTGGAAATATCCTTCGGGGTAATGTCCTTAATTTTGGATTTCGGATTTTGGATTTTGGAATTAACAAGTTGCCCAACGGTGTTTTTTACGATGTAATCCACGATATACGTCGGCGTATAGTAGATACCGCCTGCCTTTCTTACTTCGGGCTTTTCTTCTACTACGGCGCGATGGCCAGCCGTGAGGCGGATTACCTTCCCTAAAAACTGCTCGTATACCTGCCCAAGGATATCGGCGGAAAGAACGGAGAACTCATACGGACTGTCAGGATAGTACAGATTTTTGATAATATCCCTGAGCGCGCCATCGTCAATGTTCAGATTGGGCGTGAGCGTATCGGGTGATTCAGAACGGTCTTTTTCTTTCTGGAAATGAAACAGACCGGAATTATATCGTTCATCGGCGCGGTAGAATAATTCACAGAGCCGCTCATACATGCGGTCGCCATTCTGTAATGCCATGAGTTGTCCATACCGTTCGATACCCCGGTCTTCGCAGATACGGAGGAATATGATGCGGTCAATGGTGCGCTGGACGGCAAAGTTCAGGTCGCGTTGCGAGAGTTCAGGGTTTCTGAGCGCAAGACTGCGGGCAAGCGCATCACGCCAGGATTCAATCTCCTTGAGAAATGCCGTATCAACCTCTGCCGTGCCTTTCTTTGCCTTGCTTGATTCGGCATATCTATCGAAGACCCTTTTAATACAGATTCACGCGAGAAGATCGAGGCGATCTCGTCCCAGTATTGCGCAAACTCAGCGCAATTGCTTATGTATATAATGCGGGCAGTGGATGCCTTATCAGCCTTGTTTGGTTTGACCCTGCAATCATAAACGGCAAACTCTTCAAAATCGGTGAGGATGCTGAGGGGGAGTTTTGCTGACCATGCGTAACGGCGCAGTTGGAATGCAGGAGAAATGTCGTCCTTGATATTGACCGATGGCCGCTTTGACTCCACAAAGAACTTGCGCGTCCCGCCGATTCGGAAGCAATAATCAGGCGCCTTCGTGACGCCGCCTACCTTGATGGAGTCTTCGTGGATAACGTCCTTATACGCCTCGGCATACCCCTTCTCGTTATTTACGTCCCATCCCAGGAGTTGAAAAAATGGGTCAATGAACTCCCGCCGAAGCTGGGTTTCGTTGTATTGACCGGAACGATATGCCTCGCGGTTTGTATTAAATCTTTCAACGAGTTCGGGGAGTTCCTGCGGAACAGACATTGTTTATATTATCTTTTTGTCTTTGCCGGTGTGCGCCTTTTTTCCCGTTCTTCAAACCTGCCTTCAATGGCTGCAAGCCGTTCTCTTATCTGAATGGCAATATCTATTTTTTCGTCCAATCGTTTTATCTCTGTAGTTATTTCTGCTTTCAGTGAATCCATGCGTGTAGTTAATTTTTCGTCTAACGCACCAATTTTGTAGTCCAGCGAATCCATGCGTGTACTTAATTTTCCGTCTAACGAATCAATTTTCTCATCAAGACGCCTTATCTCTACCTGCAGTGCTTTTAGTTCTGGTGCAACAATGTCCTGTAGTGCCTGTTTCACCTCTTCATAAACACTCATATACGCCTCACTATAGAAAAAAGTTAATTTAACGTCTTAATTGTATCACATAGCTTAATAATAAAAAGAAAAATTTGGGCTATGCTCTTTTCTTAAGAACTGAATACATTTTCTAGCGCACGGGAAATTATATCAACTTCTTCATCATACACCGTGCGCATATCCAGGAGAACACGGTCTTGTTCGATCCTTGCAAAGATAGGGGGGGTAGAGTCCCTGAGTTTATTGGCCAGTTCTATAGCATTTATCTTGTCTGAATGAATGCATACAAGCTTTGTTGGGATATTTTCACCCGGTAGTGCTCCGCCGCCCATCTCTGATAAACCATCTACCATAGAAAGGTTCATGCAAACCCTGGTTTCTGAACTCACCGTATTTATTACTTTTTTACATCTATCCTCAATTGTCTCAAGAGGCGTTAAAATCATTTTTAATACAGGGATATTTTTTAGGGCAAGTCCCTCTTCCAGATAAAGCCTTAAAGTTGCTTCCAGCGCGGCAATTGTCAATTTCCCAACACGGAGCGCACGCGTTAATGGATTCTTCTTTAATAAATCAACCCACTTCTTCTTGCCGGCAATGATGCCACCCTGCGGGCCTCCTAATAATTTGTCTGTACTGAACGTAACGACATCAACACCTGCCTTTATACTTTCCAGCACCGTTGGTTCATATGGCAGCCCATATTTCTGAAGTTCAATCAACGCACCGCTTCCAAGGTCGTAAACTACTGGAATATTCCTAGCCTGACCCAATGAAACGAGGTCATTTAAGTCAACTGCTTCAGTAAAACCAACAATCTTAAAGTTGCTTTGATGCACTTTCAGAATAAGTCCGGTATTTTCTGTGATAGCATTTTCGTAATCCTTTAAATAGGTCTTGTTGGTTGTCCCCACCTCAACCAATATAGCTCCGCTTTTAGCCATGACGTCGGGCATGCGAAATTCCCCCCCAATCTCAACAAGGTGGGATCGGGAAATAACGACCTCTTTACCTCTGGCTAAAGTGTCTAAAGCCAGCAAGACGGCGGCGGCATTGTTGTTGACAACCAATGCCGACTCTGCCCCGGTAATCATACAAATGAGTTGCTCTATATTATGGTATCGGAATCCTCTCTTGCCAGAATACTTCTCGATTTCAAGGGTACAGAAGCTATTTAAGACATTTTGTATCTGTTTTGCAGCTTCTTCTGCGAGTGGCGCCCTGCCGAGTCCAGTGTGAAGAATAATGCCCGTTGCATTAATCGCATGCTCGATACCACACAATTTTTGCTGAAGAACTTGTTGTATTATCGGATAGAGTTTTTTTGGAGAAAGGTCTGTGGTTTGTGATATTATCTTCTCATCTGGAAACTCCCCGTCTTTCACCCTCCCCACTTGCCCCTCCCATTGTTCGACTGAGCTCACGACGAAGTCAAGGGAGGGGAGTCTTTTCTCCCCCCTTGTGTCTTCTTTTGATGTATCTGTCTCATTTATATTTGTTTTATGAATCAGGGATTGCCGAATGTCTTCCAAGACCTCTCTGACCGCTTCAACGACAAGCTGTCTTGGGTAAAGGCCGATCAACCCCAATATTTCAGGTGATTCAAGGAGTTCATTGACAGATGGAATTGTTCTGAGGATATTTTGGCGCATAGATTCTGTTGTAGGGGCGAAGCATTTGTTTGAATGAGTGTGGGAAAGCCCACTTCCTGGCAACAAATGCTTCGCCCCTTATTTTCTAATTCTCAATTTATCGTCTTTAAAAACGTAAAATTTGTTCAATAGCTTTTCGGAATATTTCTCTAAAATATTCTCTACAATTTTTACTTTTTCGTCAGACTTGGCATCTTCGAGCCTTAATAACAATACACCTGCATGAAGAAGGCATGAATTGTAAACCAACTCTCCAAAATCCTTATCCATTGTAATAACCATTCGTTTCTCGGAAACGGCTATTTTTAGTATTTCTCTGTCCAGCATCCGAGGGTTTATATCTCGTACATTCTTTATATCATACCTCTCATTTTTAAGGCATTTCTCGACTTTTTTACCAACTCCAACATCAATGAGAAATTTTAAACTTTTTTGCTTCACCCTTAAACACCCGAACCAATTTCAAATACCTGTTCTTCACTTACCAATTCTGCTGCATAAAGCAAAACAGCCTGAATATCTTCTGGTTCTAATTCCGGATAATCTTCAAGCAACTCTTGAGTTGTAATCCCTCCTGCCAACGCCTTCAAAACCTGTTCAACGGTAATTCTTAAACCTCTAATAGCCGGTTTACCGACCATCACATCGGGGTTTATTGTAATTCTGTTTGATAATTGTTTACTATCCATCTTCTCTCATCCTTTCTTTTGCGTTTGCAATAAACCGTTTCATTAACAACTTGTCTTTCTTGCCAGGTGACGATTCTACTCCTGAAGATACATCTACCGCATAAGGCTTCACAACACGAATGGCTTCCCGAACATTTTCGGGTGTCAACCCTCCCGATAAAATAATAGCTCCATATTTATGCGCCTGCCTGGCAATCTCCCAATTGAAGGACACCCCCGTTCCACCCATAACGCCCTTTACATAGCTGTCCAACAAAAACGCATGAGGACTGTAATTTGCCAGAGGTTTCAAGTCATCGTCTTCCCTGATCCGGAATGCCTTTATAATCTTATATCCCCTCAAATCATTTAAATATAAGGGGGATTCATTGCCGTGGAGCTGAACCGTTTGTATACCACAGAAATCACAAATCTCTTTTATCGTATCGGCCTTCTCGTCAACAAATACACCTACAGGGGAAACAAAGGGAGGCAAATTATTAATGATATCTCTGGCCTGTTCCTTAGTTATCTGACGAGGGCTTTTTGCAAAGACAAATCCTAAGGCATCCGCACCAAACTCCACAGCGGCGTGTGCATCTTCGTTATTGGTAATCCCACAGATTTTAACCCGCATTTCCACACCTTATTTAATCAATCAAATAATTTTAAACCACAAGTCTGGGTAAGGTGGGCAATGCCCACCCTACTATGATTAGGACACAGATTTTCACATCGTGGCGAAGCCACGACAAAAACAGACACAGATTACGCAGATTAAACAGATTAAAAATCAATATTATTTTTGCACCGGGCATATTCTTCCTCATTAATTTCCAACCACACGGAGGCTCAGTAATCGCAAAATAATTTATTTTCCAAACTCTCAACTCTTAACATCAATTCGATCTTTGCGAACTCTGCGCCTCTGCGGTGACAACTAATGTCTAAAATGCCTTTGACCTGTAAATACCATAGCTATCCCGTGTTCGTCTGCTGCGGCAATTGATTCGTCATCCTTATTAGAGCCTCCCGGCTGAATAATCGCCACCACACCAGCCCTTGCCGCAACATCCACGCTATCCCTGAAAGGGAAAAAGGCGTCAGAGGCCATCACTGCGCCCTTGACCCGATCTCCTGACTTCTTTATGGAAATCTCTGTAGAATCGATACGGCTCATCTGTCCGGCGCCTACACCCAACACCATCTCGTTTCTTACCAATACAATGCTGTTGGACTTTACGTGTTTACAAACGATAAAGGCAAAACGCAGGTCGGCCAGCTCCTTTTCAGATGGTTTTTTCTTCGTGACAATCTTAAGGTTCGCAGCGTCGTATACTGACAAATCCCTGCCCTGCAAGAGTATGCCTCCGACTACCCGCTTCATATCAAAGGCGCATGGATCTATTGATTTTGCCGACAAAGTGCCCGTTTTTAATAGTCTTAAACCGCTCCCCCATTTTCGCTTTGTCGTGAGAATATCAACTGCCTCTTTTTCGTATTCAGGGGCAATAATCGCTTCTACAAAGTGCCCCGGTTCTGTAATAGCCTCTGCCGTTGCTATGTCTACGGTCTTGTTTAACCCCAGGATACAGCCAAATGCAGACACAGGGTCGCCGTTGTATGCCTTTGTAAATGCCTCGGCAAGGGTATCGGCAGATGCAGCGCCACACGGGTTTGTGTGCTTTATCACGATAGCGGAAGGACGTTCAAATTCCTTTGCCAATTCCAGGGCGGCATTAAGGTCTATAATATTGTTATAGGAAAGCTCCTTCCCGTACAACTGCTGTGCGTTTGATACACAAGGCTCCTGGATACTTTCCTCCACATAAAATGCAGCCGTTTGATGCGGATTTTCACCGTATCGTAAAGATTGTCGTTTCATATAATCCAGTGAGAGAGCCGTAGGATAGCCTCCCTTTTCTTTATCGAGGCTGTCAAAATAATTGGCAATAATCCTGTCATAACGACCCGTAGTCCTGAATGCCTCGATGGCGAGTTCAAATCGCATCTTCTCTGAAATATCGTTTCGGTTGGCCTTGAGTTCCTCGATAATAAACTCATACCTCTTCGGGTTTACAATGACAATGACATGCTTGTAATTCTTGGAAGCAGAGCGAATCATCGAAGGCCCGCCGATATCGATGTTTTCAATCGCTTCATCCATGCTCACGCCTTTTTTTGCAATCGTCTTTTCAAAGGGATAGAGGTTAACCACCACCATATCGATAGGTTTAATTTCTAAATCCTTCATCTGTTTTCTGTGGGTTTCATTGTCCCGTAAGGCAAGCAACCCGCCGTGTACCTTTGGATGCAAGGTTTTTACACGGCCGTCCATAATTTCAGGGAACCCTGTGTATTCTGAAATTTCAATGACGCGGACACTATTCTCTTTTAGCAATTTTGATGTACCGCCTGTAGAAATAATTTCTACACCTAAATGCTGCAACTCCCTGGCAAACTCAACAATCCCGGTCTTATCAGAAACACTGATGAGCGCCCTCTCTAATTTCGCCATTTTTTCTCCTCATGAAAAATCTTTGTGGACAATATGTGCATTGTTATCTGTACACTCAGTGAAATCTGTGGTTAGTATTTTGTTTCGTGATTTTAGCAGAAGGCAAAAATCAAGTCAAAAGAATAACTCAGTTTTGGACATACTATTCAAACGCTTCTTGTTTACCAATCAAGTTGTATTTTAAACAAATAAGCACATTTGAAATCAATGCAAATAGCGTAGTACGATACGGTAAATTTAGAAGGGGGGTAGGATGTTGGGAAATAAGAGCTCAAAAGTGAAAGGCAAAGAAGAAAAGAAGAAGTGAGTACGGGTAAATACAAGAGAATTAGTTATGCTGCGTGAAATATACTTTGAGGAGAAATGAAGATTTTGAAAACCCGTTGTTGTGTGCAGATTGTTTCAATGCGTCAACAGATAAAACATCTCTTCCAATCTTTATCATTGACCTTAATCTCTATGGATTGAATATGATTCGTACCTCTGGCAATCTTTAGCGCAGTCTTATATCTACCGCGTACCCTTTTTTCATCTTTCTCTTTTAGCAGGTATCGTTAAAGTATTTAAAGTAGTCGAGATCTGCGATAATTATTGGAAAATTCTTTTCATACCTTTCTACCTCACTATACTCATGAGAGCAACTCTCAAGAAAACATCTTCTGGTATAGAGCGCTGTTAGGTCATCAAACATGGCCTCTTTCTGTGCGTTCTCATAACGCCTGCTTCTCTCAATGGAATGTGCTATATCTTGCGCCAGGGCGCTAAAGAGTGTCTTATCATTCTCTCTGAACGCATTAATCTCTCTTTTTTGTATGTTTAAAACCCCTATTACTTTGTTATCGCTTAAATTTAAAGGCACCGATAGAAAAGAACCAATATCTGGTATCTTCCCTTTATAGGAGCGAAATCTCTCTTCATCATAACTAATTCATAAATAGATTATCTTGCTGAGCTATTTCAACCGCCATTTTTAAGTTATTCCTTAATGCATGAAGTACGTTAAGCTCAAAGAATTGCCCTTGTAATCCCTCGAACTTATTCCTGACAGGAAAAAATATCTGCTGGCCATCCTGTGATTTTACACTTTTCATATTCTTCATAGCTTTTCACCTCATGTAATATTAGGTTTATAAATATAGGGTACATTGTATTTATTATTATCGGTATATTTTCCATATTATTTAGAATAAAACTGTTATATTTTTGAGTTTGATCTTAAAGGCAATATTACTTATAAATGCCACTTCCTAATATCATTGGCGTTCTTTATTATTAAACGTGCGAGGTTTTTTCATTGACTGTCTTTGTCTTTTTTGTTTGAATCATTTTTCTGCAACAAATTTTCAATTTAATTATGTGAGGTGAATTATGGCAACCCAGAAATTAAAGGTGTTTTGTACCCCGTTTTGTCCAAAATGCAGTCAACTGCTGGCTTATTTAAACAAGAAAAAGGCGGATTATATTTCTTATGATATTGACAAAGACGATACCGCAAGAAAAGAAGCGGTAAAAATTGTGGGCACGGATGATATCGAATCACTCGATAAGCTGCCTATAGTTGTAGCCGGCGATAAGGTGTTGTATGGGTTTGACAAAAAAGAGATTGATAAATATATTCGCTGAATTTACCCTTGACTTTTGCTGCTAAAACGTTTAGCCTCTTAAAGAATTTTTTAGAAACAAAGTTAAATTATGCTGCCTATGGCAGCACCTTTTAAGCTCCCCTCTAAAAAGAGGGGCTGGGGGTGTGTTGCGGCAAACTTACACACCCCTTTATCCCCTCTTTTTAGAGGGGAATCATTAAAGATTGAAATTTCTGAACATTTAATTATGCCTTCGGCGACTTTTTCAACGTAGCGCGAACTTCAGTTCGCTTACATCCAATGCGAACTGAAGTTCGCGCTACAATTGCAACTTTGAAATCCTAGTACATTAAGCTATGGCAGAACAAAACAACCTGAAAGAATTTACGAAGGGAATATTTCAATATAACCCCATGTTTGTGCTGGTGCTGGGAATTTGCCCCAGCCTTGCGGTTACTACCTCGGTGAAAAACGGACTGGCAATGGGCGGAGCGGCTACTTTTGTGCTCGTCTGCTCCAATTTTATTATTTCCATTGTGCGAGCGTATATTCCCCGCGAAATTCGCATTCCTTGTTTTATTGTTGTTATTGCCGCCTTTGTAACTATGGTGGAGTTGCTCATGAAGGCATATTTACCCCCAGAGTTGAATGCCTCGCTGGGCATATTTATCCCACTCATCGTAGTCAACTGTATCATCATGTATCGCGCGGAATCCTTTGCGTACAAGAATAAACCCTTCGCGTCTGTTTTGGACGGGGCGGGCTTAGGATTAGGTTGGACCCTTTCACTCTGCCTTATTTCGTCCATACGTGAGATAGTTGGGTCAGGAACACTCTTTGGCGTAAAAGTATCTGAATCGTATCAACCTGCCTCGGTAATGATCATGGCTCCGGGTGCGTTTATTGTATTAGGACTTTTGTTGGGTTTCTTCAATTGGCAAAAGCTCAGAAAGAGCGAGAAGTCAATGAGGTCCCTTATGAAAAATGATTAAAGAGATTGCATTAATTATCGTAAGCGTGGTTTTTGTCAATAACTTTGTCCTGGCAAAGTTCCTGGGACTCTGTCCGTTCCTGGGCGTTTCCCAAAAGACGTCATCCGCCATCGGTATGGGTGCAGCAGTAACGTTTGTCATGACCTTATCTTCGGCAATTACCTGGATCGTTTATAACTTTGTTTTGCTGCCTGGCGATGCAAATATTGTGGCAAAGGTTTTCCCGTCCATTCGGGAATTGGGGCTTATCGAAGTATTAAAAACGATCAGTTATATCCTTGTTATTGCAACATTGGTACAATTTGTTGAAATGATGCTCAGGAAAATGGCGCCCGCATTATATGAAAGCCTGGGGATTTATTTGCCTTTGATCACAACGAACTGCGCTGTATTGGGTGTAGCGCTTTTAAATACAACCGATTCCCCAAAACATTTGGGATTTTTACAAGCCACAGTGCAGGGGTTTGGCGCAGGTATCGGTTTTACGGTAGCCATGTTGTTAATGTCCGGAATTCGTGAGCGTCTGGCGCTGGTTAATATCCCTCAGCCTTTACGCGGAGTTCCTATTGCCTTTATCTGCACGGGACTTATGGCGCTTGCCTTTTTTGGATTTTCGGGAATGGTTCAATAAACTATGCGACATGTCATTTCTATCCTCGTAGAAAATAAAGCCGGCGTCCTTGCCCGTATCACGTGTCTTATCAGTGGAAGGGGATTTAATATCGACAGCCTTGCCGTTGGCGAGACAGAAAACCCCGCCCTTTCACGCATTACTCTTGTTGTCAAAGGCGACGATGCCATTGTTGAACAGGTCAAAAAACAAATAGGCAAGGTTATCGATGTAATCAAGGTGATCGATTTCACCGATGAGGCGTTTGTTGAACGGGACTTAATGTTGCTCAAGGTCAACTGCCCTATTGGGAAACGCGGAGAAATCATTGAAATTGTCGATATCTTCAGGGGTAAAATTATCGATGTCGGCCTGAAAGACCTTGTAATTGAGATCGCAGGCGCAGAAGACAAACTCGAGGCAATGACAAGTTTGTTAAGACCTTATGGAATTAAAGAACTCGTCCAGACGGGAAGTGTCGCCATTGCCCGCGGTGCAAAATAAGAAATAAGTCTAAGGGGGATTTATGCATCGCATATGCCATGTGGGCCACATAAATAAAATCCTATACGATTAAAATATTTTGAAAGGTAAAAGAAAAGGATATGTTAAAAATCTATTATGAAAAAGATGCGGATATCAGCATTCTAAAAGGAAAGAAGATCGCCGTTATTGGATACGGGAGTCAGGGACATGCACAAGCTCAAAATCTCAGGGAATCTGGGATGGACGTGATTGTATCCACACGCACAGGCACACCGAATTATCAATTAGCCGTCAAACATGGTTTTAAACCGGTTACTGTGGATGAGGCCGCGCGGCAGGGTGATTTTCTTCAAATACTCATGCCCGATGAAACCCAGAAGTCCGTCTATGAATCACAGATCAAGCCACATCTGAAAGAAGGAAAGACACTCTGTTTTTCACATGGATTTAATATCCATTTCGGGCAGGTCGTACCTCCGAACAATGTAGACGTTATCATGGTAGCCCCCAAGGGGCCTGGCCACCTTGTCCGCAGCGAATTTGAAAAGGGAGGCGCTGTACCATGTCTTATGGCTATCCATCAAGACGCTACAGGAACAGCCCAAAAAAAGGCTCTCGCCTATGCGCACGGAATCGGTGGTACACGGGCTGGAGTAATTGAGACCACTTTTGCAGAAGAAACAGAGACAGACCTCTTTGGAGAACAGGCCGTATTATGCGGCGGTGCGGCAGCCCTTGTCAAGGCAGGATTTGAAACGCTTGTAGAGGCTGGGTATCAACCAGAACTCGCCTATTTCGAATGTATGCACGAACTCAAGCTGATTGTAGACCTTTTCTACCAGGGTGGCTTAAGCTACATGCGATATTCGATCAGCAACACTGCTGAATACGGAGACCTGACCCGAGGCCCGCGTATTGTTACCGAAGAAACCAAGAAGGAAATGAAACGGATACTAAGTGAGATACAAAGCGGTCAGTTCGCCAAGGAGTGGATATTGGAAAATCAGGCTGGACGGCCAGTCTTTAACGCCCTGGAGAAGAAGGATAGAGGACACCTCATCGAAAAAGTCGGCAGGGAACTAAGGAATATGATGAAGTGGATTAATGCCAAAGAGGTATAGTCTGTAAATCAATACTATTTCACCGCCGTGAACGCGGAAGGTTCAGTAACAGTTTAGCCCATCGCAAAGACGCTTTAAACCTGTAGAGACAGGTTTCAAACCTGTCTCTACTATAACAAAATCACAAACTTTTCAGAAATTTCCAACATATCGGATAAGTAAACGCCTATTTTCCCTTGTTTTCTTTTGCCTCTTCCTGTTCCATCTTTTCAAGGCGGAGTATCAGCCAAATGGACGCGCCGATGGCAAAGGGAAGCAAGATGTATTGAATGATTTCGAGTTTTGATCGCGGGGTAGGTGGAATTTCTGGAAGAGGAGCTTGTGTGGATTGTGTTGATTGAACTTGTGTAGCTGTCCCAGGTGGATTTGTCTGGACTTCTTGAGCTTGAACAGAAATGGAAGTAAATGTGACAGTTATTGCAAATAATAAATATAAAACTATAAATAGCTTTCTCACAGTCGTATTCCTAGCGAGGCGAAGCCTCATACCTAAAAAACATGGAAACCACAGATTCCACAGATTACACAGAAAAAAGATAACAGTTCAGCACCCCCACCTGACCTCCCCCATCGATGGGGAGGAAACGTTTTTCCCCCGCCCTTGGTGGGAGGGGTTAGGGGAGGGGGTGAACAGATACGAAAAAAGATACCAATAATCTGTGCGTTCTGTGTCTTCTGTTGTTATACATAAAAACTTGACTCATTTAATAAATATTAATTTTTTGTACGTTTCGTACTCTTCCTGCGCCTCTTTCTTTTTACCGAGCTTGCTATAGGTATCACCCAGCAGCAAGTGAGCGCTGGCATTGCCGGGATTTAGTTCCAGAAGTTTTTCACACTCGGCAGCCGTTTCGTTATACTGGGCTTTTTGGCTGTATGCAAAGGCAAGGTTATACCGCGCATCGTGGTTTTCTGGATTCGAGGTTATAATCTTCTTAAATATTTCGATAGCCTCATCAAACAGCCCTTTTTCATTGTATGCAACACCAAGATTATATGACGCATCGGTATATTTTGGATTGATTTTTAATGCCTGTTGATATGCTCCTATTGCCTTGTCAGCTAGTTTCCTTTCACCATAAAGACAACCCAGATTATAATAAACTCTGGCATTATTTGGATTCAATGACACGTATCTTTCAAATGCCCAGATAGCGTCGTCAGTCAGCCGCCTCTTAGCATAAAAAGTCCCAAGGCTAAAGTACGATTCAGCATCGTTTGGATTCAACTCGACTACCTTTTTAAAGGAAATAATCGCCTCATTCATCATGCCAAGTTTACTGCAGGCAATGGCCTTCTTTTTAAAGGCATCGACCATTAAGGGATCCATGTCCGTCGCCCTGTTAAACGCTTCAACGGCGTCTTCTAACTGTCCCTGGTTTAAACATTCTACACCCTTATTATAAAGGTCTTGCGCAGTAATTGGCTTAACGGCCTCTGGTTGAGTTTGTTGTGCTGGTTGCCCTGGTTGTACTGGTTGTTCTTGTTGAACGGGTTGTGCGCTTTCCTCAATTTTGGCAGGTTGTTCAGGTGCTGCAGGTTCGGCTTGCATGGCCTCAACTGGGGCTGCTTCTTCAGCGGCCTTTGGCGCCTGGCTTTCAGCAGTGGTTGAAATGAGGTCTTTGAATTCCACAGACTTTTCAGTCTCTTCTTCCTTGCCACATCCGCAGCAGGTAATAATAAGAACAAAAGCCGAAAAGGTTATTACGCTGCAAACCGATTTGATAGGAAACAAAACTGCACTCAGAGACGAGTTTTTCATGTTCTTATCCTCTAATGCCATAAGATAATGCGCAAATTAAACAATATTTTAGTCTTACCAGGCAAATTGTCAAGAATAATTAAATGCTGCATTTCCAACACCGTCCTTTTGACCTCCATCAATAGTGTATTTTTATTTGTTTTTACCATTTCTTTTTTATTTGCGTTTGTTATAATATTTTCATGCCTATTACTAAAGAATTGGACAACATACGAAAATTTGAGTCTGTCGGCTTTAGTCATCAGCAAGCCGAAACCCTTGCAGATGTCATTGAAAAATCTCATGTAGACAGCCATCAAGACTTAAAGAGTTTTATAAGCGAAAAAATCGACAAACTAGAGCTTCGCATAAAGGCATCACA
>Ga0209324_10002097_pt1 | contig 13791 bp, 12 predicted proteins | sample Rifsed19ft3_FD_184015 | JGI IMG/M metagenome (GOLD analysis project Ga0209324, IMG submission 184015) | Soil microbial communities from Rifle, Colorado, USA - sediment 19ft 3 (version 2) | ecosystem: Environmental > Terrestrial > Deep subsurface > Rock core/Sediment | place: Rifle, Colorado...
TCCTGCCAGTTTGTCCTGTTGGTGCATTCCAGGGAACAGACAGTGTAAAGGACCTTCTAACCTGCCTGACTCGAATTGAAACTGATGCTGTCGAATTGCTATGCCAGGAAAATGAACAAAAGAGCATAGGGATAAAAGAAGGTTCAACAGGTGTAGCATTCAAGGGCTGTCTTGCCGGGCTTGGTGTTGGAACAGTCATCACTATATTCTCACTGGGAATCAAGAAAGTATATTTACGGCTGGAAGCATGTCAATCCTGCAAGTGGAAAACGCTAAAGCCATCCATCGACAAGCAGGTCGAGCAAGCAAAAAGAATACTAGGAGCATGGAATCAATCGGAGAATCTTATTCCAATCGAGATATTGGAAGATGCCCACGAGAGACCATGTTGGGATGCCCATAATGCACCCCTGACCCGAAGAGACCTGTTCAGACTGGCAACCAGACAGGGCACAGCCACCCTGGCACAAGCAGTTGAACACAGCAACCACAAGACCCATCTTCCCGGTCGAGACAGGCGGAGAATGATCAACTCGATGCACCAATTTCCAAACCCTGTGAACGACTTAACATTATCAAATGATGAAACCTTTGGCAACCTTTCAGTTTCGGAAACCTGTACTGCCTGTGGAACCTGTGCACGTGCCTGCCCCACTGAAGCGGTCTCGATATCGATAAACAAGGAAGAAAAGCAATTCAAGCTGACTTTTAATCCAAAATTATGTGTTGCCTGTGATCTATGTGTAAATGTTTGCCTGCCTTCTTCCATTGCCCTGCTTAAATCGATACCCCTGCAAGAGGTTTTTTTTGAAGGAAAGGAAATGGTCCTGCGTGAAGGTTCGTTATCCAAATGTGAGAAATGCGGATCATTCTTCGCCTCTAAACCTGATACGTATGTGTGTCCAACATGTGCCAACCGACGGAAAAATCCATTTGGATCGATCGTGCCTCCGGGTCTTGAAAGAAATTCCACAAAAAGTGAGAAATCCCTATGATTGAAGCGATCAACGATGAAAATATCAAATTAATCAAGAATCAAGATATGCGTAACTATGCAGAGATCTACACAAACATAGCCAGTAAATTCATGGATGGAATCCTTGAAACCGGTATTCAGATAGATCCTGTAGACACCACACCTGCTTATGAAGAAAAACTTGAAAAATTGCGTAAGAAGGGAGCAGAGATTCGGAATGATGGCAAAAGTGTCTTTGTTAACACGATCTCCCCTGCATGCATCGCCTGCCAGACAGGTGTAGGCAGTGCGACCTTTTTTACATCTCTCAAATGCAACAGGGATTGTTTCTATTGTTTTAACCCCAACCAGGAAAACTACGAGTTTTACCGTGACAATATCAGTGACACGGTATCTGCATTAAAAGCAGCAAAAGACAACGGCCAGAAAGCTTCCCACCTGGCATTAACCGGAGGTGAACCTCTTTTACACAAACCTGAAGCCATACGTTTTTTCACAACAGCAAAAGAATACTTCCCCGAAGTGTATACCCGCCTTTACACCAGCGGTGATTTTGTGGATGAGGAAATTCTAATCTCGTTGAAAGAAGCCGGGTTGGATGAGATCAGATTCAGCATCCGCATGCAAGACCTGGAGAGGGGAAATAATTTTATTTTTGACCGGATCAAACTGGCACAAGAATATATACCCCAAGTAATGGTTGAAATGCCGATCCTGCCCGACACCCTGGAAGTTATGAAAGATGTGCTCGACAGGCTGGATGAATTGGCTTTGTACAGCATCAACTTACTGGAATTATGTTTCCCCAGGAACAATGTTGATGAATTCAACAAGAGGGATTTCCTGATAAAGAACAAGCCATTCCGGGTTTTATACGATTACTGGTATGCAGGCGGGTTGCCTGTATCACAAAGTGAAATGGTATGCCTGGACCTGCTGGAGTATGTTCTGGATAACAAACTAAAACTTGGGGTGCATTACTGTTCATTGGAGAACAAACATTCCGGCCAGATATACCAGCAAAACTTCGACCAGCCTCTTGATGGAATCAAATTTTTTTCCAACCGGGATTATTTTCTGAAAAGTGCAAAGGTTTTCGGATCTGACAGGATTCCAGTTCAACAGTTATTGGATAAAAACGGAATACATGAATATGATCTTAACGAGGAGTACAATTATCTTGAGTTCAATATCAAACACATTCGATTATTGAATAAGCTTGATGAAAATATTGAAATAGGCTTCTGTACCAGCGTTTTTGAAGAACGTGAAGGCGATCTTGTGCTGCGAGAATTGAAGGTCGATATGACCACACCCAAGAAATTTCAAATTTCCAAAGATGTATAAGGAGTGAAAAATGTTTAGATTTGGAACCACCGAATTGATCATCGTATTGGTCATCGTCTTATTGCTGTTTGGCGTGGGACGAATTGGCAAGATCGCGGGAGAATTAGGAAAAGGGATCCGCGAATTTCGAACCGGTTTAACCGGGAACAAAGATGAAGAGAAGAAAGAAGGCGAAATAACGGAACAACCAGACGATAAAGGATAGACACCCCAACGTGGACGCGTCCAATCCGACCACCAAAAAGCGAAAACGCAAAATGGGCGATGTTTTACGCGCCTTTGGCAGTGCTCATCGGAAAGCAAGCAAGGAACTGGAAACCTCAAAGCCCTTGTTAATGCACCTGAATGAGCTGCGGGTACGGGTATTTAAAGCCTTTGCTGCAGTCATCCTCACCACTGCTATTTGTTTCATTTTTTCCCAGGATATGATCAACTACCTGGCAAAGCCCATAGGAGGAAAGGAAGCCCTCGTATCGATAGAAGTGACTGAGAACATGGCCATTTTCATGCGGGTAGCATTGTTGGGAGGCATCCTGTTGGCCATGCCGGTTGTTGTTTACCAGGTGATGCGATTCCTTCTTCCGGGTTTAAAGAAGAGAGAAAAAATCTGGTTGTTGTTTGGCATACCATCTGCAACGGTATTGTTTGCAGGAGGTGTTGCATTCACATGGTTCATCATGATCCCTGCGGCTGTTCCTTTCTTAATAAATTTCATGGAAATCAAAACCCAGGTTCGGCCACTTAATTACTTTCAATTTGTCACCAACTTGATGTTCTGGATCGGATTATGTTTTGAAATGCCCCTGGTCGTGATGATCCTTTCTGCACTTGGGATCACTTCAGCCAAGAAACTTGCCAAGGGATGGCGCTATGCCATTGTCGTGATAGCGTTGGTGGCAGCAGCAGTTACTCCAACAGTAGATCCAGTAAACATGGGATTGGTGATGCTTCCCCTGATGGGCTTATATATCATCAGCATCATTCTGGCTGCTGTAGCAGGAAGGAAACAGCATGGATAGTATTTTTGGAATAGGAATGAACGAGCTGATCATTGTATTCCTGCTGGCTGGCATAATCCTTGGACCTGAGCGGTTATCCAAAATGGCAAGGGAAGCAGGAAAATTGATCCGTAACGTTAAGAATTATTTCAAAGCATTAAACGATGAATTAAAATCTGAACTTGATATTGTTGAGGAAATCAAGGATACGAAGAAAGAACTTTTTAAGTAATCACCGTAAAGAATTGAAATGTACTTTCGATGTACTCACCCAAATGGGTGGTAAATTAATTACACTACTGGAGGTTGTGATTAATATAGCAATCAATTAGTATTATGATAATTGAAAGACAAAACTGACTGCCAGAAGCAAATTTTTGGCAATCAACTCCGATCTGTCAAGCCTAAAGTTCAAGAACCACGGTCTGGCAGGCAATCCTCAATAAGAGGATAAGGGTTCCCAGGGAAACCTGGCAGCCTCCCGAAATCCTAGTTCATCGGGATAGAATTGGAAAGGAGAACAAGCCTGTGGAGGCAATGCTTATTGACTCACCAGCCAAGCTCCTGGTGAGTTACTTTTCTGAAAGCAACGATTCAAGGAAAATATACCTTGTAAGCGGCATTTCGGGAGTTGGAAAGACCCTCTGGTGCATGAAGTTATTTTATGAAGCCAGATCGATGAACCTGGATGTCAAGGGGGTTGTATCCATCCCCGTGTTTGAAGAAGAAACCAAAAATGGGATCAACCTACAAGATCTTGAAAGTGGTTTATTTAAACCCCTCGGTTACAAAAGCAAAATTAATGAAAACTCCATTCCAGTAGGCGAATGGCAATTAGATGAAGAAACAATACAGTGGGGGAATGATATTCTTGAAAAAATCCGCTCCTGCCAAATCCTGATCATAGATGAGCTCGGTCCCCTGGAGTTTATTGAAAAAGGCGGTTTGAGCAAGTCATTTGACACCCTGGAAACATGTCAGTTTAACCTCGCATTTGTTGTTGTACGTCCTTCGTTGATACCGCAAGCACAAACCAAGTGGCCGTCTGCAGAAGTTCTTTATGTTCCGGAAAGTGAGCTGTCTGCATGATCAAAGCAAGAAACCTTTGTGTAACCCTTGGCAATACAAAAATATTGGAAAATATCAACCTCGAAGTTGGCAAGGGGGAATTTGTCCTGATCACAGGCCCTTCCGGATGCGGGAAAAGCACCCTTGCACTGGCATTAAGCGGCTTGATCCCACAATCAAAACCAGCGGAATTAACCGGCAGTGTGGAAATCTGTGGATTGGACACACAAACCCATTCAATCCGGGAGATTGTGCAGCATGCCGGTCTGGTCCTCCAGAATCCTTCTTCGCAATTGTTCCACCTAAAAGTTGAGGATGAAATTCGGTTCGGTCCATTCAACCTTGGGCTGGAACCGGATGAGGTAACCAGAAGAACTGAGTGGGCATTGAAAGCCACCGGGTTGGAAACCTTACGTGATAAAAATCCTTCCTTACTCTCGGGAGGGCAAAAGCAATGCGTGGCGATCGCATCGATCCTGGCAATGAAGCCCAAGGTTCTAATCCTGGATGAACCAACCGCGTCCCTGGATGTTCCCAGCACCCGGTATGTCCTTGATACATTGAAGGTATTACGATCCCAATATGGCGTTACGATCATTCTTATCGAGCATCGGTTGGCAGAAGTCGCAAAATTGGCTTCAAGAATGATACTGATGGATAAGGGGAAAATCATCATGGATGGAACTCCCGATTCGATCCTTTCGGACGAAAAGATCCGAAATCGGTATGGTTTTCGAAGAATGACCAATGAAACCATGGTTACATGGGAATCATTAATCAAGAAATCGATGTTGACCAAAGAAGGGGTGAAACCGCTTCTTTCATTTGAAAATGTTTGTGCTGGTTACAACCGCAGAAGTGTGATCAGGGACATCAACTTGTCCCTTTATCCGGGAGATTTCGTTGCAGTAGTGGGAAATAATGGAGCCGGTAAATCCACGCTTGGCCTGACAGCAGCGGGTCTTCTCAAACCAATTTCCGGGATAGTTCTGTTTCAGGATGGATCAAAACCAAGACCGGGTTTGGACGTTGCCATGCTCTTCCAGAATCCTGTTGACCAATTGTTTACCGACTCAGTTAGTGATGAGCTTGCCTTTGCGCCGCAGAATTATGATCGCTTCAGCCAAGAGCTGCATGAAGAAATATTACGAGAGACAGGACTAGAACCTTTGAGAGATCATCGTCCACTCATGCTTTCTGTGGGTCAAGAACAAAGAACAGCCATGGGTGCCTGCATTGGTTTACGGCCAAGGTTATTAATCCTGGATGAGCCCACCCTGGGACAGGATTGGTGGCATCTGCAGAAGTTAATGGACTTTCTAAAAAGATTGAACCAACAAGGAATGGCTATTTTATTGATCTCGCATGATTACAAACTGGTGCATCATTATGCCCAGAGAGTTTACCTGATGAAGAATGGACAAATTCTATTAACTGGTCATTTCATGAAAAGCTCTAAAGGTTATTCGAATACAAATGAAATTATGAATAAAGGAATTACCAATGAAACTAGCTACTCGTGAATTGGCAACGATCGCCGTTTTTGGAACATTGTGGGGTATTTTAGAGATCACGATGGGATCAGTTTTACACACACTAAATATTCCATTTTCTGGTGCTTTCCTGGCAGCAATCGGATTAATCATTGCAATGGTGGGAAGGGTTTTTGTTCCAAGAAGGGGATCCACTTTGTTCATAGGATTGATCGCAATGCTTCTTAAACTCTTCAACCTGGGCGGAATTGTGATTGGTCCCATGGTTGGAATCTTAAGTGAAGCAATCCTGGCAGAAATCGTGCTTTCCTTATTTGGAAAACCAAACCTATTTCCATTCCTGGTAACAGGGGCGATCGGTGTAACCTGGACATTGGTGCAACCCTTTATAACTGGTCCGCTATTATTTGGAAGAACCCTTTTTGTTGTGTGGTTGGATCTCCTTGATTCTGGAACCAGACTACTGGGTTTGAATGAATCAGCAATATTTCTGATCGTGGCAGGGTTCTTATTAATTTACATCTTAATCGGGGCAACAGCCGGTTGGTTAAGCTGGTTAATTGCAGGTCAACTTAAGAGTCGGTTGGGTCGTTCTTGAGATCCAATTTATATTCTATTAAATCAAAAGGAGATTTAATTCAATGAAGATATTAGCGCTGATGACAATCCTGATGGTTTTTCTGGCTGGCTGCGGATCCGCACCAACGCAAGCGACAGCTACTGTTCCAGAAGCGGTGCTGACAATCGTTATTGGAGACAACCAACAGACTTTCACTGTTGATGATCTCAAAGCTTTTCCATCGTCAGTTTCAAATTTTAATGGTGTGGGTTATTTAGGAGTTTCTGTAAAAGTGCTACTTGATGCTGCTGGCATCAATCTTGATGAGGTTTCAGCCATCAAGGGTGTAGCAACCGATGGGTATTCTGTAAATTATGAAACAGCTCAACTCTCTCCAGATGATGTTCTGGTTGCCTATTCCCTGGCTGATGGAAGCTCCCTGGCCAGCGATGAAGGAAAATTCAGAATGGTTCTGCCTGACCAGGAAGGAAAACTTAATCTTCGGCTTCTTTACAAGTTGGTAATCGTGCCATGATCAACCAGGAAAGCATCCTCCTAAGAAAACCTGAAGCTAAAACCAAGCTTAAATTTGGATCATTAAGCTACGTGGTTTTGTTTCTCTGGTCCCTAAGCATGGTGTTGTTTGCACCAGCAGAACATATTCTGCTGGCAGGAGGATTATGCCTGGCTGCAGCAATTCTTTTTTATCCGAACTCCTTCAAGCGGTTATTACGATTGCGATGGCTGATCATGGTGAGTTTATTGGCAATCCCTCCCATTTTCGTGTTGGGGGATATGAATCAAACTTTCATGGGTATCCCATATTCATCTGAAGGCGCAGGGATCAGCTTACAGATCTTTTTACGGATCATTGTTGTTCTGGTTAGTGTTGACGGATTCACCAATGCAATTGATATCTCCACAATCGGTAATTTATTTGAGCGAGTTGGTTTTCGTGGTCTTGGATTCACCATGGGTATCGCCCTAAACCTATTACCGTCATTAGAAAGAGCTGCCATCAATACCTGGCAAAGTCTTTGGATGAGAGGAGGCTTGCGGAAAAAACGCTGGCTAGGAATCAGACTGTTATTGGTGACGATCATCACCAACGCATTGAACCGGACTGAACAGATAGCCCTGGCTGCAGACGGGAGGGCTTTTGATCCTTCAGAATGGCGCCCAATTCCTCTCCAGAAAGGATCCCTTGATCTATTGGTAGTAGGAGGTATCACCTTTATCGCATTAGCTTTTATCATTAGCATTTTTTAGATGTCAGAAATCTTTATTCAGAATTTAACCTTTACCTGAATTCTTCTTGAATATATTTCAACTCAATTTTATGAACTTATAAGGAACCATTCAATATTTCCAATCAATTCCCTTAGACCAATGAGTTGACAATTTTGTTAATACTCATATACTTGAAAAATAACGAGGGAGAAAATAATGAACTGTTCCATTGCAGTTGCCATATTAATTGCAAGTTATTTAATTGGTTCGATTTCGTTCGCACGATTGGTTACGAAAATTTGGGCTGGTAAGGATGTCACACAATTTGAAATTCCAGTTGAAGGAACAGATGACCGCTACAAGGTATTATCCATAGGAGCCAATTCAGTCAGCTCAGTATTGGGGGCAAAAGCTGGCATGACGGTTAGCCTGTTGGATATTTTAAAAACCTTCCTTCCAACGTTGTTGTGTAAATTATTTTTTCCAGAAATACCTCTTTATACATTGACAGCAGCCTTAGGAGGATTGATAGGGCATGTCTGGCCTTTATATTATAAATTCCATGGAGGGTCAGGATTTTCTGCCATCATGGGTGGTTTATTGGTCATTGATCCACTTGCGGTCATCGCAACACCAGTAGCAGGAATTATTCTTGGACTGCTTATCTTTCGCAACCTTATCGTTACTTCCCTGGCATGGATATGGCTATTAATCCCATGGTTCTGGTGGCGAACATCCGGTGATCCAACCTACTTAATCTATTCCGTTGTAATCAATGTCATATTTATCCTGGCAATGATCCCTGAAATTAAAGTTGGACTTAAATATAAGCGAGAAGGAAAAACCATGGAATATGGCATTGGCTCCTTATCATCAAATCCGATGGGACGCGGAATGCTAAAAATGGCACGCTCTCTTGGTTTCATGAAAGAAGGAATGAACAAGGAGTAAAATCATGGCTGATAGAGGGTTTATCGTAATCCTGAATGATAAAAAAATTCCTTCCTCTATTGGCAATAAGGCATCCAGCTTAATCAAACTGAAAAGGCTTAAAGTCGATGTCCCAAAAGCTTATGTGTGCACATGGGAAGCTTATCATTATTACCTTAATCATGATAGCAACCTTTTAAATTCCCTTCGAAATGAAATTAAATTAAAACTGGATCTCAATAAACAATATGCAGTTCGATCTTCAGCGAACATCGAGGACAGCATTGATCGGTCGTTTGCTGGTCAGTTTAAAACCGTGCTTAATGTAAAGGGTGTTGAGCAGATAATTGAGGCTATTGTTTCAATCTGGGATACGGCCAACTCACCTGCCATACAAACCTACCTAGAAAGATTGAATATGTCTCCAACTCAATTATCCATGGCTGTCATTATCCAAGAGATGGTTCAACCTGTTGCAGCCGGAGTTGCGTTAAGCCGCAACCCAGTCACAGGAGCCAACGAGGTCATTGTTGAGGCAGTACTTGGTCTTGGAGAATCCCTGGTGCAGTCCGGGGTCACACCTTTCCGTTGGATAAATAAAGCTGGCGAATGGTTGAGTAATTCAGATGTTGAAGAAATTCCCATTCAGGTTGTCGATCAAATTGTGAATCAAACCAACAAAATCGCACGCGATCTTAAAACCCATATCGACCTTGAGTGGGCTTGGGATGGAAAAAATGTCTATTGGCTGCAGACACGAGAGATCACTACAATCAATCATCATAACATGTACTCCAATTACATCCCCAAAGAGATGCTTCCGGGAATGATCAAACCACTTGTCTGGTCAATAAATATTCCCAATGTAAACGGGGTATTTGTTCGTTTTTTAAACGAGATGCTTGGTAATGTTGTTATCAACCCGGAAGATCTTGCCAAGTCATTTTACTATCGAGTTTATTTCAATATGGGAGCGATCGGGAGAGTATTTGTTGAGCTGGGATTGCCAGCTGATTCGGTAGAAATGATGACTGGTCTTGTTTCAAAGGACAAGATAAAAATGAAGCCGACGTTACAGATGATGAAACGTTTACCTCATTTCCTCAAATTTGTTCATCACCAATGGAAGTTCCCGCAGAGGATTGAACAGAAAAAACCAGAGTTAGACTCCAAAATCAGTTCACTACGATGGCAAGATTCAGAAGAAATGGATATAACCGAATTAATTGGAGCACTCGATCGGTTGCGACCATTATTCCAGGAAATAGCTTATTACAATATATTGTGCCCCATGTTAGCTGTAATGCACAAGCGCGTTTTTGAAAAAGAATTAACCCGGTCAGGTATCGAACCTTCCAACTTTGATATTCATGAAGATCTCCCTGAACTGGCTGAATTCAACCCGAATACCCACTTGCGTAGAATTCACACTATTTTTACGAATCTTGAACCTTCCGTGCAAGATAAGGTTCGCGTAATATCATATGAAGAGTTCTTAAAGTTATCCGATATTAATGAGTTCCAACAGGAAGTTGAGAAATTCATCAATCGTTTTGGTCATTTAAGCGATAATGGAAATGATTTTTCAACCACTCCCTGGCGTGAAGATCCAGATATGGTTCTAGGATTAATCATAAATAGCAACCTTGATTTTGAAGAAAAGATACCAAAATTTCAATACAAAGATATTAAGGTAAATCCTTTTAGACGATTGTTGATCAACCTTTTCTATCAAAGAGTGCGAACTTACAGTCTTCTGCGTGAATACCTAAGCAACTGCTATACCTATATATATGGATTCTTTAGAAATTACTATCTTGCCATTGGTAAACACCTGACTAATAAAGATATCATTGACAGCCCTACTGATATTTTTTATCTAACCGATATAGAAGTTAGAAAGCTTGCTCAAGGGATCAATCCTGAAAAAAACATTCGGGATGAAATTGCCCATCACAAGCAAGATATTGAAAAATTCCGCGATATTACCCTTCCAACCGTTATATATGGCGATGAAACACCACCGATTGTGGATCAATCCACGGAACAATTGAGTGGGTTTTCAACTTCGATCGGTCAGCATACCGGGCCGGTAAGAGTTGTTCGAGGTATCCAAGATTTTGAGAAAGTACTCAAAGGTGATGTGTTGGTAATACCCTATTCCGACGTAGGATGGACACCGCTATTTGCCAGAGCCGGTGCTATTGTAGCAGAATCGGGAGGATTACTTTCCCATAGTTCCATCATAGCCCGAGAATACGGCATCCCGGCAGTTGTTTCGGTAAATGGTGCGATGAATCTTGTCGACGACATGCTGGTTACTGTAGATGGTCATAAAGGTTTAGTAATTATTAATAAACTCAATGCAATTAACCAATACGTGGAGTAGAAATGGTTATCCTTGAAGCAAAAGAACTTAGAAAACTGTACAGGATGGGTGAACATTCTGTTGAAGCCCTTGCCGGAGTAGATTTTAAGGTAGAAAAAGGTGAATTTGTCGCCATTATGGGACCTTCAGGAAGTGGAAAATCAACACTTCTTCATTTACTGGGAGGTTTGGATACACCTTCTGAAGGTGATATCATCCTGGCTGAAAACCAATTATCCAAACTCAGTGAAAAAGAAGCAACCCTGGCAAGACGCCATAACGTGGGATTTGTATTCCAATTCTTCAACCTGCTTCCAACATTAACAGCAGAAGAGAATGTACTGCTACCCATCATCATTGATGGAAAGGATCCACGGCAATATTCCAAACAATTAGAAAACATCCTGGACCTGGTTGGGCTACTGGACCGGAGAGATCATAAACCCGATCAATTATCAGGGGGGGAACAACAAAGGGTAGCGATTGCAAGAGCATTAATCACAGAACCAGCCATTTTGCTTGCGGATGAACCAACAGGCAACCTCGATTCAAAAACAGGGACATCCATCATGAAATTACTTCAACGCTCTGCCATTGAATTGAACCAGACCGTAATCACAGTCACACATGACCCAAAAGCTGCTGCGTATGCAAGCCGGGTTATTTTCCTTCGTGATGGGAAGGTGGTCAAGGCGTTCATACCCCCTGAAAATATGCCATTATCGGAAAGGCTGCGGGGAATCATGGAGACGATGGAACTTCTCGAAGTTTAACCATGTTTCAACTCACGCGTCTATTAACCATTCGCTCCATTCGTTTGCGTTTTATACGCTTTGCACTCAGTGGATTTGGTATTGTTCTCGGTGTCGCAGCAATGCTGGCCATTAATGTTACCAATCAAACCGCCCTTGCTTCCATTGTTGAGCTTTTTCAAAATACTTCCGGCAATTCCAAGCTTACCATTGTAAGTGCCAATTCAGATAGCAGCCAGGGGTTTTCCGAACAGGTTGTCCGCACAGTCGCCAATATTCCAGGTGTGTCAGCTGCAGTACCAACTGTAAAAGCACTAACATTACTTGCAGATGAAGCAACTGCCAGCGAATTTGGCCTTGGTTTGCTTGGAGCAAGTATCAGCGGAGGTATGCAGGTTTATGGAATTGATCCGGTCCTAGATCAGGAATTACACACCTATACCATTATTGACGGCCGGTTTCTAAGTAATTCTTTCACAAGTAGAGAAATTGTCCTGGTCAAAGATTACGCGGATGAAAAAAATATCAACGTGGATCAATGGATCAGCATCGTAACCCCGAATGGGATTGAGCAAGTAAAAGTCGTTGGTTTGATCGCAAAAGAAGGTCCAGGCCAAACAAATAATGGTGCCTTTGGAATTGTTCCTTTATATACCGCACAAGAACTTTTTAACAGGGAAGGTAGTCTTGATCAAATCGATATCCTAACAATGGATGAAAAACCAGACAGCCAAACGCTTGAATCTTTAAAAGAATCCATCCAGGTTCGAATTGGAAAAAATCTTTCTGTTACATATCCTGCGAGCCAGGGTAAGCGTATGACCCAGATGCTGCAGAATTACCAGATAGGCTTGAATTTTATGAGTGGGATCGCCTTGTTTGTAGGAGCATTCCTGATCTATAACGCATTTGCCATGACCGTTGTGGAACGAACAAGGGAATTTGGCATGCTGCGAACGATCGGGATGACCCGTGGGCAGGTAACCGGACAGTTGATAGTTGAAGCTACAATACTTGGGATTTTTGGATCTTTCCTTGGTATTGGACTTGGGTTTCTCCTGTCGCGAGGCTTGACTAGCTTAATGGAAGTTATTCTTAACCAGAGCTTGCGGGATATTCATTTCCCGATAGACCTGGTTATATCCAGTTTCTTTATCGGCGTTGTGGTTACCGCTATTGCAGCCGGAATTCCAGCATGGCAGGCTGGACGTATATCTCCAATGGAAGCATTGCGAATCAGGGGAAAATCACGTCAAAGCTGGTGGGTTCGTTTCAGCTGGATACCAGGCTCCCTGTTGTTAGCGGTATCAGTAGCAATTCTGATATGGAATCCATTCCCTTATGATGTTCAGTTTCGCATGGGTAGCATGACTGTATTTGGGTTGTTTGCCGGAGCTACTTTGTTAATTCCTGCAACGATCGGAAGCTGGGAAAGAATCGGACGACCAATATTGAAATTCCTTTATGGCGCAAGCGGTGGGATTGGCAGCCGCAATGTACAACGGTCTCGTCAGCGTACAACGCTTACAGTTGCAGCACTGATGATCGGTGTAGCAATGGTGATCATGACCCGCAGTATGACACAATCTTTTGCAGGAGATCTGCGGTCATGGATGAGTGCATACATTGGCGGGGACATTTATATTGGTGCTTCAATACCGATGCGAGGTGATATGACCAGCCGAATAGAAGCTATTTCCGGTGTTGAAGCAGTTGCACCACTGCGTTATTTTAATGCCGAGTGGCAAACTCCTACAGGTGAAATTCAATCATTTAACTTCATGGCGTATAACCCGGTCTCTTATAACAAGGTTACCTCCTTTGTGTTCAGTGGAGAACAACCCAATACCCAGGATGTTGTCAACCAATTGAGGAGTGGTGATTCAGTTCTTCTTTCCAGCGTATTGGCTGAAAAATACGGACTTCAACCCGGTGATGATATTTCCATAAGAACGAGGAGTGGATTCCATCGTTTCACAATTGTGGCAATCGTTGTAGATTTTTACAACCAGGGATTGGTTGTTCAAGGAAGTTGGGATGACATGCGGCGATATTTCCATATCAATGATT
>Ga0209324_10002099_pt1 | contig 13786 bp, 10 predicted proteins | sample Rifsed19ft3_FD_184015 | JGI IMG/M metagenome (GOLD analysis project Ga0209324, IMG submission 184015) | Soil microbial communities from Rifle, Colorado, USA - sediment 19ft 3 (version 2) | ecosystem: Environmental > Terrestrial > Deep subsurface > Rock core/Sediment | place: Rifle, Colorado...
GAATCCGCCCCCCTCGCCCGCCTCGACATCCAGGGCATCAGGGAGTCTGGACTCCGCCTCACCCCCTAGCTGCGGGTTTCAACCCGCAGTACTCCTCACCTCTCACCCGCAGTACATGAAAGTACCAACTCGCGTACCCTCTCCCCTCTTACCTCTTACCTCTTACCTCCTACCTCCTACCTCTAGTCCGCATCGGGCCGCGCCGGAAGGGAGAGGCTGAACGTCGATCCCTTGCCGGGCTCGCTGGCGGCATCGATGCTTCCGCCGTGCGCTTCGATCGTGTGCTTGACGATGGCGAGGCCAAGGCCGGTACCACCGGCGCGGCGGGCGCGGTCCGCCTTGTAGAAGCGCTCGAAAACGCGGGGGAGGTCGGTAGGATCGATCCCCTCGCCGGTATCGCGCACCTCCACCGTCACGCGACCGTCACGGGAATGGGCGGAGATGCCGATAGAGCCACCGCGGGGAGTGAACTTGACAGCGTTGTGAACGAGGTTGACGACCGCCCTTTCGAGGAGCACGCGATCTGCCATGATGGAAGGCATCATCGGGTCGACGTTCAGGCTCAGGTCCAGCCCTTGCCTCTGCGCCTGCGGCAGCATGCGCTCGACCGCGGTCGAGAGCACTTCCCCGATCTCGAGCGGCTGTAGAGCGAGCGGCACCTCCCCGGACTCGATGCGCGACAGTTGCAGCAGCTCTTCCACCATCTGCACCAGGCGATCGAGCTCTGCGTCGGCGCGCGACAAGAAATCGCTCGCCATCACTGGATCTTCGACGGCGCCCGTCCGCAAAGTCTCGATGACGGACTTCAGGGCCGCCAGGGGGGTTCTCAGCTCGTGCGAGACGTTGGCGACGAAATCGCGGCGTACCTCCTCTGCCCGGCGGACATCACTCACGTCGTGAAAGACGGCGAGCATGGCCCATTCTCCACCGTCGATGATCGGCGTGATGATGACCTGGAGATACCGCCGGTTGGGCCTCTCGATTACCAGGCTACGCGGACTTCTCTGCTCGCGGCTGAGGCGAAGAGCGTCGATCACTTCGGCGTTGGGCATTACCCAGACAAACGGGTTGCCGGTCATCTCCGGTCCGCGGCGGAGTAGAAGCTGTTCGGCGGCCGTGTTGGCGAAGGCGATGACGTCATTGGCGTTAAGGGCGACGAGGCCGTCTGCACTGCTGTTTAGCGCCGCGAGCATTCGGCCCCTGTCCTGTGAGGCGGCGGCGATCATCTCTTCAACGTTGCGGGCCATCTGGTTGAAGGCATCGGCGAGCTCGCCGATCTCGCCCGGTGGTCTGGGGCTGACGCGCTCTTTGAGGTCGCCGCCGGCGATCGTCAGCGCCACGCGAGTGATCGTCCTCAGTGGCGCGATGAGTACGCTGCTGAGCAGGAGAGCTAGTGCCAGCGCAGCGAGCCCTGCCAGAGCCACCGCCAGGAACGGGCCGGCAAGGAGAGCAACGAAAGTGATAACCAGGAGCAGCAGCATCGCCGCCGCCGTCCGGAAGCGGATGCTTCCCGGCATGTCAGGCGTCGAAGCGGTAACCGACGCCGCGAACCGTGATCAGCCTGGTGGGTCTCTCCGGCTCTTCTTCTATCTTCTGGCGCAGCCAGCGGACGTGAACGTCCACGGTCCGGGTGTCGCCGGCGTAGTCGTACCCCCAGATCTGGTTGAGGAGCTGGTCTCTCGTGAACGCCTGGCCGGGATTGCGCGCGAAGAACGATAGTAGCTCGAACTCCTTTGGCTTGAGAGGTAGGCCTGAGCCGTCTCTGGAGGCGACCCTCTTGCGGATGTCGATCGTGAGATCCCCCGAGCTCACGATTTCGAGGTCAGCAGCGGGCGCGTTCTCGGACCGGCGGAGAAGGGCACGCACCCTGGCCATGAGCTCGCGCATGCTGAACGGCTTCGTCACGTAATCGTCCGCGCCGATCTCCAGCCCAGCAACCTTGTCGGCCTCCGCGCCGCGGGCGGTCAGGATCAGGATCGGTACCTGCATTTCGCGGCGGAGTATGCGGCAGACCTCCAGTCCGTTGAGGCCGGGCATCATGAGGTCGAGCAAGACTAGGTCGGGCCGCCGCGCGCGGGCCGCGGCGAGGGCGCTTTCGCCGTCGGCAGCGGTGATGACCTCGTAGCTGTCGCGCTCGAGGTTGTACTTGAGGGTGGCCACGAGCGTGGGTTCGTCATCGGCGACGAGGATCGTCTTCACAAGAAATCGGAGGGGTACACTCAATAAGATTATAAGCGCCGAAGATGGATGATTGTCACGCTGGGTTCGACGACCGCACCCGCCGCGCGTTGCCGGAGGTAGGGCGAAGAGGCTACGATTTCAGTGAAGAGCCGCGCCCCGAGACGTTGGCGGCAAGCGCAAGGGGGCCCGTAACTCAGCGGTAGAGTTCCGGACCCGCCTGCTCCCGTGATATTCTTAGGCGCGAAATCCGCGTGCCGAAGGAGGTAATCGTGTAATGCCCCGAATCTCAAAATCGATGGCAGACGTGCTAAGCGAGCAGGCAAACCGAGAACTGGCATCCGCCTACACCTATCTTGCGATGTCGGCCTGGGCAGACGAGCAGAATCTGCAGGGGGCCTCAAGCTGGCTTCGTATCCAATGGGAAGAGGAGCTGAGTCACGCGACGAAGCTCATAGACTACATCGCCGAGCGCGGCGGCCGGGCCGATCTCAAGGCGATTCCCGAACCCCAGGCCGATTACCAGGGCCTCCACGATGCATTCCGGTCGGTCCTTCGTCATGAAGAGGAGGTGACAGGCGCGATCAACCAGGTCTACGAGCTGGCCGTGGCGGAGAAGGATTATGCGACTCAAACGCTGCTCGACTGGTATGTCAACGAGCAGGTAGAGGAAGAGAATCAGCCAGCGAAGATCATTAGCATGCTTGATCTGGCGGCAGACAGCCCTTCGGGGCTGCTTATGGTGGACCGCCATCTCGCGGGTCGCGCGAGGGTAGAGTAGAACCGCGGTGAGACTGATTCACACAGGGAGGAGAAGATGAGAGAGCTGCCGGGATCCTATCAAGACATCGGCCGTGACCATCCTGACATCAAGCGCGCCTATGACGAGCTTGTAGCTTCCGCTCAGAAGGCAGGGCCCCTCGATGAGAGGTGCCAGCGTCTGGTGAAACTGGCGATCGCCGTAGGAGGACGGCTGGAAGGCGCCGTCCGCTCCCATACGCTACAGGCAAAGGAGGCCGGCATCAGCGAGGCGGAAATCGATCATGTTGTTCTGCTGGCTCTGACAACGGTCGGCCTTCCGTCGACAGTGGCGGCGCGCTCGTGGGTGAAGTCTGCTCTGGAAGGAGAGGAAATCCGCCGGGGATGAACGCCTCCCTCGCCCAGACCCGCCGCTTCCAGCCTTGAGGCGGCCGTTCAGCTTCACGGCTGACGGGTTGACGGGACGACGGGACCAGGGCCCGCACGACGAAGACATACGCTGGACGGAAAGAACCTTCCCATCCGGTATAACCGGTGTCGCCGCTGCCTAGATTCCTTCTAGCCGCGGGCGAGACGTTCGAGCGCTGGGGAATGTCAGCTGGATGCGAGTCCCTCCGCCATCTGCACCGTCAACCAGAAGCCTGCCTCCCAGCGACCTGGCCCACTCATTCATCTTTCCCAGGCCATTTCCAGCTGTTGACTGATGATCGAAACCGATGCCGTTGTCGCTTACCTCCAGCTGGATGGTGCCAGCGATATCGGCGAGGCGGCAACGGATGAAAGTCGCCCTTGCGTGGCGGGCTGCGTTAGCCAGCGCCTCTTGCGTCACCAGAAACAGTCCGTGAGCCTGTTCCTCGGTCAAGTGGTGACTCACGGGACCCTTGATCTCTAGCTCTGCGGCGATCAGAGAGTTAACGCGCACATCCTCAACCAGGTGCTCCAGGGCTCGCACCAGATCTGACGGGCCCGCCACGTTGAGCTTGAGATCGAAGATATGACGGCGGACGCGGATAGAGACGTCGTTCAGATCTTCGAGAGCCTGGTTGATGTCCTCGTCAGCGGCACTTGACAAACGGTGTAGTTGGTGCAAGCACGCTTGGAGCTTTAGCTGGATCGCGTAGATGGACTGGATTACCTCGTCGTGGAGCTTCGACGCGATCCGCTCACGCTCTTCTAGCCGCGCCATGTGCGCCCTCTGTTCTTGAATGCGGGATAGCAGGCGGAAGATCCAGCCTGCAAAGACGATCGCTCCGCCGGCGACGATAAGGGTGGCGGCTACGGCGGCCAAGTATCCCGGCAGTATCTGCTCCAGGACCAGCTTGTTGAAAACGCCGACGCCTATCGCGAACCCGACGGGGCCGAGGATCGCCACGTAGCGCAGCAGTCGGAGGTTTGGCGAAGGCCTCGGATCCGAGTCCAGTCCCCGCGGACCGCGGACGGTTCCCTTGATGCCGATCGTCATAGACGCAATCAATCTCTACGCTTCTCACGTAAGCAGATATGGCAATGCGCTCACAAGGGCCATTTGGCCTGTCTGCGCGAGCGGGCGAAAGCGAAAGCCCTATGAGTTCCCGACTTTCGGAGCCTGGAGGCCTAGCAGATGGACAGGTGCTTCCGGGAAAGTAGCGCACGGTCGCGACTTTGGTCAGCGGACCGCGGTGCATAAGAAACAGCACCGTCCATCCGTTGTCAGCGAACGCGGACCGGCCGTCACTTCTGGACGCATCTCACGCGTCGTGCGTCGCCCCACACGAATGCGAAGGAGACCCCCGACAGACGCTCATAGGACTGGAACGTAGTGTTAAAAACAGTTAAGAATACTTGAAGCTGATTGGCATTGCTCAGAACCTCTTGCCAAACAATCTGAAGATGAATAAGAAAGGAGCGTGATCATGTCCTTCGTCACCAACTACCGTAGAGTGCTCGTCCCGCTGCTGGCCATCGGCCTATCAGCGATGCTGGCGCTCACCTTCGCCTGCGGAGGCGGCGATGACGGTGACAGCGGTACAGCCGCGGCGACCACCCCCGCGGGAACCAGCGACGGAAACGACAGCGGCGGTGAAGAGACATTCGACGTCACCATGACGGACGAATCGTACAAGCCGAACAATTTCACCGTCGCCAAGGGTGGGCAACTCACGCTCAACCTGACTAACTCAGGTACGGCCATCCACAACGTGCGCATCGCCGGCGAGGACGGCCAGTACAACACTGCTGATGACGTCGTCTCCGACCCTGACCTGATCACTGGTGGAGACACCGGCACTGTCAAATGGACGGCTCCAAACAAATCCGGCGAGTACAAGTACCAGTGTGATATTCACCCTAATCTCGGGGGAATCATCACGGTCCAGTAGCAACCACAAGTCGGGATTGCAGTCACACGGCTCCGGTCGTTTGGCCGGAGCCGCTGATCGTCAGTTGCTGACTGGGCTGGCCTTAGCTCGCACCGGCCCCTTTCGCCATGCAAGTGCGACCAGGATGTCTAGGCCGAACGCAAGCAGAAACGCGGGGACAGTGGCACCCAGCGAGGTCACCCTATCCGATAAAGGAAACGGGAGTCCCGCGGCTTCGATCGGAGAGCTGAATACGTCTTGCCACCAGCCGATCCCGGCCGGCGAGATCCACTGGTACAGCGCGAATCCAGATGCCCAGGCGATCGCGGGGACGATCCACGGACGCGCGGCGGGCCAGAACGCTCGCGACAAGATGATCGCGAAGGCGGGGACGAAGGCAGAGGCAACGAGCAGGACATACCCTTCAATATCACTTACCCGGAGCAGAATCGCGGCGGGGGCGGCGGCGACGAGGACGAACGCAGGGGCAAACCTCGCTCGCGTGCCGACTCCCAGGACCTCGATCGTGGGGACGGTCGCATACGTATTCGCGTAGATTTCATCGATCTGAAGCAAGAACAACAACGCCAGCGCGCCGAGTCCAAGCTGCATGCCGGCGACGAAGCCGGGGATATCGCCGGTATCTGTCGCCGGCAGGTAGAGGATGCCGAGCACCCCGAACCAGACCGAAGCGATGAAGACGCCGGCGAAGCTCCCACGGGCAGCCGCCCGGCTCTCCATCCCGAAGCGAGCGAAATCCGCGACAACAGGAAGCAAGAGGAGCGGAACGATAAGCATGATATCCGTGGCCTGCCAAAACGAGGGCCAGCCGCCGGTCGCCGGGCGCTTGAGGTAAGAGGGGATTTCGAACTCTGCGTACGCCGACGCCGAAACGGCGATCGCTACAAGTAACACAAGCCAGAGTCCGGCGCGTCGCATGCCGACGGACACCCGCCTTGGTCCCGCCAGGGTCAACGCCAGGGCAGCGGCCCCAAAGAGCGCCACCCAGACGGGGCGCAGACCCACGCCCAACGAACGGTCGCTGACCAACTGCGCCGCGTCGGCAATCAGTGCGAGGCCGAAGACTGCAAACAAGAAATGGCGCGTGAGCAGGAGCAATGCAATAGGCCGGCGTCCCCGCTCGCCAAAGGGCTCGGCGAGCAGTTCTGCAGTCGAGCGCCCGCTACTAACCGCTATAGCGGCGATCGAGGCGATCAGCAGGCCGCTGATGAGCCCCGCCAACATGGTCGCCAGCACTGCTTGCTCGATGCTCAATGCGGGCACCAGCAGCGCGCCGAAGGGCATCAGGTAGAGGCTCGCGCCAAGACTCGCCCAGAGGGCGAAATGGTCAAGGAAGCCGAAGCCCCGGCGGCCGTTCACGTCATCTTCTCCACTTCGACGGGAACCGCCCGGTCGACCTGTTGCTGCACCCAGTTCCAGCGCCAGTAGTTGAGGTGCCCGTAGCCGCCGGCGAGGTGCAGCCACTTGATCATCCCGGGGACCACAGTATCCATGGACTTCCAGTTACGGTGCTGATAAGGCTCCCAGGCGTGATAGACGATCACTTCCCCCGGCCTCACTGCGGACGACAGCTTGGTGTGGATGTGGAACGACTCGAAGTCATTGAAGACCCGCACCTCCTCGTTGTCCTCGACCCCGCGAGCCTTCGCGTCATTCGGATTCATGATGATCAGTGGGTGCCCGCGGTGGGTGCGCAGGAGCGTCTGGTTGACAACATTGATTGAGTGGATGCTCCAGCGCTGGTGCCCGCTGGTCATTGTCAGGGGGTAGTCGCCGCCCATCTTCGGCGGCGGTTTGTGCACGGGAAGTTCTTCGCCTGCCTCCAGGAACCATTCGTGGTCGATGTAGAACTGAATTCGGCGAGTGAAGGTAGGGTACGGTATCTTGCGTTCCACGTGCCATTTGAGCGGCGATATCGTCTCGCCCGGCCGTATGTCCGTGGCCAGGCCGACCCCGACGGCATCGGCACCGAGGCCCGTGAAGCGAATAATACCCTTCTCCCGTACCTTCTTCATGTCTGTCTTCTCGGGCAGCGCCCCTACGCGCACGGTGTCCTTCACCATCTCCTCGGCCATCTTCTCGCCGTCACGTTCCTTGATCGCGCCGTGCAGCGTGAAGACGTCGTACACGTCATGCAGGCTGTATTCGCGCCCTCCGTCGTCGGTGTACCCGTCCACACCGCGGGACTTCGCCCGCTCCTGGATCTTGTGAGCGAGGAGCGCGAAAATCTCCCATTCGGGTTTGGCCTCGCCGACAGGATCTACGGCCTTGTCCGTGAACGTGAGGAAGTTCGTATGTGCAGTTGGGAAGCGGAAATCGACCTTCTCGTAGGATCCGGCCGCCGGCAGGACGATGTCTGAGAAGGCGGCGGTCGTGCTCATGCGGAGGTCGCAGGAGACTACGAGCTTGTAGTTCGGCCACGTGTGCTTGAGTAGTTGCTTGAAGCCGCCGCGGGTGCGCCGCAGCGTGGAGCCCGCAACCCCCAGGTAGACCTGGGGTGTCTTGTCTGGCCCCGGCCGCACGAGTCCGTCCCACCAGCCGCGTTCCATCGCCTCGTCCATATACTCGCTGAAGGAGCGCTTCATTTCGGGGTCGTTCCACTCGGGCTTGTTCCAGACGTCCTTGTAGCCGGCGTGGTGGTACCAGTAGAACGCCGGCGGTACCATCAAGGGGGTCGGCGGGATGCCCTTGGCGACAGTCTTGCCGCGCACCTCTTCGCGCTCGGTCTCGATGAGCACCATCTCTTCGGTGAGCGTGTCGTCGGCGTCCAGGAACCGCTTCTCAGCCTTCCGTGCGTTACGCGCGAAGTCCAGGAAGCCCTCGAGGCCGGGCTGTGTTTTGAGCAGGTTGCTCTGCACGAGCTGAGCGCTGTTCCAGCCACGCATCCCCGTGCCCTTGCGTCCGAAGTTGCCCGTTAGCGCAAGCAAGAGTGCCAGCGAGCGCTCCATCAGGTCGCCATGGTAGTACTTGCAGATGCTAAAACCCTGGAGCAGGTGAACAGCCCTCGCGCTGGCCAGCTTCTGCGCCAAGTTGCGGATCATGTCTGGGCGGGTGCCAGTGATCTCCGATGCCTTCTCCGGCGTGTACGTGGCAAGGCGTTCGCGCAAGATCTCGAATGCCGGGCGTGCCTCGACGGACGTGCCGTCCGGAAGCTGCACCTCGGTAGAGCCGCGCAGGGCGGGACGCCTACCGTCCAGGTCAAGCGAACCGCGCGGCGCCTTCACAACCTCCCCGGATGCTTCGTCAAGCCAGTAGAGCTGATCGTCACGGCCGCCCTCCTCGAGATCGCTCTCTCGCAGGAAACGGTTGATGTCAGAGCGAACCAGCAGCGAAAGATCGGTCTGTTCACGAACGAAGTCCTCGTTCACCCACCCTTCGTCGACGATGATCTTGCACATCGCGAGAGCGAGCGCGGCATCGGTACCCGGCTCGATTGGCACGTAAAGATCGGAGTGGATCGAGGACGCGTTGTAGTCGGGGGCGATCGACACGACTTCTGTGCCGTGGTAACGCGCTTCCCAGATGAAGTGCGCTGAAGGGATGCGGGTATACAGGGGGTTCATGTGCCAGATGAACAGAAGGTCCGAGTGGAACCAGTCGTCGATCGACGAGACGAAGTTGAACTTGCCGAAGGTCTGGTAGAGGCCGACGTTGTAATCGGACGTAAGTCCATTCGAATCGAGCGTCGTCCCGCCGATCAGGCGCATGAGGCGCCAGGCGGGTGAAACGCCGTTGACTGTGCCTCCCTCGCCGGAGCCGAATTCGTAGATGATCGTCTCCGGGCCTGATTCTTGGACTGCGTCGAGCATTGCGTCAGCGGTCTCGGTGAGCGCTTGATCCCAGGAGATGCGCTGCCACTTACCTTCGCCGCGTTCACCGGCGCGTTTTAGCGGGTACTTGAGGCGCTCGGCACCGTACATCACGCGGCTGAAGCAGGCGCCCTTCTGGCATCCTCGGGGGTTCATGTCCGGGACACCGTCCTCGATTTGCGGATAGACGGCGGATTGCTCTTCGCGCCAGACGATGCCGTCTTTCGTGTATACGTGGAACGAGCAGCCGCCGGGATAGCAATCGACCAGGTGCGTGCCCCACGTCACCTTGTCCCACGTCCACTTCTTGCGATAGAGGTCCTCCCAGCTATCGTAAGCGTAGTAGCGGAAGACCTCCTCCTCAGCCAAACCGGGAGCGCCGGAGTCGATGAAGCGGAACCCCAGCCGCGTTAGGGTCAGACCGACGGCGAGGCCGCCCGCTCCCTTGAGGAAGTCGCGGCGCGAGAACGGAGACATCGCGTCATCACGATCCGTTCCGGGCTGGTTCGGCCAGCTCTACCTCCAGGCGGACGGAACGGTCCACCGGCACCGGCTGCCAGCAGAGCGGACGGAATCGGAAGTGGCCGTAGCCGCCGGCCAGGTGGAGCCATTTCACCATCCCGGGCTCCACCCAGGAGGGGTCCTTCCATCCGGGGAACTGGAACGGCTCGAAGCCGTTGTACACAATCACCTGCCCCGGACGGACGGCGGCCGTCAGCTTCACCCAGACCTGGAACTCGCCCATATCGTTGAACGCGCGGACGAGGTCCCCCTCGCGGATGCTGCGCTGCGCGGCATCGTTGACGTTCATGAACATGAATGGACGGCCCTGGTTCGTTTCCTGCATGGTGCGGTTGATGATGTTCGCAGCGTGGATGCTCCAGCGATTGTGGCCCGTGGTCAGGACTAACGGGTAGTCGCCGCCCATCTTCGGGTTCTCCTTGTGCCGAGGAAGCTGCTCGTCGGCCTCCAGGAACCATTCGTGGTCGATGTAGAACTGGGCGCGCTGGGTCAGGGTGGGATACGGAAGCTTGTTCTCCACGTGCCAGCGCAGCGGGCAGAAGGTCTCATCTTCTTTCAGGTCGCATGCCTGGCTCAACATCGCCGGAGAGTGGCCGATGCTTGTGAACCGCATGACGCCCTTCTGCCGCATCGTCTCCAGCGTGGTGCCCTCCGGAAGGGCGCCTGCAATGGCGGTATCGCGCACCCATTCCTCGACGACCTTTTCATCATCTTCGAACTCCCCACCCATCGTGTACTGGTCGTACAGGTTGTCCAGCCTGCGGGTGATGCCCCGGCTGTCGATATACTGGGTCAACCCCGTCACTTTGGCGCGTTCTTCCACCTTCTTGCAGAGACGCCGGAAGATGTGCCACTCCGGGAGGGCTTCACCCTGCGGCGGCACACCACGGTCGTTGAGAATGAGCTGCAGTGTGTGCACCGTCGCGTAGTGGAAGTTAATCTTCTCCGTGTGGGTGGCGCAGGGGAGGACAACATCCGAGTACATCGCCGTCGTGCTCATGCGCCAATCAATAGTCACGACCTTCTTCAGCTTCGGCCACAGGTGCTTCAGGAGCATGTTGCCGCCGCCGCGGGTGCGCCGGAGCGTGTCACCGCCGCATTCGATGTAGATGCGCGGCGGCTTGTCATCGAGCGGACGCGCAACACCGGACCACCAGCCCTTTTGAAGCGCCTCGTTCATGTACTCGTCGAACGGGCGGGTCATCGCTGGGTCGGACCATTCGGCGCGGTTCCAGTTGTCCTTGTACCCGCAGTGGAAGTACCAGAAGAAAGCAGGCGGCGTTGTGTTGCCCATGCCCGCTGTCCGGTACTCCAGCTCCACGGCGGCCTGCTCTCGGCTGCGCGCCGGGTCTTCCTGCTGCATGACATCGATCATTCGGTCGAGCATGTCGAGAGCCTCGATCGAAGCCTCGGGCCCTGGGCGCTGTTTGGCGCCAAAGAGGCCGATGCCGTCCCACGGCCCGACACACCAGATACGGATGCCGGTTCCCTTGCGCCCCCAGTTGCCGGTGAGAGCCAGCATCAGGATCATCGAGCGCTCCATCAGGTCTCCGTGGTAGTACTTGGGGGAGTTGAATCCCAGCAGGATGTTCGTGCGGCTCCGCGCTGCCTTGCGCGCCAGGTAGCGGATGGCATCGGCGCCGGCTCCTGATACCGCCGCCGCCCGCTCAGGGGTGTACTCGGCGAGCCGGGCCTTCATTAGGTGGAAGACGGGCACCACCGCCACTTCGGCGCCGTCGACGAGTGTGACGCGCGCGCTCCTCTCCAGCGAGGGGTCGACCTCCCGCAAGCCGAGATTGGCGCGTGGCGCCTTCACGATCGCGCCAGTCGTGCTGTCGACGAAATAGAACTGGTCGTCGCGTCCGCCCTGCTCCATGTCGCTTTCGCGGAGGAAACGCCGGTTGTCGAGACGGACGAGGAACGGAAGGTCGGTCTGCTCTTTGATGAAAGCCTCGTTGTACAAGCCCTCGTCGACGATGACTTTGCACATTGCCAGCGCAATCGCAGCGTCGGTGCCTGGGCGGACGGGAACAAACCAGTCGGTGTGAGGCGCCGAAGGGCTGAAGTCCGGTGCGAAGATCGCCACTTCCGCACCCTTGTAACGAGCCTCCGTGATGTAGTGGTAGTAGGGGATGCGAGTGTAGGCCGGGTTCATGTGCCAGATGAGGAGCAAGTCCGAGTGGAACCAGTCGTCCACGGTGGAGGCGAAGATCTTGCCGAACGTTTCGTACAGTCCCATGGCCAGGTCGCCGACGACGCCGTCCAGGTCCATGGATAAACCACCCACTTTCCCGAGAAAGCGCGTGCAGGAGGTCAGCGCCATCGGCCCGCCCTGGGCGCCGGTGATCTCGTGGATGATGGATTCGGGGCCGACCTCCTTGACCGCATCAACGATAGCGTCGGCCACCTCGGTGAGCGCCTCGTCCCAACTGATCCGCTTCCAGCGGCCCGACCCCCGTTCGCCGACGCGCTTGAGCGGGTAGAGTACGCGCTCCTTGGAGTAGAGCATCTGCCCCCACATGGCGCCCTTCTGGCAGCCCATGGGGTTCATGTCTGGCACGCCCTCTTCAATCGTGTTGTAGGTGGCGGCCTGCTCCTCGTGGAGGACCAGTCCGTCTTTGATGTAGACGCGGTACGGGCAGTTGCCCGGGTAACAGTCAACGCAGTGAGTGCCCCAGACCACGCGGTCCCATTGCCAGCGCTGCCGGTATAGGTCGTCTTCGGAGAGGTAGGGCAAGGGGGAGACCGGTTTAGTCCGCTCCAAGTTTCGTATTTTATCGTCCGGCATTCTGGTCTCCCCCGATTGCCTGCAAGATGAAACGCCGCTCCGCCGCGACGAACCGGCCTGTCAGCGAAGTCAGCGAGCGGTAGAAGGGGTGTGGCGAGACCTTCGTGAGCCGGCCGGCGAGGCCTTCTGTCCAGGCCAAATGGATCCTCAGGAAATCAGCTTGCGCCCGGCGGCTGCTGGCTGGATCCACCAAGCCATCTGCCGCGAGCTCGCTCATGAACTCCAGTTGGACAGGGAGGTGGTCCGGCATCACGCATTCGACGACGCGGAAGCCGAAGTAGTTATAGAAGCGGATCAGGTTCTGAAGCGTGCGGCTTCGGTCGCGCGTATAGTGCCCCGCATGCAAAGCGCAGGGCGGACCCCGCCTTCCGCCCACCTGGAAGAGCCGGATGTATTCCGACTGCATGTCGTCGTAGGTGTCGGGCGCGGGCCACCCGAGGTCTGAGACACGGAGGCGGTAGGGGAGCCCTGCGAGTGCGGCGGATAGCTGCTTTGCCATTCGCCCGTCCTTTGCCCGGGCGTAGAAGGAGGCTCCCGGGAAGGAGTAGGCCGCGGAAAGCTGTGCGTATACGTTGCTCCGGGGGAGGGTCTCCGAAGCCTCAATGCTAGGGCGCGTGTCGGCAGTCGTTGTCATTCGGCTCGCCCTACCGCCTCGTCCGGTCGCGCAGCCGCTCTCAGCCATTCAATCTCACCCGGATCCTGGTCGAAGGGCTTGAACATGTCCTTCCACCAGTAGGCGACCAAAGTGTCCATCAGTTCGGACTTGCCACCGTCTCGCGTCGTCTGCATCTCCCGCCGCAGCGTTTCGAGTGCCGGCCGTACATCCGGGCCGAACCGCGATTCGAGGTATTCCGTCGGGACGCGGGGGTCCGATCCGTCGAAGTTGTTGTCGCCAGTGAGCCGCGCGGGCAACACCGGTGGGATGTAGAAGACGTTCGGTTCCGTGCCGTACTCCGGGTGCAGAGGCAGGGCAACCTGCCACTTGCGGACGAGATTGTGGACCGGGCCCGTCTCGTCGTCCAGCATGCCAAAGAAGACGGCTCGCCCCGGGCACTGCCGAACGCAGGCCGGCGCGACGTGTTGCTCCAGGCGTGGATAGCAGAGAATGCAGTGCTGGCTCACTTCTCGCTGGAAGTTGAAATAGATCTTCTTGTACGGGCATGCTTCGAGGCAGAACTGGTAGCCGCGGCAGCGCTTCTCATTGCGCAGGACGATGCCGTCTTCCTCGCGTTTGTACATGGCGCCACGCGGACAGGCCTCAACGCACGCGGGCTTTGTGCAGTGGTTGCAGAGGCGGGGCATGTAGAAGAAGTAGGAGTTCGGGTACTCGCCCGCGCCCTGGTCCTCATCCCAATTCGGACCCCATTCTGGTT
>Ga0209324_10002102_pt1 | contig 13775 bp, 15 predicted proteins | sample Rifsed19ft3_FD_184015 | JGI IMG/M metagenome (GOLD analysis project Ga0209324, IMG submission 184015) | Soil microbial communities from Rifle, Colorado, USA - sediment 19ft 3 (version 2) | ecosystem: Environmental > Terrestrial > Deep subsurface > Rock core/Sediment | place: Rifle, Colorado...
TTCTTTGCGGTGAACTATTACCGAAATTGTAAACAACAGTAAATGAGTTGAGGAGATAAACATGCGTACACTCAAAATAATATCGGTCTTAGCAGTTAGCATAATCGTCCCCTCTGTTTTGTGGGGCAATGATGCAGGTGTCACGTTTATTGGCCCGTCAAATTATATTCCTCGGTTAGACTTGCCCCAAAATATTCCTTTACATAGCGCCGACTCATGTAAAGATTGTCACCAGGAAATTTATGACCAGTGGCGGGAGTCCATGCACAGCAAATCATCGACAAATCCCATCTTTCAGGCATGCTGGACGGTAAAGAATAATCCCCCCTTCTGCTCCAATTGCCATTTCCCCATGCTGGAACAAAAACCCAAAATTTTAAGGGGTTTTAAAGAAACAGGTCCTTTGCCTTTTGTTGCGATCAAGAATAAAGAATTCGACACGATGCTTATAAAAGAGGGTGTAACGTGCGTGGTTTGTCACTTGAGGAATAAGACCCTGTACGGGCCGCGAGAGATAAAAGAAGGAGAATCGCCGCATCCTGTAAAATATGACCCGTCTTTTCAAAAATCTGAGTTCTGTTACACATGCCACTCCTGGGGCTTTCCGCGGGCAAGGGTCATACAGACCTGCTCTACCAGCGATGAGTATAAAAAGTCTGGAAAGAAGGAGACTTGTCAGGATTGTCATATGGTGAGAAAGGAAGGGCTTGCCTCGCTGGGAAGGCCAAAACGTGTTTATGGAATGCATGACCAGAAAAGCTCTCGCAACCCTGAAGAATTAAGACAGGCGTTAAAAGTAGAATTGAAAACAGAGAGAGATACTTATAAACCTGGAGACAAACTAAAAGCTGAAATAAGGGTTACCAATATAGGGGCTGGACACCGTGTGCCAACTGGCTGACCAGTCAGAGGTATTGCCGCCCGTGTGGCGGTACTGGATGAAAATGGGAAGGAGAGGGGTCTAAAGGAATATTTTATCACACGGACATTTGAATTCCCTGCATACCCAACAGAAGTAAAGGATGAGAGGTTAACGCCTGGGGAGTGCAAATCATTTTATTACAAGTATAAAATTCCAAGGGAAGCGGATTTTAAAAAGCTAACATTGCGATTAGATATGATTGAGTATTTAATATTTCCCAAGAAGGCCGATGAGGCGCCAATACCCCTCAGCAAGGTCACAGTGCCTTTTTATTCTACGTCGCTGGAAATAATGGAATGACAGATTTGTATTGTTATTACTCTGCTTAATTTTTTGTTTTTCCAGCGGAAGCAACGTGACGTGTCAAAAAGGATTGTACCTTCGAATGCTTATTCCTAGAAAGAGGATGAGAGAAATGACGATCTTAATAATTCTTTTTCTGTCCTCATGTTTCCTTGCATATTCAAATGGTGCCAATGACAACTTTAAAGGAGTTGCCACACTTTTTGGTAGTAGGACTACTAACTATAAGCATGCAATTTGGTGGGCGACGATTACAACGTTTGCAGGTTCAATGGCTTCAATATTCTTTGCGCATGGTCTTGCAAGCACCTTTTCTGGTAAAGGTTTAGTCCCTCAAAGCGTCGCTATCTCCCCAGAATTTCTTACTGCAGTGGCGATTGGTGCTGCTATTACCGTTATGGTTGCAACGGTTACCGGATTCCCCATCTCAACTACACACAGCCTGACAGGTGCTCTGGTTGGCGCTGGTTTTGTAGCCATCGGTTCACAGGTAAACTTTACCGTTTTAGGTGCCTCTTTTTTCCTTCCACTTTTACTCAGTCCTGTTATTGCAACAGTTTTCGGCGGTGTTCTTTATATGATTTTCAGGAGTATCCGTATTCGTTCCGGTATAACCAAGGAATGGTGCCTTTGCGTTGGTGAGCAGAGAGAAGTAATTCCCTCGTGTAAGCCCGCCCCTGCCCTCTCCGTAAAATATGGTAGCACCCTTGGTATTACCATTGATACAGAAGAAACCTGCCAGGAGATTTATAAAGGACATTTTCTAGGTATGAATAGTCAGAAATTGTTAGATTACTTACACTTTTGTTCTGCTGGAGTTGTGAGTTTTGCACGAGGTCTTAATGACACACCCAAGATTGTTGCCCACTTATTATTAATCAAAGGACTGTCAATACAATGGGGCATGCTGGCAGTTGCTATTGGTATGGCGGTAGGCGGACTTTTGAATGCCAGAAAAGTGGCTGATACCATGAGTAATAAAATCACAAAATTAAATCACGGCCAGGGTTTTACTGCAAATTTTGTTACTGGTATACTTGTGATATTAGCCAGCAAGTTTGGAGTACCGGTATCCACGACTCATGTATCGGTAGGGTCTCTTTTTGGGATAGGTCTTGTTACGGGACATCTAAACACTCGTATGGTATTAGAAATATTTTTATCATGGTTCATGACTTTACCCATTGCGGCCGTATTTAGTGGCGGCGTTTATTGGATATTGGGGAAATTGGCTGTTTAGAGGTTAAACTATGAGTATAAGTGAGTTTGTCATAAGCCACGAGGTTGCCATTCGCCTGGGGTTCTTTTCCGGCATTTTGGGAGCCATGGCTCTGTGGGAATTGGCAGCGCCGAGACGGGTACTCACCGTCCCGAAAATGCTTCGCTGGATTAACAATATTGGCATTGTGGTGATAAACAGCTTTTTACTCCGCATAATTTTTCCATCAGCCGCAGTGGGTGTGGCAATTTTTGCTCAAAAACACGGATGGGGGCTTTTCAATCACTTCCAGTTGCCGTATTGGGTTGCTGTCGTGTTGTCAGTGGTTGCTCTGGATTTCATCATCTATTTGCAGCATGTGATGTTCCATGCCATACCTGTCTCCTGGCGAATCCATCGCATACATCATGCGGATTTGGATTTTGATGTAACGACGGGCACCCGATTCCACCCTATGGAAATCTTACTCTCCATGCTCATTAAATCTGCAGGGGTTGTCGTGCTGGGGCCGCCTGTATTGGCTGTAATCATATTCGAAGTGGCGCTGAATGCCACATCCATGTTTAATTATAGCAATGTGCGCATGTTGCGTGGTGTAGACCACATTTTCCGGTGGTTTGTTGTAACGCCGGATATGCACCGGGTGCATCACTCCATTGAGGAGCGCGAAACGAACTCCAATTTTGGATTTAATCTGCCGTGGTGGGATCGTTTGTTGGGCACTTATCGGAATCAGCCGCGGATGGGTCATGAAGGCATGACCATTGGTCTTGAGGATTTTCGGGACAAAAAGCGCTGTGTAATGCTGCCGGGTATGCTGTCAATCCCCTTCATCGGCAGTTTCTTAATGAAATAATTTTTACATTTTCAGCAAAAACATTGTGTAACAAAGAAGAAAAGGCGAAGGTGGGGAAATGGAAAAGAAGTATTTTTAGGTTTTATTATTTTCTCCTGTTCCCCTTTTTCTCCCTTTTTCCTGTTTGCACCATTCCGGGAGAATTAAGGACAGACACTATTTATTCCAACTTCAATCTCAAAACTTTCCGGCATTTTTCTCAAAATCTCCAGAAACGCAAGGTAGTAAAATTGCCTTTTATTGACAATAAATTAATCACTAATCAATGGGTGACCCCATTTCCTGACCTATAGTTGAATTTTTGTTTGATTACTATATCGGTATACGATATCATATACCGATAACTACTATGGATATTGATAAAACAATGCTGCGTGACATCCACCTTGCATTCATAAAAATGCACATCTTATATCATGCTGCAAAGGATGATGTGTTTGGCATTGGTTTGATCAAGGAACTAAAGCGGCATGGATACAAACTGAGTCCCGGCACACTTTACCCAACATTGGCCAAGATGCAACAATCAGGTCTTTTGACCTGTGAGTGCAGGACCGTACAGCACAAGCAGCGGAAATACTATCATATTACCCACGCAGGTGAAGCACTGCTTGATGAAGTGAAGGAAAAACTGAAAGAATTGTACAACGAGATTGTGAAAGAAAATGACACATAGTTCGAGTTTTCAGGGATTTAATTTATTACAGATACGACCGGTTCGGGCACTGATCCAATGGCCACTATATCCCTACATATTTCAAATTATATCGCTCGTGTTTTTTGTAACCCTTGCCGTTACTGGCTGGGGACGTTTTGTACCGGAATATGTGAATGATAAGATCTATGCCAAGACCAATATCGTAAACTTAGTCATTTGGGGTCTCTGGTGGCCAATGATGGTATGGCTTGCCGTGCTGTTTGGTCGCGTCTGGTGTACGGTATGCCCGCTTGAATTGGTTGCCAACGGCGCAGAACGACTGGGGAGAAGGCTCGGTGTCAGACAACTAATTCTTGGTAAATGGTTACGATCAGGCGCTGTAATTGTTGGGCTATATGCCATTATACAATTATGCGTCGCCGGCGCGCACCTCCATCGTATCCCTGCATATACCTCTCTCTTTTTATGCAGCTTGCTGGGGGCGGCCGGTTTGGTAGGTTTCTTTTTTAAGGATCGTGCCTTTTGTCGAGGATTTTGCCCGGTAGGACTTTTGCTTGGGACGTATGGACGTGGTGGAATGCTGGCAGTACGTTCAGGGTCAGGGCAAGTATGCAATGCCTGCACGGGTAAGGATTGTATTGCGTCTTGTAATCGAACTAAGCTTTATGGCAGGAGTTGCCCAAGTTTGTTGAATCCACCGAAATTGAATAGCAATCGTGATTGCCTTGTCTGCGGTCAGTGCATTAAATCATGCAAGCCGGATAATATGCAGTTGGTTTTACGCCGCCCGTTTCATCCAGCAGATGTTCGAGAGCCATTGGCATCGTGGCCGGTTACCATCTTCGTCATGATGGTTTCTGGGTTTGTTACGGGGGAGTTATGCAGTGAGTGGAAAACTGCCCAGTCCATATTTCTTTGGCTTCCTGAACGTTTCATTGACCAATTCAGTCTTTCTACTGTTGGAGGCTGGATTGAGGGTGTATGGATGATAGGCATATATCCATTATTATTATGGTTTGTGCTTGGTATTTTGGCAGCATTCAATAGCGATAACGCATTTGTAGTAATAAGGTCGTGGCGGTTACTGGCGCTTCCTTTAGCAGTCATCGTTTCTTCAGGGCACATGGCTAAAGGGCTGGCAAAGTTCGTTTCGTGGGTGGGTTTTCTTCCTTATGCATGTAAGGATCCAATTGGTATTAAAACGGCTTTAGAAATGAGTTCAAAAACTATTCGACAACCCGCGTCTCTGTTATCAATGACCAGTATCTCTATTTTAGGGACGATACTTGTTATTACCGGAATGTATTTTTCCGTTCGTGAGGCAAAATTGGCCAATCCCGAGACCTATTATTTGAGGTTGGCGCCTAAATTAATACTTGGTGTCTTTTTTGTGTTTATTATATTCGGATGGGGTTACATGAGATAATTTTACGATTTCGGATTTAGAGCTTGCCTTTAAATTCCAAATCCATAAATCGTAAATTGTAAATCTAAAATCGTAAATCCTCCTTCGTGTCCCAGTGTTTCTGGAAATGGAAAGGATATAAAAATGGTTTATCTGGTTATTTGTACTGTTGCGCTTGTCGTCTCTGCCTTAACGCTCTTTTCTGGTTTTGGATTAGGTACCCTTCTGATGCCCGCCTTTGCAATTTTTTTTCCGTTAGAAGTCGCAGTGGGAGCAACCGCAATCGTTCATCTGGCAAATAACATTTTCAAATTAGTGCTGGTAGGGAGGATGGCAGACATTAAGATCGTGTTGAGATTCGCTATCCCTGCATCCATTATGGCCATAGCCGGGGCGTTGCTCTTAAACTATTTCTCAAATATTCAGCCCATTGCTGAATATGGGCTTGCCGGGCGAACTTTTTCTATTACAATCGTAAAGCTCGTGATCGCCATTCTCATAGCGGCCTTTGCTGTTCTTGAACTCAGTCCACGATTTGAGAAATTGTCTTTCGATAAGAAATACGTACCGCTTGGCGGGGCACTTTCAGGTTTCTTTGGAGGGTTGTCAGGCCTGCAGGGTGCATTGCGTTCCGCCTTTTTAGTTAGAAGCGGGCTTAATAAGGAGAAGTTTATCGGGACATCGGTTGTTTCTGCCGTAGTGGTTGATGTGTCCCGACTGATTATCTATGGAGTTACGTTTTTTTCTAAAAATTTTGCCGTGCTTAAAAATCAGGTTGGAATTGGGTTGATTACTGCAGCCATCCTGGTCGCATTTCTTGGTTCATTCATTGGCTCGCGTCTGATAAAAAAAATCACCATGCGTACAATCCAGGTTATTGTTGGCATATTGCTGCTTTTTCTGTCATTTGTTCTTAGTGTAGGATTGATATGAATTGCATAAAGAAAATGAACACATGGACAAAAAATACCAATCAATTCGTTTCCATAATCATTACAGGGGGGCGGTACTTTTGTCACAAAAATATAATTCTACGATTCTTCTGTGTTCTAACATTCTGTTCGTACGGTTGTAATTCAGTTGGTCCTATGGCTATGAAAGGAGAACGCATCAATTATAACGTGGCTCTCCAACAGACAAACGACGAACAGGTATTACTAAACCTGGTACGACTCAAATACCGGGATACTCCAATTTTTATTGAGGTAAGCGGTATCAATTCAAAACTGTCATTCCAGGCTTCCGCGGAAGTAGGTACTGAATTGAAAGAAAAAACACATGATATTTTCAGCCTCGGGGGAGGTGTCGCTTACATGACTGAACCCGTTATAACATATACTCCTCTGCAGGGACAAGATTTTGTTCAGCGTCTTTTGACACCTATTAGCCTGGATACGTTCATACTTCTCTATCAATCTGGCTGGAGCCTGAAGCGTGTAATGCGGCTATGTGTACAGCGGCTAAATGAAGTAGAAAATGCTCCCAGAGGGAGTGGTCCAACACCAAAGAAGCCTCCTGAATATAGTAATTTTGCACGTGTTTTAGATCTTATGAGAGAGTTGGAGCAACGGCGGTGTATTAGTTTTATCTATGAAATGTTTCCAGCGACTGAGCGTCAACCCAGGATCGTTATGCAAGTTACTGAGGAAGCATGGACGAATCCGGAGATGAAGGAACTTGCCGAAATTCTTAATCTTGTAGGAGGCAGAAGACACTATCCCGTATCATATCCATCCGTCGAACACGAAGAAAATCAGAAGCATGACCGTCTGGTTGTGGAGACACGTTCGGTACTGGGAATTCTATCCTTGCTTTCCAATATGGTAGAGGTACCCACGCAGCATCTTCAGGAGGGAAAAGTAACAATAACTCGTTATGATACAGGACAACCCTTTGACTGGGGCCTTGTTGTGGGAGAACTTTTTCACATAAAATCGCATTCTTCAAAACCGACTCAAGCGTCTGTTGCTGTTCATTATCGTGGTAGCTGGTTTTTTATTGACGACTCTGATCCAGAATCTAAGTCGACGTTTTCCCTTTTATCGCAACTTCTATCTTTGCAATCAGGGAAAACAGACCGTCTTTTACCGCTTCTAACACTGCCCATTGGCAAATAAGTTGTCGGAGTTGTTTACGCTGTATCTAATTATAGGTCTTATATGCTGTCCTGTAAATAATGGACGCGAATTATAGTAAATGTATTAAATATGCTTACATGCAAGTGCATTGCAATGGGCGATAGTCCGAAGCAATTTCTAAGGGTTCTTTTTATTCCTGAATATGGATAGGAAAGGGGGGAAATTTTTAACATGAAGTACTTTAAGAAACTGATGGTGATTTTATTTCTTTTTGCAAGTTCTCTTTTTGTAGAAAATGGGGTATCCAGTAGCCTGGCTCAAGCCGAATCTGAAGTGCATGGAGTGGCGATAGTGTCCATGGACGCTCCATTAAATGCCAGCATTGGGAAAAAGGTTAATATTGAATTAGTTGTTGGTAATGAGCAGAAAATAAAGGTGGCTACAATATTGACAGTAACTTGCCATGAAACAGGGCAGCAAATAGGCAGAGAGGCTATAAACCTGGATGGCTCGGCTTCTCGAAAAATTGTATATACCTGGAATACCGAAGGACTCAAAGAAGGAACTTACCGAATACATGCAGTAGTGGAAAAGATTCCCGGTGAGACAGACATTGACGATAATGTGAAACATTTAGAGGTTGTTTTGGTTCGCTAGATAATTATCAGAGAATTAGCATGTGGGTATAAAAGATAAACACCAGGAGTCATAGCGTGAAAGGGAAAATAGATTTATTAACACACTTGAAAGAACTTGCCGGCGTTTTTTTTAAACTCGGTATCATTGGATTTGGCGGGCCAGCCGCACATATCGCTATGATGGAGCATGAGGTTGTCAGTAAAAAGAAATGGATGACCAGAGAACACTTTCTGGATCTCATAGGAGCAACCAACCTGATCCCGGGCCCTAATTCAACCGAGATGGCAATGCATTGTGGATACCACAGGGCCGGGTGGGTGGGTATGATTGTTGCAGGCATGGGTTTTATCATCCCGGCAACACTTATTACATGTGCTATAGCTTGGTTCTACCAGCAATACGGTTCTATCCCGGATATCAAGCCGATCTGGTATGGCATTAGACCGGCCGTTCTTGCTATTATCATTAATGCAGTATACAAGTTTGGCAAGAAGGCTTTGAAGAACTGGCAGTTGTGTATAATCGGTGCATCAGTGATGGTTGGTTCTCTTGCTGGTATGAGTGAGGTGCTTATCCTCCTTGCGGGTGGACTCCTTGGAATGTTTTGGCTTTCATCCAGCCAAAAGAGAGATAATGTAAAAGCATCTTTTTTCCCCTCATTTCTTCTATCGGCAAAACCTGGCTATCCAAAGGCTGCGATTGCAGCAACTGCCCTTTCTGCAGGACAAGTCGCAAGCAACGTATCGCTCGTTAAACTCTTTCTGGTCTTCCTGAAAATTGGATCTGTGCTTTTTGGCAGCGGTTATGTGTTAATTGCCTATCTTCAGGACGAACTCATTGACCGATTGGGATGGCTTACACAACAACAGCTTGTCGATGCCATCGCCGTCGGACAATTTACGCCCGGCCCGGTCTCAAGTGCGGTTACCTTTGTCGGCTATCAGATTATCGGAATAAAAGGCGCCATCCTTGCGACTGTTGGCATGTTTTTGCCGTCTTTTTTCTTCGTAGCCATGCTGAATCCATTCATTCCGAAGATGAGGAATTCAAGGTGGGTGTCCTGCTTTCTTGATTCAGTCAATGTAGGGGCAGTGGCGATAATGGCTGTTGCGGTGATACAACTTGCCCGTGTCAGTCTTATTAACTGGCAGACATGGCTAATCGCACTCATAAGTGTTGCTGTTACATTCGTATTCAAAAAAGTGAATACGCTATGGATCGTGGTTGGTAGCGCTATTGTCGGCTATATATTAACAAAGTTTTAGTTACAGTTGTTTTTGGAGTATTGTTGTTATTGATCTCAATCGCACTGGGGGTTGGAGTGGTATAATTACTATAGATTGAGAGTTTATTCAGTTAGGTAGGGTGGATTAAGCGAAGCGAATCCACCGTTGAGAAAAACGTGGAAGGTGAATTTGGCGGAAAAAACAGCTTATTTTCTTCTCAAAGTAATGTGTTCTATTCAGCGCAAACCCCTAATTGTTCCTCAAGCCTTTCGATCATAACCGTGTATTTTTCATGCACACCTGCTTCAATATCTTCTTTTTCCATGGCCTCAAAATTCTTGATTAGTATCATTTGTTCATCGCGGGTCATTACCTTATTCATCCAGGGGAAAAGTACCTTTTCCTCCATACGGATGTGTTTATCCATAAACTTGATATATGCACGGGCGATTTTTATGATCTTCTTTTTTGACTTCTTACCCTGATAGATGTAATTTACTGCCCCCGTAAGATTCCTTATCGCATCACGTGCAGAGACGTGTTCCATCAGGAGCTGCCCTAGAAAATCCTTCTTTTCGCCTCCGCGCACATTTTTAAGGAATGGAAAGAGCACGGTATCTTCTTTCCCTTGATGACATTTATGGGTATAGCCATTAATGACATCGATAATTTCACAAAATGTTTCTTTGGAAACAGGTTTCCCTGTATCAAGGCAGTTTGCGGCATTTTGTAAGATTTGCAACACCCTTCGTGTGGTATCAAATTCAAGATGTAATATTTCCGTAGCAAATGAATCGGTATTTTCGGTGTGCGTATGCTCCTCATAGATGCGGTACGTTGAAGGGGTACAGGCAGAGGCACATAAACAGGAAATAATGGTGATCGATATGAATATCTTTTTCATAGTAGAGATTTAAATTAGGCTGCCATAAGCAGCAACTTGTAGGGGTTGAAGATTTTCAACCCCTACATTGAAATTCCTAAACGCCAAGTAAGGCCTCAGCAAGGCGAATATCCTCCGGTGTGGTAATTTTGATATTTTCATCTGTGCCGGGCACGATATAAACGGGATAGCCTGCCTTTTCTACCATTTGCGCATCGTCTGTAAATTCTATATCCGAGTTCTTGAATTGACTAAATACTTTTAAAATTAATTTGCCTTGAAACCCCTGTGGTGTCTGTGCCATCCAGAGGGTGTTCCTCGGTATCGTTCGCTGAATGCGAAACGTGTCTCCCACTTCCTTGACTGTGGCCTTCATCGGCGCTGCAAGGATAGCGGCTCCGGTTTCCTTTACTTTATCGATAACTGCATCGATATGTTCATTCCTTACCAGAGGTCTGACGATATCGTGGATAAGGATAATTTCGGCGTCGCTGCTGACCTGGCAAAGTCCATTATACACGCTATCCTGTCGTCTTTTGCCGCCGGGGATAATTTTTTTGACCTTGTAAGTATCAAGAGCGTTTTGCCACGTATCACGCAAGGATTTTATCTCGCTTTCACCAACAACAAGAATAATTTCACTGATCTTGTCGTTTTGGGCAAAACGTTCAATCGTATGAAGAAAAATGGGTTTTCCATGGATTTGCAGGAAGGGCTTTTTGACAGCCCCGCCCATGCGCAGTCCAAGACCTGCCCCGACTAAAATAACGGACACTTTCATAACATAATCTACCACAGATATACGGAATTACAAAGAATATTGCAGTGCAGCAAAATCCCCCTTACCAAAGGGGGATGAAGGGGGTTGTAAAAAACTTGATAAAACTTGTTCTCATAAAAATATATCACCCTCCCTTAATCCCTCCCATCGTTCGACTGAGCTCACGACGAAGTCGAGGGAGGGAAAGTTCCCTCGCCCCTTGTGGGAGAGGGTCTGGGTGAGGGGTATTTCCGTGCCAATACTATAACACAACACAGCAACAACCAATACATAAGAGGCAAGTTTCGAGTGACAGGTGGCAAGTGATATTCCCGTCACTTGCTAAGCCATTTGTCACCATTTTTAAATACTTTCTAAATTAGGCCTCTTATGCATTAAAATTCCCTTGATTTAACCAATTATGCAATTAGAATAAATTAATAAGAAATCCTGTAAAGGTCAAGGTATTGTAATATACAGATTTTTTTCTGTGTTTCTCAATTATTACAGAAGTGTTTTTGTGTAATTATAAGTTAGGCGACTGATATGACAACGAATCTGCCAGAACAAGACGAAGTCCTGAGCGCCATCTGGGAAGCCGCGAAAACTCTTGGCAGACCTCCATCGCGCTCTGAGTTCAAGAGTTCTTCAGGAATGACCGAATATCAGGTTCTCAAGCACTTTTCGAGTTGGCGAGAGGCGGTTCGCGCTGCTGGTTTGGAACCACACTCGACAAACCTACTGCTCGACCCTGCAGTTCTTCTCGAAGATTGGGGGGAGATTGTTCGTCGAATTCGGCGAATCCCAACCAGAGATCAGTACCGACGTAACGGCACATACAGTGCCGGTGTTTTTGAGAAGAATTTCGGACCGTGGTCTAGTATTCCTGCAAAGTTCCGCGAATTTGCAGAAGGGCGGCAAGAATGGGCAGATGTTGTGGCGCTCCTTCCGATTGAAAACGCTTGGGCAACGCTCGCCGCTGGATCATCCTTTGATTCGACAGGACTCGCTATCTCACCGTTACCCAATCGCTGCCATACCAAACTCGACGACCGTCCCACCTACGGAAACCCAATTGATTTTCGAGGGCTACGCCATGAGCCTGTGAACGAAGGCGGTGTTGTATTTCTCTTTGGCATGGTCGTCCGCGAATTGGGGTATATGGTTGAAGCAGTTCAAGCCGGTTTCCCCGACTGTGAGGCAAAACGCCAGATCGATGCTGGCAAGTGGCAACGCGTAAGGATCGAGTTCGAATTTGAGAGCCGAAACTTCCGTGATCACGGACACCCGCCCGACGGGTGTGATCTCATTGTTTGCTGGCGCCACAACTGGCCAGATTGTCCAAGGCATCTTGAAGTTGTCGAACTTAGCGCTGTGCTGAAAACATTATCTTCGTCTGAAGAATGAGCAGACGGCTAACACTTATAATGGGTAGGTCGTAGGGACAAACCTTCATACTTCAATTGACAAGCTATGAGAAATAGATGAAATGTAAAACCATGGCAAGACCGGTGAGAATAGAATTTGAAGGCGCTTTTTATCATATCGCATCAAGAGGCAATTTGAGAGACAGGATATTCTTTGATGATATCTATGATACAGATGAGAGATTGCAGTAATAAAAAACAATTTACAACGAAGGGTTGAACATTTAGAAACCATTAAAATGTGGCTTGTATTACCCTTCAAGTCCCGTTAAAATATCGGCATTATGCGAGGTATTATATGTCACTGAAAGTTAAAGCAATTGAAGAAGAAGCCCTCCGACTTCCTTCCCACGAACGAGCCCAATTAGCGGAACGACTTATCCATAGTCTGGACGAAGAAGACCCGGAAGCAGAGAAGCTATGGATAGAAGAAGCTGAACGCCGCTATCAAGCATACAAAGAAGGAAAGGTCAAAGCAAAATCAGCAGATTTGGTATTTAAAGAAGCTCGCTCAAAATTTAAATGAGACCTGTTATATTCCTTCCTGAAGCTGAGCAAGAAATGCTCGAAGCAGCGAGATACTATGAATCTCAGGCATCAGGATTGGGTATTGATTATCTCTCAGAGATAGAGCGGGCAGTTGTGGCAATTTCTGAGTCTCCCATGACATGGCCAATTCTTGAAGGTGAGTTAAGAAGACGTCTTGTACGGAGATTCCCTTTTGGTATTTTATATCATATCGAACCTAAAGAGATTGTTATTGTTGCTGTGGCACATCTAAGTCGAAGACCAGGTTATTGGAGAGGACGAATATAAGTTTCTAACTACATGCTGGACATTATTTAGGCACTTGTCCGCTTGCAATTAGCCGCTAACAGCATGATGAAGATTATATCTCAGGTCAAACCCTTTCATACGGATAAAAAAGCTTTTTGTACTCATCCTGTGCAAAGCGGTCTGTCATCCCTGCGATATAGTCACACACTCCCTGATAAAGACCTGCTTCTTCTATCCACCTTTGATATTCAGCGGGGAGTTGTTTGGGATTTTTGATAAAGGCTATAAAAAGTTCTTCCAGAAACCGCTTCGCCTTATCTGACATCCTAGCCACCCGATAATGCTGATATACGTTTTTAAAGAGGAAATTTTGGAGTTTCTTCTTTTGTTCAGATAACGCAGGAGAAAAGGACACGATCAGGTTGGGATGATTTCTGACGTCCTTAACGGTTTTAATACCCTCACGCTTAAGCCTGGACAGGGTGTTTTCTAACAGGTCAGTGACTTCCATATTGATCAGGGTTCTGACCGTTTGAGCGATTAATATGTCATGATTATTAATCACATATTTTTGTTTCACCTTTTTTTGCGTTTCCCGCCACAAGTCAACTGTTTGCAAATC
>Ga0209324_10002103_pt1 | contig 13773 bp, 13 predicted proteins | sample Rifsed19ft3_FD_184015 | JGI IMG/M metagenome (GOLD analysis project Ga0209324, IMG submission 184015) | Soil microbial communities from Rifle, Colorado, USA - sediment 19ft 3 (version 2) | ecosystem: Environmental > Terrestrial > Deep subsurface > Rock core/Sediment | place: Rifle, Colorado...
AATCTATATGAAAAGGGGTATTCTTCATGCTGATGCACAACGTTTTGACGACGCAATAAAAGACGCAACGACCTTCATAGAATTCTCACCAAACAATGCCTTTGCCTATTATATCCGCGCCAAAGCGTACCGCGGAAAAGGTGATATGCAAAAGTGTATAGAGGATTACAACAAGATGATAGAATTGAGTCCTCGTCTTGCCGGTGTATATTACGAACGGGGTCAAATCAAAAACCTGTTGGAAAGGACTGACGAAGCCCTTGAGGACTTTAACACATCCATCGAACTCTTCCCTTACAATCCTTTAGCCTACCTTCATCGTGGGAATACCTTTAAAAGGCTGGGGAAAAATGAAAATGCCGTGAAGGATTACCTGACTTACTTAAAACTTAACCCTAATGCCCCCGACGCAGAAGAAATAAAGAGAGCGATAGAAGATATGCAAAATAAAAGATAAGACAACAATTTGGTTTTCTGAAGGAAGCATCCGATGCATTTTTGTATTACTGTAGGAACGATGCCTTTGCCGATTTAAAACACACCCCCGGCCCCTCTTATTAGAGGGGAGGGTAAAAGTCCCCTCTATCAAGAGGGGATTTAGACATTCTATGTCAAGCTCTTTTTTTCTAAAAGGAAAAAAGAGTTAAAAAGTTCTTTAGAAATCAACGATTACAGAGCCATAGCCCAAGGGACATTTTTTGCTTTGAGATTTTGAATATGCAACGCTTCATCATAAGATGTTCCCTTTGACCAGACAGCAAAAAGGATTTTGATCCATTTTTTGCCAAGATTACGCAAAATGGTACAATGGCTTTGGTTTTTCTCTTTGTGGTAATCGTAAAATGCCCTTGCCCAGGATGAGTAGTTGATACTGGCAAACGCCCAGTCATGAAATGTCCTTCTGAGGGATTTTACGCAGGCGTAACGGAGAGACACATTTCTCCATTTTCCGCTTTCTCTGACAACCGGTACGCAGCCGGAGAGTTTTGCGATTTCCTCAGCGGCCTGGAACCGGTGATGGCCGTCTTTGCTGTTTGGTCCAAGGGTTGCGACCAGTTCTGGGGCAAGACGTTCTCCCACACCCGGCAAACTCTTGATCGGGTTTGTTTCGGGGAGATTATCCAGGATAGCCCGGATTTCTTGTTCATAGTGGGTGATATGTTCTTTCAGGTTTTCGAGTTGATCAAGGAGCATTCCTAAGCGAAGTTTTCCGGAACGAGCGATTACTTTGTCGGGTTGAAGGGTGGGAGATTGAATTATCTTCCAGAGTTCTTCGGCTTTGGTGGGATACGGGTAGCGATGTTCCTTGAGAAACGCAAGGAAGGTCTTTTTCGTGCAGGCACTCAGGGTCCCATGGTCGGGAAATGCCTTGAGAAAGTCAATGAATATCTGAGAATTCAGAGAGAACGTCTCCAGCGCCTTTGGATAGAACTCCTTCAGGCAGGAAATAACCTGGTTGGTAACTCTTGATTTTTCATCAACCACTTTACGGAGGTCACTGCATAGCCTGTCGAGGAGTCTGTAATCTTCGGGAAGGGGTTTGATCGGTTGAAACAGGTGACGGTCAGTGCGCAAGAGATGGCCGAGTGACAGGGCATCGAGGGCATCAGATTTTGCTTTTGAAAGTACGTGCCGATCCTTGTAACGGTTGACTGCCTTTGGATTGATGGCATAGACGGTGTAGCCTTTTTGTAGAAGTTCATGCACCAGAAGTCCACGGCTTGTTTCGATGGCGATCAACACGAGACCGGGGGACGTTTGGTGGTTTGCAAGGTGTGAATGAAGCAGGGCAAACCCATCGCACGTGTGGTCGATCCGGAATTGGTCGAGTGTTTTGGCTGAGTCATCGGTAATAAGGATATCGTGATGATCGTCAGCCCAGTCAATACCGACATAAATCATTTTTTGTTCCATTACATTGTCTCCTTACATGAAAAAGTGTTTGTGTGTGTACCCAGAGAGAGCGAGCTATTTCTGTTACCCGTTGATGGCCTTATATGGACTTTTTTCAGAACATTCTATTGATCATACGGTTGCAGAAATTGGCAAAGGGAAGATGAGTATAGTCTAAATCAGGTCATCGTGTGACAAGGGGTGTTCGACTCTATCTTTCCTTGCTCCTTCATGGATAATTTTTCGGGCGGGAAGGAGTGGTTAACTCCAGTCGTCCTACGGACTCCTTCCGTTAACCACTCCTTCCCGCAAATATGTTAACTATTTTAGTTAACTTTGATATTATTTCAATGAATTATAGACACCATAACATATAAGGGGTGTGTATAAGATGTTTCAAAAAGCTACAAATATTGTAATTTCCATTTTATTTATGTGGTATTTGTTGAGGCGGCGCTTGTCCTGTATCCGTTTGTTGCTTTTAATTTGGCCAACCGAGACGGTTGACCTACCAATCTTTTCTAGCGGTTTTTATAAATTGAAAGGAGTAAATTGTGTTAAATAACTATTTAAAGAAGGGTGTTACATTCTTAGTATTCGTTTATTGTTGTCATACTCATGCTGCTTCTGCCCATGAAGGACACTCTCGTGAGGCAGTAATTACCATTGGGAAAAAGACTATTGTTCATCTTCAGTCAATCCTGTCAACGTATCAGGAGGTGTATACTCATTTAGTAAAGAAAGACTTGAATGGCATTGCCGGTTTGGCCCAGAAATTGTCAGATGCTGCCCGGCAAGCAGCTCAAACCGAGCCAGACGGCGCTGGCCGTCACATGATGGAGCATGTGCTTGCAGGCGCGGAAGGCTTGAAAAAAGCAAAAAGCGTTCAGGAAGTCCAAAAGGCGTTTGCGTCAACGAGCGACGCCCTTTTACCATTTTTTAAATCCTGGCCTAATCAGCTAAAACGGAATGAATTGAAGATGTGCCAGTGCAAGAATGACGGGCATTGCTGGCTTCAACCGCAAAACTGTGCTTCTGCTTGCCCCTATTCTGCGGACCAGGCAAAAATGTGTTCAGATATTGAAGAGATAAAGCAGTGACGAATTATTAAAAATTTCGTATCAATTTGGTTTTTTGAAACATACCAGTAACAATAATATTTACCACGCAGCGTAGAGACAGGTTTAAAACCTGCCTCTACAATAGATGTTATACATGTCATATAACAACAAAAGTTAGTTGACTATATCCCCTGAAAGGCGTAAAATTCGACTGAATTTAGTTTAAATATCAGGTTTCCCAAATGATATAAAACAATGTGATAATTGGGAAGTTTGATATAAAGATATGCCTTACGAATTGACAAGAGAAGGTTAATGTGCTAAGGCATCTGAAAAAGGGGGCAACCCATGTATGGAATGAAAGAAATAATACAGGAGGCCTCTTCTCTTCCGGTAGAGGAAAGGGCTATAGTTATCGATTCATTGCTCCGAACGCTCAATCCTCCAGACACGGAGATTGAGAGAGAATGGGTGAAGGTCGCCAAACGCCGGCTTGCGGAGTTACGTTCTGGACGCGTGAAGGCCATTCCAGGAGATGAGGTGTTTGCGAAAATCCGTGAGCGTTTTGAGAAATGACCTTCTCATTTCATCCCGAAGCAAAAGATGCGTTCAATGAAGCTATCGAATACTACGAAAATTGTGAGCTATGCCTTGGTTACGATTTTTCAATCGAGGTGTTTGCCTCCATCCAAAACATTGTCAATTACCCAACTGCGTGGCCGATCATAGAAAAAGATGTCCGGCGCTGTCTTGTAAACCGTTTCCCGTAAGGCATTATTTACAGTATTGAGCAAGGCGAGATTTTCATTCTTGCGATAATGCACCTGCACCGACATCCTGATTATTGGAAAAACAGACATTGAAATGGTATAACAAACGCAGCAATTACTATGAAATATAAGCAAATGAATGCCGAATCGGTGCAGGATAAGAAATCGAGTGATACAATAATGCAGATGAAGAAACATTTATTATTTAAGGGCGACCCTATTTCTTTCCCAATTTTTTGGTACTTCGGCTGAGTTTTGGCTTGGCTTGCAGTCGCAATACGATCTAGACGTTGCTACAGAAAAATGGGTGATCGGCTAGAGCAGGAAGTAAAGGAATTTTCTAAAGTAAACTAATACACGTTATTTTGGAATCATTTTTCATTACACCTAAAAAACCCTGGTTCAACTAAATTTTATCCGTAATTGAACTTGCTAAGAGGGAATCATAAGATTGCTTCTTTTTTCGCAGACTCAAATAAAAATGGTACGGTTTTATTCCACAGATCAACTAAGGATAAAATACTTAATGTTAAAAAAGGGAACAATAAGGAGAATTCATCATGACTGAAGTTGAGTCCTTAAAAAAAGAGATAGAGAGGCTAAAAGCAGAATTAACTGAGACAAAGGAAATTAGCCGCCAATATTTACAAAACATTGCACACCAACTGACCGCTCCATTAGGAGCAATTAAGTGGAGTATCGAAGCACTCAAAGACGAGCGAGTTCCTCTCCAGCGAAAAAAAATCCTTCTAAGCTCAATTTATTCTCAGGCAACGATACTCGTACACTTGATTAAGAATTTTGCCCTCATGTCAAATCTCGAGGCTGATCACGAGCTTGGGCAATTCCGTGAGCAACCCGAGCCGATAGATATAATGAAACTTGCAATTAATCTCGCTAATGACTTCCAACCTCAAGCTTATGATGCGGGAATTCGAATAGAGGTAGATGATGATTCTTTTCGCAAAGCAATCGACAACCAGAAGTTGAGAATTGAAAAGAACCTTGTGGCCCAGGCTATTTCAAACATCATTGAAAATGCCGTGAAATATGCGGACAAAGATTCAACAATTCGTGTCTCGGCATGCAATAATACAACACATTTTGGAATCGAAATCGAAAGTATTGGTATCCCTATAACTGATGAAGAAAAAAAAAGCATTTTTGAGCGTAGGTTCCGTGGACACTCCGCAAAACAGAAAGTTGCAGCAGGAACAGGCATAGGGCTATATTTGGCCTCACGTGTGATGGCCTTCCATCAAGGGAAAATTATAATTACAACAAATGGAAGATTATCATGCTTCACTTTACAGTTCCCTAATAAGTTAATAATAAGAGGAAATTAATGCATACGATCCTATTCGTGGACGATGAGCCTGGATTTACAGAGCCTTTGCGTATGCTACTTGAGGCAAAAGGATTCCAATGTGTTTCTAAGGAAGATATGACATCAGCTTTGGAATATCTCAATAATAACAATGTGTCAGTGCTCGTATCGGATATAATGATGCCTGGAGGAACAAAATTCCCAAATATTGATTCGTCGGAAACTGGATTTCACTTTGTCGCAAAGGTACGAAAAGAATTCCCCAACGTTGCTGTAATCTGCCTCTCAGTCATAGGGGATCAAAGGAAGATCAGAGATTTGAAGAAACAAAGGATTTTATATTTAAGAAAAGGCGAAACTCCTTTAGACACTGCTGCAAAGCTGATAGAATCCAAGGCCACGGGAATAATCCAATATTAGAATATATTGAATCATGAAAATTTTAGTAGTAGAAGATGATTCTTTCTTTGCACAAAGACTTACAGAATTCTTGAGTGACAACGGTTTGCACTCAACGACAATCCGTACTGTTCAAGATGCATTGAATGAAAAGCTCGATGATTACTGTGCCGCAATCATTGATGTAATGCTTCCAAACGATCCAACTGTTTCTGGAATCTCGGTCGAGGAAACGCGGGGTGGTTATCTCTCCGGAATTGCGCTCACACGAAGACTCAAACAAGTGCGACCAAACTTTCCCTTTATCATGCTCTCATCAGACCTTATAGGTGGAGAGGCCAAGGACTGGGCAAAGAAAAATAACGTACCTTTCATCTTCAAACATGAAGACCGTCGTATTCTATTATCTTCACTAGCAAATTTCGGAATCATTAAAGATGTCCCGAGACCTCGCTCATTCATTGTACATGGTCATGATAAAACAAGTTTACTTGAGCTTAAGGACTATTTACAGAATACCCTTAAGTGGCCAGAACCCGTTATTATACGCGAACAACCGAATTGTGGAAAAACAATAATTGAAAAGTTCGAAGAACATGCAGGGCTAATAGACTGGATATTCATTTTGGTAACTCCAGACGATAAGGCCTTTGACCCAAAAACCAATGAAGAAAAGCGACGTGCCAGACAAAATGTCATTTTTGAACTTGGCTTTTTTTACGGTCTTATCGGACGACTTGAAGGCCGTGTTGTAGTTTTGCGTAAAGGTGATGTTGAACTTCCATCAGATATTCATGGAATTGCGTGGATCAATATAGATAACGGAATCCATGCAAGTGGAGAAGAGATCCGAAAGGAAGTTGGATGTTGATTAGACTTAACAATTATATGTTAGGATAGGTTAAGTGAGTCCAGGATTACCTTATTTTATTGAGCATGCTCTGCTTTATTAGAGTGTAGAGGGTCGTATTTTCAAGTTTGTTATCTTATCACTCCGTTTTTCATTACTTTGATAAATATTACAGCGTAAGTCAAGGAATAATTGACATTAATGTTGACATATAAAATTCTCACTTCTATAATTCTAACTTTATGTACAAGAAATTTCAAACTAGATATGTAGCGGTAATTCACGAATTGCTGCTATACTGTTATCTAACTGCCAAAAGGCGGGAAAGTTGCTGATGACCTCACTTTCGAGATTACAAAATGTTATCCGATACGGATGTAAACAACATAAAAGAGTATTTTTCACATCGTAAAGACATTGCCTTTGCATTCCTGTTTGGTTCTCAGGCAAAGAGGACCGCCACAAGGTTGTCCGACGTGGATATTGCCGTATATTTTTATCCTTCCTTAAGACATCCTATAGAATTTGAAGAAGGAGTTTATTACAAGGGAGAAAATGAAATATGGGGCGATATAGAAAGACTTTTGAAAAAAGAAGTTGAGTTGCTTGTCTTAAACAGAGTGCCTGCAACCATAGCGGCAAGCGCCATTCGAGGCGTTTCCCTTGCCATACACGATTGGGGACTTTACCTCGATTTTATGCTGGTGGTGACTGATGTGGCTGATGATTTCATGGACTTTGCGATACGGGATTATATGGAAAGAAACAGGAAATGAACAAAGAACCCCTGTTTAGACTCACAAAACACATTACGTTCTTTGAAGCAGAATTGAAAGATTACGAGAAGTTTGAATCTCTTTCCTGGAACGAATATAACCAAGAGAGAAGTAAAAGAAGGGACGTCGAAAGGTGGATCGAAAATATCGTAAATTCATCCATTGATATTGCAAAGATAATTCTCAGTGTGGAGGGAATAACTCTTGCTGATACATACAAAGAGACAATGGTCTTGCTTTCACTCGTTCCAGGTTTCGATAAGAATGAAGTTGAATCTTTATCTGATTGGGTCAAATTACGAAATATTATTTCCCATGAATATCTTGATATCCGCTGGTCGTCCATAAAAAAGTTTATATTGGAAACAAAACCATTATACGAAAGGTTTTTAAACAGACTAAGAAAGTATATTGAAGTGAAATATAAACAATGAGTGCTGATTTATTCCGGTATTGCATGGTGTATTTCAATTGATTTATGAGTAAATTGTAACGGTGAAATATGAGAGAAAGCGCAGGCAGCTATGAGTAAAATTAATAAGGTTATTGCCTGTATTCAAATTCTCATTTTTCTCGGTCTCACATTGTGTAATGGCGGTATCACCATCAGTTTATCAGGAAAATCCGATGAATTTCCGTGCAAAGAACATGCATGTGGTTGCAAATCGGAGGCTGATTGCAAGACACACTGCTGTTGCTCACCACAGGGAAACCAGGTAACGTCTCAGCAAGGCATAAAGAAACAGAAAAACAGCCTTCAATCATTCATAAGCAGCCTCAAGTGTAAATCAGGAAGTGATGCAATTACCTGTATAAACGCCGAACTCAAATACGTCCTGGAAGACTATTTTGTAATTCCCCCAATAACATTTTTCTGTTTTCTTGCCGACGATACCCTGGCTCACATCCGTGAAGTTATGGTGTCGCCTCCCGAAAAACCTCCGCGCTGTTTCGCATAAAATCCAATCAGCAATTAACAAAATTAACCAACAATAAATTCGTTGAGGAAACAAGATTGAGATAGGTAAAGATCCCTTTTCCTTACTACGGGGATGCTCCATCTTATCCTTTTGTCTCCCGACGGCCATTTTCTACCTTTATCTTGCGCCCATTGGGAATGAAAAATGTGAGATAAACGGTACTAACTTTAAAAATTGGAGAAACTAATTTATGTTACATATTAAAGGACGTCTTGCCATTGTCGCAATTTTAGGGACAATGCTTGTTTCAGGGAATGCTATGGCCCATACAACGGTGTTGTCAAAAAATACACCCACTGATTACAGCAGCCGCGATGAGCTTGAAGGGACGACCGGCCTCAATAATTTTAGTATACCTCACGGGTGTGATGGTCAGCCTGTAAGGGCAATGAGCATTGTTTTCCCAAATGATTCAACCGCTATTGCCGAGCGCTCGGACACCGGCGAGTCCGTAAATCTTTCGGATCATATAACAGGCAATGCTGTGATGGATGCGAGTCCCGCGGTAAACAGCCTTTTCAAGAAAATCAATAAATTGGCAGGGACTGTTCCGTCATTTACCTCACACGGTGAGGAAAAAACAGAAGATACCAGGGCTTTTGTATACACAGGCGGCACGTTAAAGGACGGTTTTACGGGGCTTATTCCATGGCGCTCAACCTTTCCCACGTTCAAATCAGATTCTTGTGCAACTGCGCTGACCGTGTACATAGCCATTGCCAACTATTGCACAAAATCCACGAGCGAAGACAAAAATGATCGCGCGGATATCTGGATAGGGCGCTTAACTGAAAAATTTGATGATGAAGACGTTGTGTCTGTGGGGTTTTGGCCGTACCTGAAAGTCGTAAGAGACCTGGAAAACAACCCCCTTCCGGAAGATTGTGGAGAAGGATATGAGATTGGTGTGTATCCTTCTGACGAATCTATTGATGAATATCTGCCAATAGATGGGTATTGGCCTGCTGAAGGTAAAAAGGGGAATGGGGGAGATAACGGAGATCATGACGATCACGGTGACCATAACCATTAATGTTTTGTGATAGTTTTGTGTTCCCTTTGTAACTCGATTGTATAGAAATTTCCATTTTATTTAAGCGAGGGTGTCGGGTGGTACGGACAAACTTGTTTGTCCGTGCCTACCTTGACAACGGGAAGGAATCGAAGGATGTAATAGTATTTCATAATAAATAAGGATGAACGTATCGGTTAATTACCTGTAATTTCTATTTAATGTAATGTCTTAAGATGAGGTGTTTGATGGTTCAACGGATATTGAGATACGTTGTTTGCTTTTTCTGTGTGGCTGTTTTTCTGGCAAACGGGGCGCAAGTACCGTTTGCCAAGGGAGAAGTAAGCCACAACGCGGGGAAAGATTGTCTGACCAGCGACTGTCATGCTTCCGGAGGGTGGAAACGCTTTTACCTGGGGGGAACGATTTATACGGATGCTGAAGGCGCCACCGCAAGGGCAGGCGCTCAGGTAAAAGCGGTGGATGCAAATGGCGCTACAGTCAATCTCACTTCTGACCGGTTAGGAAATATTTACTCGTCTCAGAGTATGACAGCCCCGTTTACTATATCCGTATCGTATCGGGGACGCATGGTAACGATGCCGGGTACAGCCTCCAGCGGAGGTTGTAATGCGGACGGCTGTCATATCGTTGGTTCGGCGGGAAGGGCTTATATCAACACAAAGGACATTGATTTGACCGGTACGGTAACCGGGGTCGATACGGGAAGTTCTTCGGAAATAAGTTATAACAGCGACACTGAGTACGAAAAGATCGAGGACTGGATAGCTAAGTACAATGTGCGGGAGTCTTCGTCAAGCCGGGGAACGGCTGGAACAGCGGTAGCCAATGCAAAGGTCAGTCTTAGCTTGAAGGGACGTATTAAATACAGAACAACCACCGACTCAACGGGCGCTTTTACTCTTAAGAAGGTAAAGGCGAATGAATATACCCTGAAGGTCACCAGGAAGGGTTACAAGGCATATAAGCAATCCTATGAAATGAAGCAAAAGGACGTTTCATCGCTGGATATTACGCTGAACAAGAAGTAATACATCCCCGTTTTCGTATGGAAATATTGTGGGCACTAAGGGGTGCCCCCCCTCCATGACCTTTCACCGTTCCTTTCATAATACAATGTTTGACCTTAACGTTATACTTTATATAATAACGCATATACTATACAGGTTGCATTAAGGAAATTACGCATGATAAATAACGCTAAAAATCTTATGACTTAAGTTAATATAATTATAGAAAAATGTTTTTGTGAAGGCATATTTTATGGCATCGGAAATTCGCTTTATACTTAATGATAAAGAAATATACACCTCAGAGAATCCTGGCACGCTCGTATTAGACTATCTTCGGAGAATACTGCGACTGACGGGTACTAAAGAAGGATGCAAAGAAGGTGATTGTGGGGCATGTACGGTATTGATGGGTGCGTTTGAAGGAGATAAGGTAGTTTACAAACCTGTTACCTCATGCCTGATGCCTTTGGGTGAGCTCCACGGAAAACACCTGGTTACCATTGAGGGTTTGAACATGGACTGCCTTTCGCCGGTGCAGCAGGCAATAGTTGATGAGGGGGCCACTCAATGCGGTTTTTGTACACCGGGCATTGTTGTTTCCCTAACAGGCTACTTGATGAAAGATAAAATAATAATAAATGAAGAGGGGGTAAAGAAGACCCTCAGTGGGCATCTCTGCCGTTGTACAGGCTATCGTTCCCTGAAGCAAAGCGCATTTTTCCTGAAGGATACCGTTGAAGGTCATACGGGAATAGATACCCTCGTCGCAAACAGAATGATTCCCGGTTATTTCCCCGGAATTCCCGATCGTCTCCGCAAGATGCAATCTTCTGTCTTTGGAGCAGGGGAAAAATCAACAGACTATTTTATAGCCGGTGGTACTGATCTCTACGTACAAAATGGAGAATTATTGCCGGAATCTAAGGTGTATCTATTGAATTTGCATCCTGAGATGAAAGCCATCTCAAAAAAGAACGGATACATGCATGTTGGGGCACTGACAACTTTTGAGGAATTTGCGAATCATCCTGATATAACGAATACGATCCCTGACATTCAGGTGTATATGTCTCGTATAGCCTCCTTGCAGATTCGTAATCGTGCTACTCTGGGAGGAAACATAATCAATGCTTCACCTATAGGGGATATGACGATCCTTCTCCTGGCGCTGGAAGCCGTATTGGTTCTGGAAAATGATGCACAAAGCCGAACCGTCCCAATTACATCCTTTTTTAAGGGATACAAACAACTCGACAAAATACCATCGGAAATTTTGGCAGATATTTTAATACCCGAGTTCCCGTCAAATACGAAAATTAATTTTGAAAAGGTCTCCAAGCGGAAATATCTGGATATTGCATCGGTTAACAGTGCAATGAAAATTCGCTGCGAAGATGGAATCATTCGTGAGATTGGTCTGTCAATGGGGGGTGTTGCTCCGGTCCCCCTGTTTTTAAAGGCGACTTCTCACTATTTCATCGGTAAACAAGTTTGCAGGGACGTAGTTGAAGGCGCTTTTTCCATTATTCAACAAGAAATTTGTCCAATCAGCGATATCAGGGGCAGTGTGGATTACAAAAGGCTTTTGGCCCGCCAACTCATCATTGCCCATTTTACAAAACTTTTTCCGGAAAGAGTAGCGGTAAGGGATTTTTATGAAACATATTGACGCCGTCTCCCACACACGGGGTGAATCGCAATACGTGGACGATATGCCGCAGCCTTCAGAGATGTTGCACGCCGCCGTATTTTCTTCTCCGGTAATGCATGGGAAAATCATGGCGCTCCACGTTCAAGACGCATGCTCAATGGATGGGATTGTTGCGGTATTGACTTCAAAGGATATTCCCGGCGAAAACCAAATAGGAACAATTATTCAAGATGAAGAACTGCTCGCCAGCGCGGAGGTTTGTTATGTAGGACAACCGGTGGCATTGGTAATAGGAACGAGTCCTGAAATTGCCAGAAAAGGCGTTCGAAAGATTACCATAGACGTTGAACAACTTCCTGCTATTACCGATCCGAAAGAGGCATTTTCGAAAGGGAACATCATCGGTTCACCCAGAACCTTTGTTCTCGGTGATGTAAAAGCAACCTGGCAAAAATGCGATCTCGTTTTAGAGGGTGTTTGTGATATTGGAGGTCAGGAACACGTTTACCTGGAAACGCAGCGGGCACGTGCAATTCCTCTTGAAGAAAACAATCTCTGCATTTATTCCGCTACGCAGGGTCCGTCTGCAGTACAGAGGCATGCAGCAAAGGTATTAGGATTGCCAGATCACAACATCGAGGTTGATGTGAAACGATTGGGAGGGGGCTTTGGCGGTAAGGAGGATCAGGCAACACCATGGGCTTGCATGGCAGCGCTTGCAGCATGGCATACCAAAAAACCGGTAGAACTGGTGCTTGGGCGAGCGGATGATATCAAAATGACAGGGAAGCGGCACCCGTATAAATCAGATTTCAAAATTGGCGTGACCAAAGAAGGTAAAATACTGGCATATGAGGCAAACCATTACCAGAATTCAGGCGCTACAGCGGATTTATCACCTGCTGTTTTGGAACGGACGCTGTTTCACGGCACGAATAGTTATTTTATACCGAATGTGAAAATTTTTGGTGTCTGCTGCCGTACCAATCTGCCATCGAATACTGCTTTTCGTGGCTTCGGCGGTCCACAGGGAATGTTTGTCATTGAAAGTGCAATTGCAAAAGTCGCAGAGAAACTGGATATACCCCGCGAAGAAATTCAGGCCAAAAATCTGCTTAAGGAAAACGATCTATTCCCCTATGGACAACGAGTCAGAAATTGCAGGAGTCTATTGACATGGAATAAAGCAGTGGAAAAATACCAACTGGGTGAAATTCGTAAAAGGGTGGATGACTACAACAAAACTCATTTTGAGATAAAAAAAGGTATAGCAGTGATGCCCATTTGCTTTGGCATCTCATTTACCACGACCTATATGAATCAGGCGAGCGCATTAGTCCATGTATACACAGACGGCAGCATAAGTGTTTCTACCGGTGGAGTGGAAATGGGACAAGGATTAAAATCAAATATTGCGAGTATCGCCGCAAAAGGGTTTGGGATAAGGGACATTCGCATTAAGATTGAAAGTACAAATACCACCCGGGTTGCCAATATGTCGCCAAGCGCTGCCAGCGCTACCACTGTTTTAAATGGGAATGCCACATTGATAGCGATTGGACAAGTGCTGGATCGTTTAAAATCTATGGTTGCCAAAGAACTTGGTGTTCAGGACAAAGGGAGAATCACCATCGTCAACGAAAAAGTTCTCTGCGATGGACGTGAAACAGACTGGACGTGGGATCGCCTGGTGCAAACTGCACACCTGAATCGCATCGATCTTTCTGCTCACGGGTTCTTTGCGACGCCTGAAATATATTTTGATAAGATAAAGGAAAAGGGGCATCCGTTTGCCTATCATATTTTTGGGACAGCAATTATTGAGGTAACGCTGGATTGTTTGCGAGGTACGTATGATATTGATTCTGTCAAGATCGTGCACGATTTGGGTAGACCACTGAGTGAACTTGTGGACAGAGGCCAAATTGAAGGCGGCCTGGCTCAGGGATTAGGCTGGATGACTATTGAAGACCTGAGTTTTAATGAAAAGGGGCAATTGCTTTCAGGTGCGCTGGCAACT
>Ga0209324_10002106_pt1 | contig 13757 bp, 11 predicted proteins | sample Rifsed19ft3_FD_184015 | JGI IMG/M metagenome (GOLD analysis project Ga0209324, IMG submission 184015) | Soil microbial communities from Rifle, Colorado, USA - sediment 19ft 3 (version 2) | ecosystem: Environmental > Terrestrial > Deep subsurface > Rock core/Sediment | place: Rifle, Colorado...
CAGCTGAACGGTTTGCTTGGTCGCTTATCCACTCCTCGGCATGTTTCTTGAGTAGTTTGGGATCAGTTAAATGGTTTGTTAGTTCTCTCCACACCATTGCATCCAAAACTCTCGCATTTACCCCCCTAATATGGCATCGACGCTGATCCTTAGGAAAATGGTGCAATCTTTCTTCACAGCGATAGTAGTAATGTCCGTTCTTATTGCAGCCGTCACCAGCCCTGCGGTTGCCACATCCGCACCACAAGACCTCCGAGAGAAGATAATCAAACTTCCTGTTCTTCCTGGCATATCTCCTGTTATATTCCATTATCACCTGGGCTTTATCAAATAAGGTTCTATCTTCCAAAATTATCGGCACTTTGAAAGGATACCACTCGTCTTTAGTTCGTAGCTTACGGCTGTTTTTCTTTACTTTGCGATATTTTTCATTCTTGATTCTTGTTTTAGACACAATCGCTTCGTGCTTGTTGTAGTAAGCAATCCCAGTCCAATAAGTCTCACAACGGAGGATTCTTGTTATCGGACCTTTTGTCCAAAAGTCACTCTTTCTCTTTTTTGGCTTAACACCGAGGTCATACAAGCGCCTGATAATGCCATTTATCGGCACTCTCTCGATCACAAACCATTGGAAAATCAGGTTTATAGCCCTTATTTCCTCCTCATTTCTTTCCCAATGAGTTGGTGTTGCATCAGTTCTTTTGACATAGTTATAGCCATACAAAGCACCACCGCTTATCACAATGCCATTTTTAGCTTTGTAGAGCTTTCCTCTTCTGAATCTCTCAGCGATTTTTACCCTCTCATAATCGTGGAAACACCCCAGCACATTCCTCATAAAACTTTGTTCTTCGTTTATAGGGTTAATATCATGGAGGGAAACAACCCTTACACCCAGCTCTTCAAATTCTTTAAGAAGCAGAAGCTGGTATGTAAAATCCCTTGATAAGCGACCAATGTCATACACATACAGCACCTGAATTTCCTGTCTTTTAATGGTGTCCCGAAGCCCATCCAACCCTGGTCGTGCTAACATCGTGCCTGTCCAGCCGTTATCAAGAAAAAGATGTTTTTCGGACACGACATTGCCATCAGCTTCAACCCTGCACTTTGTTTCATCAACTTGAGACTCAATTGTTGCTTCCTGTTCTTGCCTCCCCGTTGAAACCCTGGCATAAAGCCCAGCAATAAGCGATTGCTTGGCTTGACCGTTCCCTGTATGATTTGTGTTAGGCAGTAAATCTTCCATAGGTTTATTTGCTTGTCAGAGGTCTTTGCGTCGTTAACAAAAGACCTTTGATTTTTTATATTCAAGTTTTTGTCATAGGCTTTTCAAATAACTCTGCCAACTTGATATTGCTTATCCTCCAGGCTTTACCCAACTTTACGGCTGGTAGTAGCCCACGCCTTGCCATCCGATAAATGGTTATCTTGGCAAGTTTTAGCTTCTCGGCTGTCTCGTTTATGGTTAAGTATTCTTGGTTTTCCATAAGGCTATTTGATACCTTTTGATATACTCACACACTACCCAGAGAGTCTGTGTAAGTCAAGTGTGATCGCTAATGATCTCTTATCTGCCTTTTTCCTTTCTATGATGTTCTGCCTCGCCATCGTAAAAAGACGGTCATAAACCAGCATCAGGCGCTCAGCGCCCTCTGGTTTGTCCGTGTAAATAAATCTGATGTTAGGCGGCATTACCTTTCTCATTTTGTTTTCTGTTAAATTCGATCTCCAACTCGCTGATTTTTTTACTCAACTCTATTTCTTCAGGACTGAGAGGTCTTTGCTCGCTCTCATTGATGCCCTGAACCACCTCTTGCTTGCTAATACTTTCTCCCCACTCAATCCTCATCATTTCCCAAAGGATTCTGACTTCTTGAACAGTGGTTGATTCACCTGCCTGCATTTGCTTTCTTAGGGACTGGAGTTTGCTCCAAAATGCTTCGGTGATAAGATAGGCTCTCTTTTGTCGAATTTGTGTCGTCTTCTTTTTCAAGCCTTCTAAATCTTCTGTTAACTTCTTATCTGCCCGTTCAACCCATTGGTATTTAACCGACCATCGCTCAATTGTTCTCTCTGAGGGTAAAACTCCTAATTTACTGCCGAAAATCACCGACAACTCTCCTACAGGATTCCGACTTAATTGCTGCCAAGCCTGCAATAACTTTGAGACACTCCCAGCTTCGCAATACAGCAGGAAAGCTGTAAATTGACTTTCAGTCTCTCCAGGCATTTTTGATGTTGATAGTTTTTCTGGTTGTTCGTTCATATTCGTGCGTTTTCCTTAATGTTTTGATCAATCCACCTCATATCTTCGATGCTCAAACCGTTTGGGTTTTCCTCCCACATCTTTTGGTATTCCTCATCACTGCGGAGAACATTAAATTCACTCTTAAAGGAAACTAAAGGCGCTTTAGTGCAGGGCTGTTGCAAAATTGCAACACCATAAGGAGAAACTACCCCATTTTCTTTAGAGATATGTCGTTGTGGAATTGCATCTTGGGGTTGTGTTTTTGCAACTTCTGGTTGTGGAATTGCAACTCGCTCTTGCAGGTCGATAATTTTTCTGTCTCTTGAGATTTGAGCAAAGTTATCTCTGATTTCAAATCCGTTAACAAACACTCGACAGTTCTTTCTTTTCCATAAACCCAGCGCAAACAATCTTTTAGCTTTGTTACATACTTTTGATTTGTGCCATCCCAGTAAATACCCAATTTCAGTTTGTTGAAAATCAAAACTGCCATAATTTTCTGGATCGTGGTTCTTTTTGTCCCACTCTGCCAATGCCGAAAAACTTAAATCCCACAAAATAAATTCGCTATCCGTCAGTAGCTTGCTACGAAGAAGTAAAAACCTTCCCCTAAAGTGTGTATCGTATCCGTTTAATCTGTTCATAATTTTTGTCTGTTTCATACTTATTTTTCTTGGTATAACTTCTGCTTTAAGTCCTTAATGACGGTCACCGCCCGTCTAAAATCAACAAGACAACTTGGTGAGTTTTCTTCTGCAAAATTGAAGGATTGAAGGAGTTTTTGTCGTTCTGGAGAGTCTTTTAGAATAAAAACAGATCGCTTGGGATTGGAGGATGGTTCTACTCCTACAAGATCAAGTCCATGAAGGATCAAAAAGGCAACGGTATAAAAACTACCACACTTCCATAGTTGATTCTTATTATGCTTCTCCATATTGATATTCCTTTCAGCCCAACAAAAAAAGGGCTCAGTCTAAATGAGCCCTTATGAGGTAAGGAGCATACCGTAACCACATTAAACTATGGGTTACACGCTATGTCATGCAATCCGTTTGGAATATCAACAGGTGAGGAAGTCCTCTCTTCCTAAGTCCTTTCCGTAGTCCTTTGCGTGAGGAATCGTGGCAATCTGCAATTTACTTCTGTGTCCTGTATTACTGGCGAATCTAATCCGTGTAGTCTTTTAGACTATACTTCATTTATAGAAAATAAGAACATAAATGTCAAGAGCAATGAGATCTTGTGATCCAACCTAATGGAAAGAAAGTCATCAAATTGATACAATATAAGCATAAAGCCTAACCCCCGTAAGGGGCATGGCTAAGAAAACCTTGTGAGATAAAAGCTCCTCGTCAGAGCATCTCACAAGGTCGTGTGGGGAAACCCATACGGGTGGCGCAAGCCATCGCTGGCGGGGAGCTTCTGTTTTTTCCCGATTTGACAATCTCCCCCAAGCGAAGTTAACATGCAACACCTTAAGGGTAATTTATCAGTTTATGCCGAAGGGAGGTGAAAAATGAAAATGACAAATAAAAATAAGTCTCGATTTCTACCTGTTATCTTGGTTTTAGTCGTCATTACCATTCTCGCTGTAGTTTTAGCCCCTTATTTGGTTAGACAATCAAAGGTTGTTCAGACCTTACAATCCAGCGCTAAAGACAAAGAAGTTGCCGAGCTGCTGGCTACAATGAGCGAGAACCCCAATAAAGACTCGCAGGAGTATAAAGAGGCTCGACAGAAGTTCTGCCTTTTGACAGCGAGACCAGTGAAAGAGCGAGAAAAAGCTATCGCCAACATCAGGGAATTTTTGGGTATGCCAGATATTCCCGTCGAGTTCCTTTGCAGTAGGTTTGCGGGTAAACCTGATGACAGCGGGACTGACTACAACAACCCAGCCAGCGAATACTACGAGGCAGCACTCTTCAGCTTTAACATTGATCCTAAAAATAACCACATCATAGAAGTTGGAGAAGCTGAACGCAGATGGGGAACGAAAGAAGACGGCACTCGTTGGTTTGAAAATATGCCCAAATATGACTACTCTGGTCGTTACAGCAAGCCAGAGGAAGTAAGGAAGGTTGCCGAGAAGTTCTTAACCGACCATAAGGACATCTTGGGGATCGACATCACCAAGATGACCTACGAGTTCGAAGGGACGAAGCCAGGTAACTTCTTCCTCAAATGGAAGACGGTCGATGAGAACGGTAAGACCAAAGAGCTGGTGAATGTGACCATCACCAATGGCGGTCAGGTGATCGTCTACGACAACGACACTTACGATCTGGCTAAGAACGGAAGATAACGGCTGGATTCTCTAACAAATGCCCAACGAGGCTGGTGAAGCCAAACAGAGGTGAAACTATGTCACCCCAGGCACGAAAACTCGACACGAGTCAACACAGGGCTTAATTGGCGGTTTTAGTTGGAGGATTCTGTCCGACATTTGTTATTTCCTTGACCTTATCAAAAATCAGGTGAAAATTCTTGAAATCATCCTTAGACCCATTCTTGCATATCCAGTCAGCGAGGTTTTTCTTTTCATTATCAATAACAATCCACTCCTGTTTGTTTGGTTCATCATTATTGGGTGTAGATTTTAGCGTGAATTTCTTTTTTCCCGATTCTTCAGCTTTGAGTATCAAGGCATCTTCAAAAAGGCTTTCTATGCCCTTTTTTATCGAATTTCCATTAGGTATTGGCACGGAGCGTTTATAAAAAAGTGGGTCATCCTCGTCTGATTGGTTAGTGTCACAATCAAATATTAGTATTACTGGATGTTGTATAAACTCCTTAATATGCGTTCTTTTTTTCCAGTAGTTACTAAGTTCACCTTTACCGTTCTTTGCTTTCAATTCCATACCTTCTAAGATTTTCTTCCACTCTTCGTAAAAGTCTGCCGCTTTATTTAGATATTGAACATCAATATCCCCCTCAACAAATAAAAAAGGTTTTGTTTGTTGGTGAGATTCATTAATTTTGTCTTGGAGATCAGTCTTTTCTTTTTCTAACTCAGCAATGCGTTTTGTCTGATCAGCAATTCTTTTATAAAACGACCTATTAGCAATTTCCAGTTCAGCGTAATCATCCTTTTGCACTGGTAAAATTCTGCTTGTCTGAGTAGAGCTTTTTTTAAAGACTTCGTAGAAAGATGCATTGTCTGGGGCAAGTGCAATGGTAGTTGCTGAATGAGTAGCAATAACCACCAATATCCCTTTTGAAATAAAATAGCCGTCAAGAATTTTAAAGAAAACTTCTGTAAGAGACGGGTTAAAGTTTGCATCAAACTCATCCAGTAGAAGAATTTTTCTATCTTCTTGCTTTACACCTGACAAAGAGGCAAAAGAAAGTGAAATGATAGCCTTTTCGCCATCAGATAAATCGGCTAATTTTCTTTGTTCATTTTCATCGATAGAACCCTGGTTTTGTATCTGATACAAGCAGGGTTGTTCGTTAATCTGCAAACCTCTGACATAATAGTTATCCTTAAATCTATATTCGAATCCGAGTTCTGAAAATAAATCGTTCAACTGCTTCCACGGTGCGGCTGGTAACAAGGAGGGGTCAAATTTTTCGCCTTTCTCGCCAGCTTTGGCTTTAGCGTCGTATACATCAAGTGCATAATTAAAGAACAGCTCGCCAATAAAATTAGTAAAAATATCATCTGATTTCCAAACAAAATCTGAGGGTAGGGTGTCTTTAAATTCTGTCTGAGTTATCTGCTTATTTTTGAATTTAACCTCTCCATATTTATCTATCAAAATCTGTTTTGCTCTCTCAGAAGATTCTTTATAATCCCATAGGTTTTGGTGATTATAATCTAAGCGATAATTCTCATAGGCGCTCCAAGCATTATTTTTATGGCTTGCTATGGTTTCCGTGCCTGCGTGCGTAAGGTCTGGTATGTTGATGTTTTCTTTAAATGACCTGCGTAAAATGTCATTGCGAGTCATTTGTTGGTCATCGAGTTTTATTGTTGCAGCGATAGACTGCCTGCTTCCATGACTTTCTCTTTGCGAGATAATGTCGATTAATTGAGATTTACCGCTTCCGTTTACTCCAGAGAGAATGATTAGATTTCCTGTAAAATCAAATGAAAATCCAGAGCTAAAAGATCTGTAATCTTGGGTCAGTTGTAGTGATAGTTTTTTGCTCATATTAATTCAAGATCATTTCCTCAACTTTTTTCTTGGCGTCTTCTAATAACTTGGATGCTTCATTTTTAAGATCTGCGACCTTACGATATTTTTCTGTTACCCCGCTTGCTATTTCTTTTTGCCTGTCTAAGGGTGGAATTGGAAGTAAAAATCCTTGTATTGTGGGAATTGTTATATTTCCCTGAATTGCTCCGATACGCTCTCTCTGGACAAGCAATTTGGAAATGTCGCTGTTAAGCCAGACAGAAGCATAATTACTGTCAAGCTCATCATTGAGCTTAAACTTAATCATAAATGAGCCGTAAGCAAACCCATCAGCTTCTTTTGGCACTACTGCAACAATCCCAATAGTTCCGCTTCTTGAAATGAGGAGGTCGCCCTTGTAGACATAGCAATTACCCATTACTTTGGCTTTGCTCTTGGGTAATTGGACAACATCTGTCAAATCAATGTTATTTGGTTTTAGGTTGACTATTCTCAACAATGGTATACCGTCGTCAACATAATCATTTTTTAACGAAGCACCATAGCGGATTTCGGTTATATACTTCCCAAGTATTTCAATTGGATATTTGCCCGCTTTGAGTTGTTTGATTACCGTTGCAAACTTAGGATTGTGGTAATGAGGGTCTTGGCGGCTGCCCTCTAAATCTTGTAAGTTGACCGTGTATATTTTTTCTTCTTCTGGCTCGGTGTAGTCTATGTCAAGTTGTTGCCTCACATAACCATCAATTGAGTTCAGTAGCTTATCGGCTTGTTTTAGTTTTTCTTCTCTTGTTTTATAAGCAGATTGCATTACGCTAACAATTTTTGGATTTAATATGACGGGAATACCCAGAAGGGCTTTGTAATCTAATGCTGGTCTTGTGCCACCTGTCGAGCGACGGGAAGCAAGCCGTTCACCTATGTCCGAATTAAGGAATGTTGCAAGTATCTCGCTTATCTCACGGCTTTTTGTCTTTATTGCTACTAAGTGCTGATTGATATTTCCTTCAAAATTCTGGGGGGCTACGGTAGACACTGCCATTCTTCCCACACCCGTTATTTTTGTTATCAAGTAGTCTTCTTTAATTTGGCTTCGTTTTAGCATTCCTTGATGTGTTTCGGGCTTTATAAACTTGCAGTTCTTAAAATTCAATCCTTCGTTTGTAACATTCTGCACTCTCAAAAAAGGGATACCACCATCAGCTGATTTGGCGTAGTATTTGTCAGAGTAAAGTTTGTTTGGCGTAGCACCACCTGCAATCCCTAAAACAAAATCACCAAGTATCTTATTGGTCTTCTTTTTTATCCTTTTTTCCAATTCCACAAATTCGGGTTGATAGTAGTAACAATCTAATCTACCGCTTATATCTTCCTTTTGTGTCGTAAAGATTTGCATAGGGTTTAGCTCTTGCTGTATGAGCTGGGATTTTTCTGAAACTTAATAAATTCTTCGTGTATTTCAATCAAGTCATTCTTAGGGTCTTTTCTGCCTGTTGCGTCGTAGCCGATATGGTCGGCAATTGCCATAAAGATAGGATAATTACCAAGTTTTTCGTTTTCACTTTTGCGTCGAAGGAAAACTAACGATGATTTAACCCCTGCTCCGAAGTGAGAGAAAGCAAACTGAGGAAGGGAAACAATCGCCTCAATCTGACACTTATCCATTATGAAGTCCCTTACAGCCTGTAATGAGGAGTTAGTTAGTATGCCGTCTGGTAAGACAATTGCTATTTTGCCCGTTTTCGGCTTTACAAAGTTAACACATCGCTCAATAAATAAGATTTCTGTTTTCTGGTTTTTCTTACCTTTGCCAAGTTCGTAGTGGTCAAGATAGTTTTTCTCGGTAGATTTAACTACTGCCCCAAAGGGAGGATTGGTGAGAATTAAGTCAAATCTGTCTTTGCCAAAGCTCTTGTGAATGTCTGATATTTCGCTAAAGTCTCGCAGGCTGTCGGTGCTAATGATGTTGGTATGTCCGTCGTCGTGGATAATCATGTTCATCTTGCACACTCTGGCTATCTGGTCGTTTATTTCAATGCCATATAGGTTATTCATGGCAAAGTTATGCCAGTATTCTTTTGCTTCCCCTTCGTCATAGTTCATTTCGGCATAATCTCTAACTTTATCAAGAGCGTTAAGAAGAAAACCTCCGCTACCACAGGCTGGATCAAGCACAAGGTTGCCCCGTTGTGGGTTTAGCATTTGGACACAAAATCTAATGATTTCTCTTGGTGTAAAGAATTGACCCATCTTGCCCTTGAAAAAGTCTTCCATAAACCGCTCGAAGGCAATACCTTTGGTATCAAGATCAATCTTGTTTATAGCCAATTCTTGCAAATGTTCTACGACGCTGTAAACAACTTTTGGGTCAAGTCTGATATCCTCCTTAAATACTTCACTGTCTTCTTGTTTGGCTTTTAGGTAAATAGAATTAACCCGCTTATACACTTCATCAGCCGTTTCGTGCGTGCCAATTTGGAATTTATAAGGTTCGCCTCGTTTGGTTAGTTTTTCGTCTCTTAACTTGCAGAACAGGAGCTTTGATACCTCATCAAAGGCGGTTGTCGGGGCTAACTTACCACCCTGCCAAACGGTATCATGGCTTTTACCAAGAGCGGTAATAAGTTCATCCTTTGAGACTGTTTTTAATTCTTTGCTCTCCTCACCTTTAATAAACCTGTATTTAGGTGTTCTGCCGTATTTGACAGGAATATCGGCGATAACATTTTTTTCTCTTTCACTTGGCTTAAAGCCTGCTATGTCAAAGGCGGTTTTGGTTGTGCCCGCCACAACACTGGCAAACTTGGCTCTCAAGCTATTTGCATTGCCAAAGGCTTGTTCTATGGCCTGCTTAAATTCGGCGTCGGTAATCCCGTCTTTTTTGCACTCAACGATGAGATATGGAGTTTTGAGATCGTCGTCTTCATAAATGACTATATCTGCTCGGTCTTCTGGTGTTCTTCTGGGAACGGTTACCTCAATGTCAATTTGGTTTTTGGGATATTGGTAGTCAAGGATAAGTTCAACAAAGTAGGAGGCTCTAACCGTTTCTTCTGGATTTTTGAATGAAGTTGAGTATTCTCTTGAGCAGTGATAGATGATGCGAGCATCATCGTCGGTTAAGGCAATCAGTCCTTCCTGCTTACCTCGCTCAATGTTCCTTAGAAAGATAGAGTTTTTATCGTTACTGTTTTTCATTTGGTGTTTTTTTAGTCTGATTTGTTTGAATGAATTTCTCTAAATCTTTCTGGGAAATCCGATAGCCCTTCCCCAGTCTTAAGGCTTTCAACTTTCCACCTTTTATATAGTTTAGGACCGTCTGCCAGTGAACCTGAAGTTTGTCTGCTACTTGCTCTACGGTCAAGAAATCATTGTTTTCCATAGCTTTTTCTGTTATAAATCATTATAAGCATTTATAACTTATAAATGCAAGAGGAAATAGATAATGGCGCTCAAAAGAAACATGAACCAGCAAGAAATGGTCAATTTTATTGACAATGAATTATTTCCTCAAATAAGGAAAGAGATTAAAAATTGGATATATCCGAAGAAGCAGACAGGTGGATATTTCGCTGTAACAAGACAAATACTTTGTATGGTTGATTTCTTGGGAGCGGTATATACAGGCTATCCTTTATCAGAAAAGAAAAAAGATAAAAAAGGAAACAAAATTGCAACATCTGACAAAGCTATAAAGTTTATTACACATTTTTTTGAACCAAAAGAGACATATCAAGAGGATGTTGTAACAAAACTCTATAACATGTATCGGCATGGGCTTGTGCATTTATATCAACCCAAAATCCTTAAGTTGAGCAGCAAGAGAAGATTGTCTTGGTTCTTTTACAGAGGTAAAAGACATATGGATAAAATCAAAATATCTACAGATAAAGGAGAGGTTGTTTTTGAAGATGTTAATCACCTTCAGATATTGTGTGCCGACAAAAATAACAAAAGGCACAATTACCTCGTCATTAGTATTGATTGCCTCTATAAGGACTTTGAGGAAGCAATCAAACAATATAGACAGAGGTTAGCAAATACAAAGTATTTACAAAGAAACTGGCGCACAGCTGTCAATGCTATTTGCATGCCTCGATGAACAGATGCGTTTCGGCAAGAAAAAATATAGAATTACGGTTACCCTGCCCTTTTAAGGGCAATGGAATATCTTAAAGAAGAATCTTACTATAACGATCTCTACGATCTCCACAGCATCGAGACCTGTCTGGATTACTACTGGAGTCTGAAAGATAGCTTTGAAAAGCATCGGGGCGACAAGGACTTCAAAAAATTCACCAAAAAGCAGTTCGATGAAGATGTTCACAAAGCAGTGAGCTATACCATCAATGCCATCAAGATTGAGCGGTTTCGGCATAAAAAGGATACTGTTCAAAAATGGATTGATGCTGATCGTCAGCGACAAGACCGCTTAGATAATGCTGTCGAGCCAAAGGGTATTTTTTGTCGCCAATGTAATAGCCCGATGCTCTCGACGACCAAATCTCTCGAAGATTATATGAACGAGCCGATGAGGGTTTTATTCTTCTTCGAATGTCCTAATAAGTGTAAACGAAGACGAGGCATTTACGACGACGGCACGGATTTTGTCTCTAAGCCTCAACTCTGCCCCAAATGTCATAAGGAAGTTAAAGTAAGCATCAAAAAAGCAGGCAGTGTCTTAATCTGGATTACTACCTGCCCTTCTTGTGGCTATAAGGAAGTTGAAAGAGACGATCATGATAAATGGGAAGCTGATAGGAAGAAAAGGGAAGGTCGAGACCAAATGTTATTAAAGAAATATCGTGATGACTTCTGTTATTCCGAAGAGGTTGGTCAAAAGGCTGTTATGCACGCAGATCAACTTAAAGCCTTTGTAGACCAGATGAAAGAGAAAGAAGAACACAAAGAAGAATATGACGCTGTAGCTAATATCAAAAAATTGACTGTTGTTGAGCTTGAAAAACTTCTAAACGATACCATTAACCCCAAGGGTTATATTCGCCTTGAGGTGTCAAAACCTGAGTTTGGGAAGCAGCTTATTGTTGGTTTTACCGTCCAGGACGGCAATACTTCTCGTCACGAGTATGATAGTCGCAATGGCTTTAGAAAGCTCGTTCAAGGGGCTTTAGCAGGCACAAACTGGCGTTTGATGGTTGATAGCCTCAGTTACCGCTTAGGTTATCTTCAAGGTCGTGTCAAAGCCTACGAAACCGAGGAAGATCTGCTTAACCTTGTAAAGTCTGACCAGAGGGCAAAAAAGGATACTCCAGGATCAAAGGTGGTGGCGTAGAGTGTATTATCCTCCCGTAATCGTCCCTCTGGGTTATAATTCTCACTTTTCTTGGGCTTGGCAGATGAAGGTTAAATCTGAAGTCTAATGTTGGGGATTGGGTTGTCCTATCCCAACAGAAAGTGCCATAGCTGTATTTTAATATAGATTATATTGAACCTCCTTGTTCTAAAAAGGCATTACAAGTATTAACCCATCTTGCCCCATCCAACGACTCTTCCCTACTTAAAACTTCCTGAGTTACGAAATCGAAACTAAACCAAACTCGCTTATCTCTAATGCAGGTTAACCTCAACATAAAAAGCTCGGTCCTTGGAAAGGGACTCGACCTTGCCGTTTCTATTGTCAGATGCAATATTTTCTTTTCCCCCAACTTTTCTTTAAACAGCACATCATTCTCTAAAAGTCCTTCGATTCCGCTATCAAACTCCTCAATTTCAACTCCATCAACTGGAATGTGATTTATTTTGCCATCAAAATTTCCTTCACCTTCCATAGTAAATGGAATTGGCTTTTTACCCTTACAATAACCAGCAATCTTTTCCCTAACATCAGCTTCCTTACCTTCTAAAATAGTAAAAGGGCGCACAAAAGTTATGTGGGCGTGAGGAACACCTTCGACCTCAAGCTGTTCGGATCTATGAACACCCTTACTCAGCCACGCTTCTAAAAAATACCTTTCACCTGACATTTGTGGCCATTCTAACATATCGAGCGAACAATTCTACCCACCCTTTTGGTGATTGTTCTTTCCCTATTTGGCTTTGAAATTAGAAACTTGAAGTTAAATTTAAACTCTATAAGTGGCATTGTAGCCTGCCCATCCCCACCTTTAATGACATACGTGCTGTTTAGGTCACGATACATTTGAGACTTTTAAGAAAGGTCTCAAAGATGAAATCAAGGATTAACTTTCCAGTTTTTAACCTCAAAGAGTATGGTGTGGTGATGAAAAGATTAAGTGGCGCTCTTGGCTTCTCCGAGAGTGAAGTCTCCCGTTTCCGGTTGAGTTGTATTGAACTGCTGGAGAAACATGGATTTTCTGCTGTTCACACGGCATATCCTTCGGTTGGTCGGGCCAGCGTATATCGCTGGAAAGCTAAGTTCGACAAAGAAGGAAAAAGGCTCTCCTCTCTTCTGCCGCACTCCACCCGTCCGCTCAAAGTTAGGCAGATGGCCATACCAGCACAGATCTTGTCATTTCTGCGCGAGGTAAGAATTCAGTATCCCCGGATGTCTAAGTACAAGCTCAAGTGCTTGTTGGATATTTTTTGTGAGGAGAGAGGTCTTTCCCAGTATTCTGCCTCCTGGATCGGCAAGGTAATTAATCGTCACAAGTTCTTCTTCGGGACGCGGAAGCAGGTACGTCGAAAACACCGGACACAGCAGAAATTGTGGGTAAACCGCTGTCCCAAGAGCGAGGATGTGCCTCTTGGCTATCTCCAGGTCGACGGGGTGAAAGTGTACTTTGACGGCCGCCTGTACTGCTTCCTTACCGGGGTGGAGTTGGTCAGCAGACAGGGGTGGGCCAGGAAGGTGAAAACATTTTCGAGCAGAGGAGCCCGCGAGTTCCTTCTGTGGATTCAGGGTCAAGTTGAGTACAAGATTCATACCGTTCAGACTGACAATGGCAGCGAGTTCGCCGGAGCGTTTAAGGAAGCCATCGAGGAGCTTGAAGCGGCTCACCTTTGGTCACGGCCCAGATCACCCAAAAGCAACGGTTATGTCGAACGATTTAACTGGACAATCCAGGATGAGTTTCTTAACTACCATATCGGTGAAGCAGGAGTAAACTCCAGTCATTTTAATCAGCTTCTTTCCGACTGGTTGGTGTTCTACAATACCAAGAGACCGCACCAGGGCCTCAACTACAAAACGCCATCTCAATACCTAACCGTATTGATGGAAAGATTACCAAGTAGCTGTCTCAAATGTCCGTGACCAGGACACGTGCTTTACTTTTTACTAATTTTGTGTTAAATTCTAGCTTGATTAAGGGGCGTCAACCGCTAGGATGATGGCCCTTTTTTCAGTTTTTTACCTCTGGATATTCAAAAACCTTGAATCGTCGCCG
>Ga0209324_10002108_pt1 | contig 13756 bp, 5 predicted proteins | sample Rifsed19ft3_FD_184015 | JGI IMG/M metagenome (GOLD analysis project Ga0209324, IMG submission 184015) | Soil microbial communities from Rifle, Colorado, USA - sediment 19ft 3 (version 2) | ecosystem: Environmental > Terrestrial > Deep subsurface > Rock core/Sediment | place: Rifle, Colorado...
GGCGGAGTCGGATCGTTGTCGAGATCCGGCATGGGACGGAGTGGTTGTCGCCGATTTCGGTGCCGGTCGAAGTCCCTGTCCGAGGGGCGCCTCCGCTCGCGATCTTGGGCCGCGAGGGCGTCTTTGAGGTGTTCGACATCCTCTTCCAGCTCGGGGTCGTGCCGGACCGCGGGATGTTCCACCTGGTCCCGCACGAGTCCCCTCGGCGCAGGCTCCCGGGGCATCGGGCCAGGATTCGTCGTCGACACCGCGCCGTTGCAGGCTAGATGCCTCCGAGCTTCCGGCACGCCGCCACGAGGTCTTCGGCGAACGCCGCCGCGGCCCTGGCGGTGATGTGAGGCATCACGACGACGCGGAGGGCCGGCGGGTTCCTGGCGGTGCTGACCTTCCAGCCCTTCGCGTCGAGCGCCCGCTGCACCGCCTCCACGTCGTCGAGCGGGAATGCGACGACGTTCATCATCGGCTCCACGACTGGCTCGACCCCGGCCTCGCGGGCGCGCTTCACGATGAGACGCGTGTTCCTCATGCAGCGAGCCACGATCTTCTGGTAGCCCTCGCGTCCCAGCGACCGCATCGCCGCGTACGCCGCCGCCACTCCCGCGCTATTCCGCGTTCCGAGGAGCGATGTCTGATACACGCTTGTGAGGTACGGGGACTCGACCGCGATCTTCGCGAAGTGCTTCGCCTCCCGCACGAGGAGGTGGGATGCGGGGATCGTCGCCATCCCCATCTTGTGCGCGTCGAGGACGAGGGAACTGACGCCGGGCACTTGGAAGTCCCACCGCGGGACGCCCGCATCTCCTAGGAACGGGAGGACGAAGCCGCCAAACGCGGCGTCGACGTGGAGGAACGTGCGGTCCTCGCACAGCTCGCCGATCTCGCCGATGGGGTCGACCTGGCCGAGCTCCGTCGTCCCCGCCACCGCCACGACCGCCGCGGTGTCCTTCGTCACCTTCTTCCGGAGCGCGTCGACATCGAGGCGATAGTCCTCGTCGTACCCGATCTCCACGAGGCGCATCCCGAGCAGGTCGGCGGCCTTGCGGACGGAGAAGTGGGCGGTTTTGGCGGCGATGACGGTGCGGCGTCGCGTCGTGTTCCGCGCCATCCACAGCGCGGTGATGTTCCCCTCCGTCGCGCCGGAGACCGTGAAGCCGCCCAGGTTCATTCCGTGCAGCAGGGACGACAGCATCTTCAGCGTCTCCCGCTCGAGCCGCCACGTCCCCTTGTAGTAGCCGGGATTCCCGAGGTTCGCCTCCAGGAACATTCCGTGCGCCCGCCGGGCGATCGGCAGGGGCTCCGTGCACATGCTGCCGAAGATCCGCGCGTCGCGGAAATGGAGGTCGTCGTCCGAGGCCTCGCGTAACTCCCGCCAGACGCGTTTGGCGGGGACGCCACGGTCTTGCACGCCGCGCCGCAATCGGTCGGGGCGCAAGAAGGTAACGACCGGCCACGGCCTGACGCGGCTCGACCGCAGGAGGTGTTCATGAGCCCGTAGAGGCGCCTCCCGTCTTGCTGTTCTGAAGCGCGAGGGCCACATTGTCCTCGCCGACGCGAGTGCGGGGTCCCAATCACGAACCTAGGGGCAGACGTCATAGAACGGCCCACCAGAAACTAGTTTGTCACAGCCGACCTTGACCCCGCGTGGTCGGGAAGTCGGAGGCGGCAAGCCGCGCGCGAACGGTTTCCGATGGCTCCATAGGCAGGCCCGGAGGTCCGAAGTCCAGGATGCGGGCGTCCCAGACCGGCGTCCGTCGGGCGGGAACGGGCTCCTCTAGCGCGCACACGGTTGTTGACCGACAGGGTTCCGTGTCCCGCGGCTGGGGAGGGCTCGGGGGGTCGGCGTTGGTCGTCCTTGCCGTCCTCTCCTCGCTGGCCGTCTTGCAAGATGCCCGCGCTTCATCTGCGTGGGGCTCCGAGGAGCTTATCTCTAAGGAGCCGGGGAACTGGGCGTACGCGTATGAGCACTCGCTCGACGTGGCCGCGGACTCGTTTGGCAACGCGATCGCCGTGTGGACGCAGTTGAACGGGATGGAATTCAGCGTCTGGGCGAACCGGTATGTCGCGGGCATCGGCTGGGGGACCGCGGAGCTCCTCGAGGGGGAACCCGGGAACGCCTCCGATGCAAACATTGCTGTGGATCCGGCTGGCAACGCGATCGCCGTGTGGGCGCAGTACAGCGACATCGCCAGCGACATCATGGCGATCCCGTATGTCGCGGGTGTCGGCTGGGAAACCCCGGCCCGGATTGGGGCACCGCAGGCACCGCCGGCCTACGTACAGGGTCCGCACGTGGCCATGGATCCAGGCGGCAGTGCGATTGCCGTCTGGGATCAGTGGAACGTCACTCGCAGCGTCCAGGCGAATCGGTACGTCGCGGGAATCGGCTGGGGGACCGTCGAACTCTTGCAGAACAGATCCGATTACGGGAACCCTCCAGTGGTAGCCACGGATTCGGCGGGCAACGCGATCGCCGTGTGGCACCGATCGGACCCGACCTATTGGTGGAAGTACCTTTGGGCGTCTCGGTATGTGGCGGGCGTCGGCTGGGAGCCCCCGGAACTAATTGATACGGTAAGAGGAAACGGTGTCTCTGGCTTCCTGCCGGACATCGCCTTCGATCCGGCCGGCAACGCGATCGTCGTGCACGATAACTCCGGGGGCCGAACGGTCGTGAGGGCGCAACGGTACATCGCGGGCATCGGATGGGAGACCCCGGAGCTGATCGATATGGGTTCGTCCGCACGTGGGCCGCGGCTGGCGGTGGATTCGTCCGGCAACGCGATTACCGCGTGGACGCAGTGGACCCCCACTTCCTGTTGTAACATCTGGGCGAGCCGGTACGTCGCGGGCATCGGCTGGGGCAGGCCGGAGCCCCTCGAGGCGGAGCCGGGAGACGCCTACCTGGTAAGCGTGGCAGGGAATCCGTCCGGCAACGTCATCGCCGTGTGGTCCCAGTCGGACGGAGTCTACTACAACACGGTGGCCAGCCGGTACGTGCCCGGCACCGGCTGGGGTGCCCCGGAGCTCATCGAGACGACGTCCGGGGACGTCTTTTCGACGGCGGTGGCCATGGATCCGGGCGGAAACGCGAGCGCCGTTTGGATGCAATTGAACTGGGGTGAAATCAGCGTGTGGGCGAACCGCTACGCAACGCCGCCACCACCGGACATGACCCCACCCAATGTGGCCTTCCTGTCCCATGCGGACGGACAGTGGGTCTCGACGGCTATCCCGCTCTTGGTGGGCACCGCTGCGGACACGGGTGGGAGCGGCCTGGACCGCGTCGAGGTGAGCTGCGACCAAGGTTCGACCTGGGGTCTCGCGGTCGGGACGGTCCGATGGTACTACGAAGGTTGCACTCTCCTGCGCACACGCAACATGATTCACGCACGTTCTTTCGACGCCGCCGGATGGGAGTCGTCGCACGCGGTCATCACCCTGAACTACGATCCGGACCCCCCCACGGTGGCCTTCAGCTCGCCAGCAGATGGGTTTACCACCTTCACAAGCCCGATCACCGTCGACGGAGTCGCGGACGACGGTGCCGGGAGTGGCGTCGTGAGGGTCGAGGTCAGCTGCGACGGCGGAGCCACGTGGAGCCCCGCGACGGGCACGACGTCGTGGTCCCGGGAGTGTCCCCTCGTCATCGGGGCGAACGCCCTCCGGGTGCGCGCCTTTGACTTCCTCGGTTGGGAGTCCGTCCACCGCCTCATCACGGTCACGTATGAGCCGAACGACGTATCCGTGCCGCTGCTCCTGTCTCCCCTTCACGGCTCGTGGACCCCGGCGGCGACGGCAATGTTCGCGTGGAGTTTCCAAGACCCCAACGTCGGGGACGTTCAGACCGGCTTCCGCGTGGACATCGACGCAGACGCCGCGTTCGGCTCGATCGATTACTCGAGCGGGGACATGGTATCCCCCACGCCGTCCTGGTCCTTCGTCCCGCTCGCGGACGGGTGCTGGTATTGGCGCGTGCGCACGCAGGATTCCGCCGGTGCATGGAGCCCCTTCAGCGCGCCTTGGCAGATGTGCGTCGACACCTTGGGGCCCGCGACGAGCCTGAGCGTGACAGGGGCAACCTATGCGTCGGGCGGGATGACGTACCTGACGTCCTCAGCTCTCGTCTCCCTCGCCGCCACGGATGGAGGGAGCGGCTTGGACTCCATCCAATATCGCGTTTGGGACGGACTGGTATGGTCCCCATGGGCACCGTACGTAGCGCCAATCCCACTGCCCGCGCCCGACGGGGTGAGGCACATCGTGTACTACGCGACGGATGCGCTTGGAAACCCGGAGGCGATGAACCAAGCGACTTTCGTCGTCGACGACTCCCCGCCGACCACGACGCTTTCGGTCGGGACGCCTCAGGTCCCGATTGGCGGCGCTCTCTACGTCTCCGCCGCGACGACTCTCTCGCTCGCCGCCGTGGACGGGGGCTCTCCGCCGGTGGGCCTCGGCTCCACCGAGTACCAGGTGGACGGGGCTGTGTGGACTCCCTACATCGGCCCCTTCGGGTTGCCGAGGGAGGGCGCCTACTTGGTCGCATACCGATCCCGCGATCTTCTCGGGAATGTGGAGAATTCCAACGCGTTCGCGGTGATCGTGGACGGGACGGCGCCGACGGCGACCCTGGAAATCGGGGACCCGCGCTACGCGGCGGCGAACGTATACGTCACGTCCCGCACTCCGATCACGCTTGCCGCGACGGATGAAGGGGCGCTTCCGGTCGGCGTCGCCCTCGTGGAGTATCGTCTGAACGGCGGCGCGTGGACCCCGTATGCGGGCGCGATCTCATTGTCCGGACCGGATCGGACGAGCGTGCTCGAATACCGAGCGTCCGACCTCCTTGGCAATGTCGCGACGGGAAGCGTCGATGTCGTCGTCGACGACACGCCGCCCGCGACGGAAGTCCGTCCCGCCTCGGGACCGTACACCACCCGGAGTTCATTTGTCGTCTCCGCCTCGGACGCCGGCAGCGGAGTCGCGCGCACGGAGTATCGAATCGATGGCGGGGCATGGACTTCGTACGGGGAACCGTTCTCCCTCCCGGCTGGGGAGCACGCCATTGGCTACCGGTCGGTGGACCATGTGGGCAACGTGGAGGTCGAGCTCACGTTCTTCGTCACGATCGGGACGCCCCTGCCGTCGATCGTGGTCGACGTATGGTGGCTCATCATCCTCGTGATCCTGAGTGGCCTTTCGCTTCTCGCCCTGAACGAGTCGCGGCGGTTGGCCTTCATCACGCCCATCGTGATTCTGTGGGCAAGACTACGCCACAACACCATCCTGGAACACTATACGCGGGGGAACATACACGGCTATCTGCTTGCGAACCCGGGGGTGCATTTCGAGGCGATCCGCCGCGACATGGACCTGGGTGTGGGGACCCTAGCCTACCACGTTTGGGTCCTGGAGAGGGAGGGCATGATCCGCTCTTGGAGGGACGGTCGATTCCGGCGGTACGCCCTGAGTAGCCAGCGCATCGCGGACGCGCAGCCAGAGCTCACGGACATCGAGCGGATCCTCCTGAAGAACATCCATGGACGCCCCGGACGCACGCAGCGGGAGCTTGCCGAGGAGGTCGGGCTGAGCCAGCCGACCATCAGCTACCACATCAGCAAGATGGCCGAGCTGGGCGTTGTCAGAGTAGACCGCGAGGGCCTTCGCAAACGGTATACCGCCGACATCCGCGGGATCGCGCACCACCTCGAATCGCTCGAGCGCGCCGGCGCCAGGCAAGACGTTTCGAAGAACGGAACCAGGAACCGCACGCCCCGATAAAGGAGCCGGCTCGGGGGCGATCAGATTCACGAACGTTCGCGTTCGGCCGGGCGAAGCCAAACGGCGGGGGTTGAAGGGTCTGTTGCCGTCTTCGCGTGTGCAGCGCGCCAGCCATTCTGCGCGAACTTCACCTGCCATTCGAGTCCGCCTCGGAGGGTTATTGAACGGTCCACCAACAACCTTAGGATTCTATAGAGCGACCTACCAAAGTCTAGTTGCGCGCCCTCGAGCCTGACCGCCACAAGCCGGAGGTGCACGAATGGCGATCGGAATTCACATGCGGGGCGGAGGTGCGACTGCATTGGCAGCGATGCTCGTGGCGGCACTCGCGGTCGGGTTCTTGGCGGGCGGCGCATCCGCGGTCGGGGAGACGTGCCTGTTCGTGACGTTGGGGGTGTCTCCGACGACCCCTGTCGCGACGGTGCCTGCGACGATCGTCGGCACCGCGGGGAACGACCTCCTCGTGGGGACGCCGGGCAACGACGTGATCGCGGGCCTGGACGGGGACGACGTGATCTACGGGCTCGAGGGCAATGATGTGCTCTGCGGGGGTCCGGGGAATGATGTCCTCTTCGGCGGGGACGGCGACGACGTGGTCTCTGGAGACTTTCTCGTGGGTACGGCGGCGAGCGACTCGATCGCTGGCGGCGACGACGAGCTTTACGGTGACGACGGGAACGACGTCGTGGACGGGGACTTGCTCTTCGGCGAGGCCGGGAACGACGTCCTGACGGGCGGAGACGATGTGGTCGACGGGGGTCCCGGCGACGATCAAATCAACGGGGACATGATGTCCGGCGGCCTGGGTTCGGATACGTTGATCGGCGGGGACGACGCAGTCGAGGGTGGCCCAGGGGACGACGGCTGGCCCATGTCGGTCGTGAACGGGGACCATCTCGTAGGGCAAACGGGTGATGATGTCCTCCTGGGCGGGGACGACGTCATCAGCGGCGGGCGCGGCCGCGACCGGCTGCTCGCCGACGGGCTCAACGGTGGCGCAGGGAACGACCTCCTGGTCGGGGGCGACGACACGGTCAATGGCGGCCCCGACGACGACTTCGCGGTCAACGGGGACTCGATGAGCGGGCTGGACGGGAACGATGTCCTCATCGGGGGCGACGATGTCGTGATCGGCGGCGAAGGCGACGATGGGAACATCCGGGGCGATGGCGCCAACGGAGGCGCGGGCGTCGACTCGATGGACTTCGGCAACGACCTCGTGATCGGCGGGTCCGGAGACGACGTGATTTCTTCGGACTTCTCCGTGGATGTCGAATCCGTGGCGTCGGGTGACGACGATATTCACTGCGGACCCGGAGAGGATTTCGCGGACGGCGGCCCGGGTTGGGACCGGGCCTGGCACTGTGAAACCACCGTAAACGTCGAGGAGGCGTAAGGCCATGAGGCCCTGGCTGCTCCTGAGCGCTCTCGTTGTCACGGCCTTGCTGATGGCGCCGCTCGCGGCGGCGCCGAAGCCGCCGGGAGCCGGCCCGAAGCCACCGCCACCACCGCCACCGCCTCCGCCACCCGCAGACCCAGCCATTGCCTACATCGATGTTGCCCTCGAGGTCATGAATGCGAACGGTTCTACGGCGACGACCGTGTACACGGGTTCGGCAACATACCCTACCTGGGCGCCCGATCGAGGGGCCATCGCGTTCTCGGCGTACTCCGGCTACGGCTTCGACCTCTGGCGCATCGATGTGATCGTGTCCAACGGAACAGTGCAGGGAACGAACCCCCTGCTCCTCTACGCGAACGTCAGCCACGCCGCAGGGTTCAAACCCGCCTGGTCCCCCGAAGGGACAGTCATCGCCTTCATCGAGGAACGGGTCGACTTCTGGGGGGATTTCCGCCCGCAGTTGTTGCGCACGATTCCGGTTGGCGGCGGGGCCCCGACGACACTCTACGCGGTGGAATCCTGGGAAGGCGCCCTCGTAGCGATGCAGCTCTTCTCCCCGACGTGGAATGCCGCGGGCACGAGGATCGCATGGGTTGAGAATCACTTGGAACTGTCGGACTATCTGGCGGAATACAACGAGTGGTCCCTCATGGTCCTCGACCTCGCCACGAATGAAGTCACCACCGGGTTCGGGCCAGTCAATTACAGTTTCGACGACCTGGACTGGGCGAGGACGCAGGACAGGGTCGCGTTCCACTCGTCCCCCGTGGGCGGACGGGCCAGTGTCTACACCATCGACCTTGGTCAGCCGAACCCGATACCCCAGTTCGTCGTCTGGGGGTGGTTTCCCACCTGGCTGCCCGACGACGCCAAGATCGCCTTCGCGGCTCTCCAGGTCGTCCAAATCAGCGGACCCGGGAAGTCGGGGAAGACATATCAGTCCTACATCATGAGCGTCTGGACGTATGAGTTCTCGACCGGGCAGCAGGTCGTCGTCGGCCCCGGATCGCAACCAGACTGGGTCCGGTGCAGTCCCTGCCCGTGAGTGGACATCCAGGTGGCATGGACCGGAGGTTCACTGGAGGATTGAATCGCCGATGAGAGGTCGTTCGAGCCATGGATCGATTCCAAGAGGTGATCGGCTGGGGGCCGACAGGTTCATGGCTCCACATGGCATTCCCTGGGGCGCGAGGGTGGGGGTGTCGAGAGCTCGTGTGTCCTTCTTCACGCATGGGGCCACGCCAAGGGCTCGCTCGGTCCTCCTTGCGGCCCTCGCATGTGTTGTCGCGCTCGCCGCCCCGCCCGCCACAGACGGCCAGGGCGCTAAGGACGATACGAGACTGGACCCTTCCCTGGCGGCCGCGGAAACGGCGCTCGAAGGCCTGAGGGCCGACGCTTTTCTCGAGAACGCGGGGCAGCTCGACCGTCAGGAGGTGCGGTTCTACGCCGCTTCGGGGAACGTACAAGTGGGGTTCGCGGACAGCGCCGTCCTTCTGGCGCTCGTGGAGAGCCCGCCCGCGCCCTTGACCGAAGACCCGGGACGGGACATGCTCGGGGCTCGACGACCGTCAGAACCCACCCCCTCGCGGGGCGTGATGCTGCGTCTCTCCTTCGAGGGGGCGAACGAGGTGGTCCCGCGGGGGAGGGACCCCCTGTCCTACCCCAGCCACTTCTTTCTGGGGAACGACCCTGCCCGTTGGCGGACGAACGTACGGAGCTACCGCGAGATCGTGTACGAGGGTCTCTATGAGGGCGTAGACCTCGTCTATCGCGCATCGGCATCCGGCGTCAAGTACGAGTTTCACCTCGCGCCGGGTGCAGACCCAGGCGTGCTTACCCTTGCCTATGAGGGGGCCGAAGCCATCGACTTCGACGGGGCCGGCAACCTTTGGATTCGTACGGCGCTCGCAGACTTCACCGACTCCAAGCCAATCGCGTATCAGGGGGAGCACGAGGTCTCCTGCGTCTTCGTCCTACGCTCTCCGCTCTCCTATGGCTTCGACTGTGACGGCGTGGACTCGTCCCGGGCCCTCGTCATCGATCCCCTCATCTACTCCACATTCCTCGGCGGAGACTGGGATGTTGAGTGGGGAACCTCGATGGCGGTGGACGCCGCCGGGAACGCCTACGTGACCGGAAACACATGGTCCTTGGACTTCCCCGCCACCCCCGGCGCCTTCGACACGAACTGTTCTTGCACCCCGTGGTGGGATGGATACGTGGCAAAGCTGGACCCCACGGGCACTTCCCTCTTCTACGCAACCTTTCTCGGCGGTGGTGATTTTGACTTTCCGTACTCGATCGCGGTGGACGCCGCTGGCAACGCCTACGTGACCGGAAGTACATATTCCATCGACTTCCCCGTCACCCCCGGCGCGTTCAACACGACCCACATCAGCAGCGTAGATGATTTTGATTCATTTGTGACGAAGCTGGACCCCAGCGGCAGTTCCCTCCGCTACTCCACGTACCTCGGCGGCACTGGCGATTGGGATGAAGGATACTCGATCGCGGCGGACGCCGCGGGCAGCGCTTACGTGACCGGAAACACAGATTCTTGGGACTTCCCGGTGACCGCCGGGGCCTACGACACGAGCTGTGGCACGGACGGGAACTGTAACTTCGACGGGACCTTCTACGAATACGACGCCTTTGTAACCAAGCTCGACCCCAGCGGCAGTTCCCTCCTGTATTCCACGTACCTCGGCGGCACCTACGGGGAGCAAGGTTTGGGGATCACGGTCGATGCCATCGGCAACGCCTACGTGACCGGGGCCACAGACTCGCTAGACTTCCCCACGACGCCGGGCGCCCTCGACACCACGTACATCGGCGGCCCCGCCGACGCCTTCGTGGCGAAGCTGGACCCGACGGGGAGCGGCCTTCTCTACTCCACGTTCCTCGGCGGTGCCAGCAGTGATTTCGGATGGTCGGTCGGGGTCGACGCTGCCGGCAACGCCTACGTGGCCGGAGCGACGTGGTCGGCGGACTTCCCCGTCACCCCCGGCGCTTTCGACACGACCAATTCAGGGCCTGTGGAAACATTCGTCGCGAAGCTGGACCCCACCGGGAGTTCCCTCCTCTACGCAACGTATCTCGCCCGGACCCAGAACTACGGACTCTCAGTCGCGGTGGACTCCGCCGGCAACGCCTACGTGGCCGGAACTTCAAATTCCGTGGACGTGCCCGTCACCCTTGGTGCCTTTGACGTGACCCTTGACGGTAGTTGGGACGGATTTCTCGGGAAGCTGAATCCGTCGGGCAGCGCCCTCCTCTACGCCACGTACCTCGGCGGTGGCGGCAGTGACCGGGTAAACTCGGTCGCGGTCGACGCCGCCGGCAACGCCTACGTGGCGGGATGGACGAATTCGACGGACTTCCCGGTCACCCCGGGGGCTTTCAAGACAACCCAATACGGTTACGATGCTTTTGTGGCCAAGCTGAATCTTACGCCCGAACCGACCTCTCCCGTGATCGTGAGCGCGGCGCTCACGGGATCCGGCTTCCAGGACCTCAGCCTGACCTGGACCCCCGCCCCCCTCGACGGATCCCCCGGTGGGCCCACGGAGTACCGCGTCCTGCATGCGCCCGCCCTCGGCGGCCCGTTCACGGAAATCGCCTCCATCTCCGCCACCGGGTCCCCCTCCTACTCCTTCACGTGTCCAGCGTGCGGCCACGTCCCCGGAGAGACGAACACGACCTTCTACCGCGTCCGTGCCGTATCAGCGAATGCGACCACGGACAGCAACCTCGCCGCGCGATACGCGAAGGCGGTCCAGGCGGGACCCCACCTCCTCGCGGTCCCGCTCGAGCAGGCGAAATACGCGATCCCTGCCGTCCTCCAGACCTTGACGCACGGCGTCGTGCGGACCTTTCGCGCTGCGGACGCCGCCGATCCCTGGAAGGCGTGGCATCCGGCTCGGCCGGGGGACCTCGCGACGCTCGCGTTCGGCGACGCGATGTGGGTGGACGTCACCGCCGCGGGGCAATACACGGTCGCGGGGCTGGTCCGGCTCAACCCCATCGTTCCGTTGTCCGCGGGCTGGAACCTCGTCGGCTACGCCGCCTTCCTCTCGGAGACGAGGGACGTGAGCTTGGCGGACGTTGCGGGAGTCGCCCGCGTGGAGACGTTCGATCCCGCAGGCGCAGACCCCTATCACCTTCGGTTCGTGGCGGGGACGGAGATCCTCGTCCCCGGGGAGGCGTATTGGGTCCTCCTCGCGTCGGGAGGTCGCCTATGGTTGCAGGGGTGATCGGCCGCCCGCCTCTGGGTCCCTGGCTCTCGTTTGCGATCCTCGTCTACGTGATCGCTGTCCCGAACCCGTTCGTTACCAAGGCACCCGTCGCGAGCGGGGACTCGACGTCCGTCGCTCCCGCAGCGCACCCGGAGACGACCCTCGACGATCTTGGGGCCGACGCGTTTCTCGAGAACGCGGGACAGCTCGAACACCCAGAGGTGCGCTTCTACGCCACCATGGGAACCGTCCGCGTCGGATTCGCGGACAACGCCGTCCTCCTCACGCTTGCGGATGGGACGCCCCGGTCCTCGCAAGCCGGCCCGGGGCCGGACCCGTTCGCTGTGGACCCACGTCCGGAGCCCAACCCCTCCCGCGGCGTCACGCTGCGCCTCTCTTTTAAGGGGGCGAACGAGGTGGTCCCCCAGGGGAGGAACCCCCTGTCCTACCCCACCCACTTCTTCCTCGGGAACGACCCCGCCAAGTGGCGGACGGATGTGCGGAGCTATCGCGAGATCGTGTACGAGGAATTGTATGATGGGATTGACCTGATCTATCGGGCGGGCGAACGGGGCGTGAAGTATGACTTCGTCCTCGCTCCCGGGACGGAAGTCAGCGCCATCGCCATGTCGTACGAGGGTGCGGAGGGGTTGGAGCTGACCACGGCAGGTGACCTCCTCGTGCACACGGCCGTGGGAGACCTCAGAGACTCCTCTCCTATCGCCTACCAGGACGACACCGAGGTAGCCTGCTCGTTCGTCTCGCTCTCCCGTCTCGCCTTCGGTTTCACGTGCCGCGGCGTGGACGCTTCCCGTGAGGTCGTGATCGATCCTCTCCTCTACGCCACATACCTCGGGGGAGGCAACGAAGACTACGGATGGGGGAACGGCAACGATGACTACGGATCCTCGGTCGCGGTCGACGCCGCCGGCAACGCCTACGTGACCGGGACTACATATTCATGGGACTTCCCCACCACACCGGGCGCCTTCGACATCTACTTTGCCCGGTGGGCGTTCGACGCATTCGTCGCGAAGTTGGACCCCACCGGGAGCTCTCTCGCATATGCAACCTTTCTGGGCGGTGAATATGATGATCGAGGTCAGTCGATCGCGGTGGACGCTGCCGGCAACGCCTACGTCACCGGATATACATTCTCGGACACCTTCCCCACCACTCAGGGCGCTTTCAAGGAGAGGCTCAACCAGATGTGGTGGGATTCATTCGTCGCGAAGCTGGACCCCGCGGGGAGCTCTCTCCTCTACGCTACCTACCTGGGCGGTGGCAATCCGGAAGATGGATTCTCGATCGCCGTGGACGCCGCCGGCAACGCCTACGTGACCGGATACACGCGCTCGTCGTCTAGCTTCCCTGTCACACCGGGCGCCTTCGACACGACCTGTACGTGCGGGGCCAATTCGCGGGATTCCTTTGTGGTGAAGGTGAACCCCACCGGAAGTTCCCTCGTCTACGCTACTTTCCTGGGCGGCAACGGCGATGAGGATGGATTCTCGATCGCCGTGGATGCCGCCGGCAACGCCTACGTGGCCGGAAACACGTACTCGACGGACTTCCCCACCACACCGGGCGCCTTCGACGTGATCCTCGACGGTCGGTCCGAAGGGTTTCTCGTGAAGCTGAATCCGGCGGGCAGTGCCCTCGTCTACTCCACCTTCCTGGGCGGTGGCAGCAGTGAGGTCGGATACTCGGTCGCGGTCGACACTGTCGGCAACGCGTACGTTTCCGGGTTCACGTACTCGACCGACTTCCCTGTCACCCCCGACGCCTTCGACACGAGCCACAACGGTGATTCGGATGGGTTTGTCGCAAAGCTGAATCCTGCGGGGAGTACAATTCTCTACGCCACATACCTCGGCGGTGACAATTACGACTACGGAAAGTCGATCGCGCTGGACGCCGCCGGCAGCGCCTACGTGGCCGGATACACGTACTCGACGGACTTTCCCGTCACCCCAGGCGCCATCGACACGAGCCACGACGGGCCGTTTGACGCATTCGTGGCGAGGTTTGACGCCACGAATTCTTCCCTCCTCAACGCCACCTACCTCGGCGGTGGCAACGATGATCGAGGACTCTCGATCGCCGTGGACGGCACAGGCAACGCCTACGTGACCGGACAGACATTTGGGGGTGACTTCCCCGTCACCCCGGGCGCCTTCGACACGAGCCACAACGGCGATACGAGTTGGGACGCCTTCGTCGCGAAACTGAAGCTAGGACCGACCTCTCCCGTGATCGTGAGCGCGGCGCTCACGGGATCCGGCTTCCAGGACCTCAGCCTGACCTGGACCCCCGCCCCCCTCGACGGATCCCCCGG
>Ga0209324_10002111_pt1 | contig 13755 bp, 13 predicted proteins | sample Rifsed19ft3_FD_184015 | JGI IMG/M metagenome (GOLD analysis project Ga0209324, IMG submission 184015) | Soil microbial communities from Rifle, Colorado, USA - sediment 19ft 3 (version 2) | ecosystem: Environmental > Terrestrial > Deep subsurface > Rock core/Sediment | place: Rifle, Colorado...
GTTGTGCCAATCGAGATTACGACGAATTAATCTATAAAAACGACACCATCGGCTTCCGCTGCGCCAGGTCGTTAGGATAAAAATGTTTGGAACCACAGACTTCGTCGTGAGCGCTCAGTCGAACGATTCCACTGATTACACAGACAAAAGGTTCGAATAATTTGCAAAATCTGTGCAATCTGCGAAATCTGTGGTTTCTGTTTTGGTTTGTTTCTCCGCGCCCTCTGCGGTGAACTATTACAGGTTTTTTATAAGGAGATAAAATGAACATTCTCGTTTCTGGCTCACTGGCTTATGACAGGATTATGGACTTTCCCGGAAAATTCTCTGACCATATACTTCCCGATAAGATACACATGCTGAACGTGTGTTTTATGATAAACGGCTTGATGGAGAATTTTGGAGGCACAGCGGGTAATATCGCCTTTGCCCTTTCCCTGCTTGGTGAAAACACAACCATACTAGCTACTGCCGGACGCGACTTTGAACCATACCGGAACTGGCTGACCAGCCACAACATTTCCACTCAGCACATTAAAATCATAAACGATGAACTTACCGCCGGAGCTTACATAACCACAGACCAGTCAGACAATCAGATAACGGCATTTAATCCGGGCGCAATGAAATTCAACTCCGACTATGATTTCGATTCCGTAACGCGCGAAAAGACCCTTGCTATCGTTGCGCCGGGGAATCTGGGTGATATGGTTAACTTTTCAAATACGTACAAAAAGAAAGGGATCGATTATATTTTCGATCCGGGTCAATCCCTTCCAGCCTGGACTAAAGAGCTTTTAACAGAGTTGATACACGGGTCAAAAATATTCATCTGCAACGACTATGAACTGCAGTTAACCCAGGAAAAGACCTCCATGACGGTTGATGATATCCTGGAGAAAACGGAGACACTGATCGTAACAAAAGGGGAATTCGGCTCTGTGGTCATGCGTAAGGAAAACAAAAAAACAAAAACCTTTGAGATACCTGTTGCAAAAGTGAATCAGGTAAGCGACCCCACTGGCGCTGGCGATGCTTACAGGGCGGGATTAATCAAAGGACTTGCAACATCGAAAAACGACATCGTCCATGCGGCAAAAATAGGGGCCGTTTGCGCCGCCTATTGCGTAGAAGTTTACGGCCCTCAAAATTTTCATTTTACCCACGAATCATTTAACAAACGCTTCGAGTCAGTTTTCGGGAAAAAGGCTTTTTAAGGAAATGACAAGCCCCAGAGGCATTTGCTGGTTCAATTGTCCTCGATTGAACCGAAATGTTTAGGTTCAGGCTTAAAGCCTGAACCAGCGGTAAGTATGGTATCCCCAGAATTACTATAGGGATATTAATCATTAATACTTATCCGATTTTCTGTCTATCATCCAACTTGTAATGTTAACAAGTTAGGAAATTATCTTCAGATGGTTTTATTTGTCAATATTAATGCAAATTACCGTTGACTTCCATGATGGAAATTGATAGAAGAAGGAAACTGTATATTAACTTGTTAGACTCTCCCGGAGAACACGATGTTCACGATACAAGTCTCAAAACCCGTCATCGAAGACTTTGATGCACGTCAACTAGAAATGCATCACGGAGAATGCGGTGGCGGAAAAATAAATTTTGAATCCCACTACGATTATTGGAAGCTGTTTTGCTCTCGGTGTCACGTAAAGAATACGGTCGCCGTATCGACCTCCGGGTCATCCGCTATTGCTATGACATCGTTGGACGGGAAAAGGAGAACGATCAAAAAGTGGTCTGATAGCGATGATGACATCGTAGCTGAACAAAGCGCATGAGCCAACCGCAGAGCGCCCTTGCCACATCGACAGCGCCTAACCGGAACGGAAAATAGGGTCAGCCTAACTTTACATTCAACCCGCATTGGAAAGTTGGAGTCATCCATTAGAAAGGAAGGGGTCAGGGTCACACCTTGATCTGAGGGTCATGATCTGAGGGTCACACCTTGATCTGTGATTATCTGACAGTAATGATTAATACCATCCACGCTAGTCACTAATCAAGGTGTGACCCCACAATTCGGGCGCAATGAAATTCAACTCCAACTTTGATTTCGATTCCGTAGCACGCGAAAAGACCCTTGCTATCGTAGCGCCGGGGAATCTGGGTGATATGGTTAACTTTTCAAATACGTACAAAAAGAAAGGGATTGATTACATCTTCGACCCGGGACAATCCCTTCCCGCCTGGACTAAAGAGCTTTTAACAGAGTTGATACACGGGTCAAAAATATTCATCTGCAACGACTATGAACTGCAGTTAACCCAGGAAAAGACCTCCATGACGGTTGATGATATCCTGGAGAAAACGGAGACACTGATCGTAACAAAAGGGGAATTCGGTTCTACGGTCATGCGTAAGGAAAGTAAAAAAATAAGAAGTTTTGAGATCCCGGTTGCAAAAGTAAATCAGGTAAGCGACCCCACCGGCGCCGGTGATGCCTACAGGGCGGGATTAATCAAAGGACTCGCCACATCGAAAAACGACATCGTCCATGCGGCAAAGATAGGAGCCGTTTGCGCCGCCTATTGTGTAGAAGTCTATGGCCCTCAAAATTTTCATTTTACCCACGAATCATTTAACAAACGATTCGAGTCCGTTTTTGGGAAAAGGGCTTTTTAAAGAACCAGCAAACCACAGAGACCACTGAGAAAAACTTTAACCTAATAATTGCAGTCGGACACAGATAAACGCTGATTTACACTGTTTTTTCAACAGCATAAATATATCGTAATTCTGCAAAAGCCCTGATATATTGTAGTATACAGATTTTTTTCTATATACTTAATAGTTATCCCCTCAAAGGAGAGACATGATGAATCTCCCACAGATTGGAATTAGTTACATAGATAGCATCCCAGAAGAAATCTTTCTAGAGTTCAGAGATAACATTTTTGATCAAAATCTTGATTTGAGAATTGAGCCTCGTTCAGATGGTGATACGCATGCTGTGGTTGAATGGCTTTTGCCTACTGCTGTTGTTGTTTATTTTGCAAAGTCATATTTCGATGGCTTTCTCAAGGAAATGGGAAAAGACCACTACCAATTGTTAAAAAAAGGGATGAATTTATTGAGAAGAAAACTATTGGAGGATTCTGGGCATAAGATTACTTTAATTTCTACTCAAGGAAAAGTTTCTGAGGACAATCCTTTTTCTCATGTTCTCTCCATTTATGCAGAGGCAGATGGAAAGCAGAGGTTCAAGCTGCTTATCCAAAAAGGTACATCTGAATCAGAATATGAGGAAGCAATTAACGCTTTTTTGAGCTTCCTTGAGGCATATCACGGCATGACCCTTAATTCTAATATGCGTGAAAAAATTGCAAGGACAAAAATGGTTGGTGGGACGTTATTGATGGCATTCAATTACAATAATAAGGAAATAGAGCCAATTGACCCGAGTCATAAAAAATGAAAAACTGTATAACGAATCGCACACGGGATCGCGGGAACTGCCCCAGAATTAGCCTAATGCCTAAAGCCTAGCGTTAGGTCTTTTTTCCAGTAGGTGTAGAGAGTATTTCGAAAACTCATGATATTGCCAAAGGTCATAGCGATTGATACTTATGTTTACGAAAAAGTTGCTAAAGACTTTTATAGCCGTGATTCTGGTCGTTACAAAAGAGCTTTGTCCTTCATAGACTTTATTACTAATAATGGCTTGATCCCTTTCTTCTCATTACATCATTTGGAGGAAATTTTACAGCATGAGAATGATATGATAGTCCAAGACCGTTTATCATTTATCAGGAAATTCCCAGCAGTTGCTTGGTTAAAGTCGGTGAATAATTCTGGAATAGTGGGGAGTATCTTAGATATTCAGGGTATGGAATTGAAAAGAATAATCGAGACACCAGATATAAAAATTCCAGATTTAATAAGTGAGGTATGGAAAGAGTTAATACAATATTCCTCCGGAGAAGAATTTCTGGATAGGTTTGAAGATTTGCTATGGCAACTAAGAGAATTTTACCCATTTGAAACTCAGAGCAAAAAAACTACCGCCTCGATATCGCATGTCGTAAATAATAAAACTGGAAAAGAGAAACTTGAAGAATTAAAATCATCTGAACTACGAACTTTCGAGGAAGCGCAGTCTATTGGTGGCTTATTTCGAAACTCTTTGGAATCAAAGTTAATTAAGCGGGGAGATAAAAAGTTAGAAAAAACAAAGCAAGTGGCAGCCGATTTTGTTTCAGAAGTAATGCGAAAAGGGGCAAAGATGTACGAAAATAATGACGATTCATTATATGAAAGTTTTTTGCAGTTATTTGATGTGAATTTGCAAGAGGTTAATAGCGATACGACTATCGAAGACCTGGGATATTTAGCAACTTATAAAAAAAAGCTTAAGATCGTGGCGGAATCTCTCGGATTAGAAGTTGATAAAGTATTGAGTATTCCTCAACAGGCATTACCATCATGGGTGGTCTGGCTTGAATTAGATAAGATTTTAAAAAAACAAGAATATGCGGAAGGGAGCAGTATCACTGACAAGTATATGGCGATTTTATCACTTTATGTGGATATTTTAGTAGTAGACAAACGCTTTAAAGAGTATTTCAAGCAGTTGAAATCAAAGAGGCTGAGCATATCAGAACATATTAACAAGGTCGTGAGTCTTTCCAGCTATGACAAGCTTGGAGAGATTCTGGGGACACATACTTAATTATCAACTCAGTGTTGAAAAACGGTTACGATTCCCCTATGGCTAGGATCAGACCCAGGCGCAGGGACCACAGGAGAAAAGTGAAAATTCCCAAAATTAAGTATGGTGTCCCCAGAATTTTGCCCCAGAATTTTGCCATTGTAAAGTTTTGGGAAAGGAGAGCAATAAGATTTTGAAGAATATATATTTTAGTCTACATACACGGGCATTCGTTTTAGTTATAACTACCGCATGTTGTGCTGAAAACGAATTTTCAAAAGAAGATTACGAAAAACTTAAACGTGAAAATGAGAGACTGAAGGAAGAAATTAAAGAATTAAAATTTGGTGCAGAAAAGCTATATAAAGATGCAGAGACTTATTACAACAACAAGGAATATGAGAAAGCTAAAAAAGCCATAAATTTGCTTGTTCGGAAACATCCGACTTCATCGCAAGCGGTTTTAGGTAAAAAATTATCCGAAGCATTAAATGGCAAATCTTCTACGGACATTCATACACTATCCCCAATAATGGCAGATATAACAACAACATATGATGAATATGAAAAAGTAACATGGTATAGAAGTAAGTTAACTCCAGAATATTTCTTAGGCACAACTGGCATATCATTATATTTTGCAGTAAATGATGGGAATAAAGTGTCAAACTTACGATTAAGCATACAATATTATGCTAAGAATTGGTTGTTTATTAAGAGTTATTCTTTTAGTATTGATGGAAAAGTTTTTAATTATATTCCATTGGAAGTTAAAAGAGACCATGATAGAAGTATTTGGGAATGGAGTGACGAAGAAGCAAATAAGACTACCTATGAAATTATTAAAGCTATTATTAACTCTAAAACAGCTAAGATTAAGTTTAATGGTGAAAATTATCATAATGAAAAAGAAATCATTCTTACACACAAAATTGCAATAAAAGATGTATTAGATGTATATAAAGCACTTGGAGGATCATTGTCTTTCTAATAAAAATATTGTAGATACAAAGGAAGGCATCCTCGCGGGATTCCGGATATCGGGGACACCATACCTAATTATTGATTCAGAGAAAAAGTGGGGTAGAGTAGGGAACTGGCGTAGTAGTTTAGGTTTGGCCTATCCCCATTTTCATGAGGACGTATCTGTTTCTGTCCCTTTCGTCTGAAAGTGCCTCACGAGCCTAAAACAGAAGAAACAAAAAGGTCTGCGGAATCTGCGGAATCGTTCGACTGATCCTTCGACAAGCTCAGGATGCAGTGCCGTTCATGGTGAGCCTGTCGAACCATCACGACGAAGTCTGTGGTTGCTTTTAAGGCTTGAATGCTACAGTAATCCTCTTTCAAAATTTCCCACCAGCGAATTTTTAGTCTTGCGCTTATTTTGAATGCTAGTACAGATTTCTTCAATCATTTCAGGCGTATAATCCTTGTAACACAAATCAATCCTGAAATCCCTTTGTCCGGACTCAATGAGATTTGGAATGAGGTGGGTAATAGAGAAAGGCCTTTCACCAATCACCACCGTCTTACATGCCTCATCCAAGGCTAAAAACCGGTCGCCGTATTCGTTTTCTACTATTATCCGCCTGAAACCACAACGATCCCTTCCGGGACATTTTCCCTTCATATTTGCCCACATACAGGTTTCGGAGGTAAAGAGCGGGGTATCCTGGTAAACAATTACATCCGTATCCAAAGCAAATAGTGTCTGCAAATTCTCTTTGCCATCTTCAGGAGATAACGTATGCCTGCAAAATCCCAATTCCCTCAATTTCATTGCCGAAAGCGGATTCAGGCAATAGAAAGGATAATCGGCATACAACTGCACGTCCGCATCCTCAAATAGTTCCAGAGCGCCAAGATTGGAAATCTGGAATTGTCGAAAATCTTGTGAAATCAATTCCTGCACGACCTTCTTAAAATATCCGTACGTCATACATCCGTTCCCCGTATCCCGCATAATGGGGGGCAAGGAAAAAACAACTCTATCTCTTACATTCGATAGTTTATTAATAGCTTCATTGTTTTTTTGAACGTGGGGAACTGTTTCATCTGAGGATAAATTTCCCCCCCCGCTATTGGGCTGATTAAAAAGTTCTGATTTTACTGTCATTGCGAGCGGTAGCGAAGCAATCTTTTTATGAAATGCTTGATAGTCAGGGGATTGCTTCAGTCGTTCCTCCTTCGCAATGACATTGTAATGGCTTTTTGGACGATCCCATAGTGAAGGGATGCTTTCAGTCTTTTTTGTGAGGTTCCTGATGCTCTCATCTGTCAAAACAATATATATTTTATAAATCTTCTCTAAAGGAATATGGTTCAAATACGGTAATTTGTCTACCTTCAGGGACAGCCTGATTCTATCTCCTGAAATGTTGTTCAAAGCGCATCCTTCTTTATTTTCAACACTATCAATTATCCCCCCGGAATCCCGCTTCAAATCCTCCCATTCCCCCTTTTGTAACAGTTCACCCCCTCCCCTAACCCCTCCCACCAGGGGCGGGGAATACTCATTGTCCCTTAGTTTCCTCACCCTGTCCCCTTCGCTGAGGGGGAGAAAGGGGGAGGTGGGGAAGTTTAGGTGTGGGTAAACAGTTACCCCCTTTTCTAATGGGGGATTTATGGAGGTTGAAATGGAACTTTCGCCAGGCAATTGACTGTCTGATCTGCGGTATTCAATACATTTTTCCTGTACCCATTTCTTTATGTTTTCACTCTTGAAATTCCTGTCCTTCCGCCATTCTTCACAAAAAATTTGGAAATACTCTCTTCGAATCTCATTTAATACACTGAGCGGGACAAATAATTCCCCAGAAAATTCTGTATGAATACCTGTCAGCTCAAATGGCGTCTCGCCCAAACGGGCAAAACATTCCTTTATATTTTCTGCATCAGTTGTCCTGTGAATCCCCTTTTCCAGTTTTACCGGATAATCCCTGGAAAACGAAAAATGCTTTGCAGTTCCCTTTATTCCTATATTATCAGGCCTTATTTTAATCGCCACATCTACCGGTATCTTAGAAGCATCGAGTTTTTTCGGCACTTTCGGCGCAAACGTTTCTTTGACTTTCTGGGAAGAAAGCAAATACAGCCTTGCACCCTGTCTATACTGCCGTTCAGTATCGACTATGGCAATATCACCTGCCTTTATGCCAAACACCCTTTTCCCATCAACCTTGATGTTCTTCACATGCAACAAAGCCGGTTTTTCAGAACTATTTTCAAACACCTGTAACAAATCCCTTACTCCGATATCGGCATCTGCCCTTATGGTAACGTATCCCTTCCCGGATTTTATTACCTCCCCGGCATAAGACCCAATATTTGCAGGATATGATGGATTAATCATATCCGATGGCTTTACTGCACCAATATCCGCAGTTTTGCTGTTTCTTTGTCCATTTTCTTTTATCAAATACGAAGACGCTGCCTCCCGGCTAAACACCGTATTCATAAGACGAGTGGCCTCCTCTTCGTCTTTTAGTTTGCCATCTATTGCCTGCCGGTAGGTGTGTGTCACTACGGCCACGTATTCGGGTGATTTCATACGCCCCTCAATCTTAAACGAATGGATTCCTGCAGTCATTAACTCTTTTATGTAAGACAGGGTGCGGAGGTCTTTCATAGAAAACAGATACCCGCCTTCGTCTGGCTGAGATTTGTAATACATCCTGCAGGGCTGTGCGCAGCGACCACGATTCCCGCTCCGTCCACCCATCATACTGCTGAAAAAGCATAACCCTGAATAGGAGTAACACAACGCCCCATGTACAAATACTTCTATCTCCATGCTGGTATTCCGGGAAATATTTTTGATTTCGTCTATCGACAACTCTCTGGACAAGACGACACGTTTAAACCCCATCCTTTCCAGTCGCTTAACTCCGGCAAGATTGTGAATGGTCATCTGCGTGCTGGCGTGTAGCTGAAAATGAGGGAATTGAGATCGTATTAAATAGAGAAGCCCCAAGTCCTGAATAATCAATGCATCAGGCTGCAGTTCGTCCAGTGCGATTAAATAATCCACTACACTTTCCAATTCCTGGGTTTTAATCAGGGTATTAATGGCAATGTAGACCTTGACGGATCTTTTGCGGGCGTAAACAATGGCCTTGCTGGCGTCATCGATGGCAAAATTGTCTGCGCTTGCACGGGCGCTAAAATCCTTTAAGCCAAAATAAACGGCGTCAGCCCCGTTTTCAACGGCTGCAAAAAAACATTCCATATCACCAGCAGGGGATAATAGCTCTGGTTTCTTATGTTGGGGATAAGGGTTTGACATTAATAACTTACCGATAATTTTAGAAATATCTGGCGTGAAATTGGGATTTACGATTTTAGATTTATGATTTTTAAATCTCAAATCCTCAATCATAAATCTAAAATTTTTGTTTCTGGCTTGCCTAAATCAGAAAGTACGGCCTGTTTCATTCTTTACGAAAGGCATCTTTATTCAATGCCTCATACATGGCAATCTGTTCTTCCACGCTTAATTGCCTGGGTTTATTCTTGCTGCACAAACATACCGCACAGCGTTCGTCACTGCAAAACTGACAGCTAAAACAATCGTCACATGGATACTTTTTATCCTGACATTTACTCATTATTTTTCCAGCAGAATTATAGTATTACACTGTAAAACTTCTTTTCCCCATTTTCACGAAGACCAGTTTTAGCAAGTTTTTTACAACCCCCTCCATCCCCCTTTATTAAGGGGGATTTGGTTGCGGCTTGCTGCGTTATGATATGCCTGTACTTGTTCCCCCTTTTCTAGGGGGATTGAGGGGGATTATGAAATATTTTTGGTTGCAACTACGCAGTGCTATAGGAATAATTTGTGGTTTCTCTTATTACTATTAAAATTTTACTTTGGGCGTTTCTTTTTCCGCCTCGGCAACCTCAAAATATTTTGCCTCGGTCACACCTGCACGTGCAGAGAAGAATCGGCCATAGAAGCTTTTGATGTAGGCATTGAGGTCCCTGACGCTGTCGTTATATCGCTTGCGCTCTACAGAAATGCGGTTCTCAGTGCCTTCCAGCGTATCCTGTAATTTAAGAAAGGATTCGTTAGCCTTTAATTCGGGATACGTCTCCCGGAACATTAACAAACGGGATAAAAAACCCTCAATCTGTGTGGCAGCCTTGGCCTTATCTTCCACCGTACCAGCGCTGAAGTAACCCTTTCTGGCCTCAGCGAGTTTTTCAAAAACCTCTTTTTCGTGAGAGGCATAACCCTTCACGGTCTCCACAAGGTTGGGAATAAGGTCATATCGGCGCTTGAGCTGCGTGTCTACCTGAGACCAACCATTTTTGACGTTCTCATTCAGGGCAACAACCTTGTTATATCCCTTGATATACCACGCCCCGAAGATAATGCCCAAAAATACGACAACAGCAATAACAGGTATTACCTTCTTCATAATTTACCTTTCTGATTACTTAATTTATTACCATCTACCGGAAGCGCCGCCGCCTCCAAATGAGCCGCCTCCGCCACCTCCAAAACTCCCGAAGCCTCCAAAGCCACCCGAACCACCTGAACCAAATCCCCTTGGTCCGCCATAAATAATAGGTGGGCCACCCCACCAGTACCACGAGGAACGTCTCCTGCCAAACAGGAAGCTTAATAAAAACGGAAATAATAAAAGCAGATATAACAGTGAAAAGTACGGGTTCTGACGTTCATTCGCCTTCTTTCTCATATCGGCCATGCTGGGCATTCCGGTAATCTTCACACCGTTTTCTTCAGCAATTTTATTAACCAGGATAACTACGCCCTGATATATGCCCTCGCTAAATTGTCCCTTTTGAAATTTGGGTACAAAATATGTCCTGCCAATCGTACCGCAAAAGCCATCGGGCAGCACCCCTTCAAGCCCGTACCCTACCTCAATCCGATAAGCTCGGTCATTCTTTGCAACAACAACGAGAACTCCGTTGTCTTTCCCCTTCTGTCCCAATTTCCACTTTGTAGCAAGCTCTAAGGCGTACGATTCTACAGGAATGTCTCCCGTTGTATCAATCGCCAGAACGATCACTTGAGCGCCGGTTTTCTGTTCGAGTTCCTGGAGATACCCATTAAGACCCTTTTCTGCGATATCGCTAACAATGTTAGCCCTGTCTTCCACATATCTCTGGGGAACGGGTAACTCCTGTGCTTTTGCGATTGAACAAAGGCACAAAAAAATTACTAACACCCCAAAATAATTGCAAAAATTCCTTTTATGCATGTTCTATCTTGAACTCATCAACCTTTTTCGTTATCGCATCTAACACATGATATAAGTTTTTAAAAACTTCCTTGAGCGCCTCAAAGGGCGGATAAAAATTGTGTGACCTTACGTCCATTACGTTTCTGAACACGTTCATATCTACGTCACAACATTCATTCATAGCGCAAAGAACGTCCCCTTTCTCTTTGGGAATCTCATGGTCGTACAAAAAGAGTATGCCGCGAAATAAAGGAAAATAGCCAGAAAGCGAACCTACAAGTAAATCTGTAAATGTCCTCTTGTCTCCCATAGCCTTTATGTAACCTTGACAGAGGTGTTGAAGCTTACCTTTCAATTCCCGTTCACATTGAAGCCGGATATCAGCCTTTTCTATCTTAATATCTTTTAAGACATCGTCACCGTACACGAGCTGATGAATAAGTTTCATCTCCAGGAATTCCACCGGAAATACCTCGAGTGACCTATTAATATAATCAGAGGTCATGATAAGCGGCGCACGTATTTTCTTCTTGCCATATCGCTTGCCTAACGACGCAATAAAATCATAAAAGGGAATTTTGATTCCTTTCACAACAATTAATGTATTGATGTCAGAATATTTCGCATGAAAACCTTTTGTTACGGCGCTGCCAATAATGTATATCGAAATGATGTCTTCTTTGTAATTGGCAAGGATGTCTTTGAGGAAAGGTTCTATGACAGTTTGCGCTTGTGCGGGTATATTAGATAATTTAAGGTCTTCCATTAACTATAAGCCTTTCGCTGAATTTTCCAAGTCAAATCTTAAACTGTCGCTCGATTGAGGTAATGAGCTTGATGGATTATTTATTATTTCCCTGTTCTTCCAGTTTTTTTCTGAGGACTATATTTTCCTTCTTTGTCGCCTCCAAATCAAAGAGTAAATATTTCACATTTAATCTGAGTGAATCAAGCGTGTCCTGCAACATTACCAAACTCTTTCTCATGTCTTCATGTTTTTTACCAAGTTCACCTGCCAGCATTTCGATGCTCTCTCTTTTTGCTTCTGGGAAACGTTTAATTTGCTCGATTAAATCCAGCAATTTTTCATGAAAGGTTTTTTCACCCATTGAACAGCCTCCTCAGATTGAATAGGTCTTCGGGAACTTTGCTACGGAGCCACAAAGCCACTACGATTGAAAATTATTAAAGTACAATCAAAATATAAGCAACACTTAAATAAATGTCAAGGTTTAAAATATTTAAGAATACTACGGAAAAGCCGCTTTGAAATTTCAAATTGACAATTCTCTTTTTTACCAATATAATAAGTCGGAAAAATAGTATGTTTACGCCAAAAAACTTGCCGCAATGTATGTATTGTGGCAATTTTATTTTAAGGAGATCACGAATTGGAATGGGATAAACCTGCAACGTTGCTGCTGGAAAAGGTGCCTCCCTTTGTGCAAAAGGTCGTTCGTGAAAAGGTAGAGACACTCGCCCGTGAGCGGGGAAAGAACGTAGTAACTGAAGCGGAAGTCGTTGCCGCCAGAGAGTCATTCATGGGTAAGCCGAATTCACAACGCACTCCGGCAAAGCAACCCGCCGATAATGAAAAACTCTCTATCCTCCGAAAGTATCCCAAATATTTTGATACAGAAGGGAATCCTGTTCTCTATCAGGTAAAATCCTGCAGAGGCGCTGAGGTCAATTGCCCGTTTCTTATAAAGGATTCAGGTATTCTGTCTGACAAACTCCGGAACAGACTGGAGGAACTACATTTTACCAAAAAGTTGATCGACAAGATTGAAGGACAAATTCTGCCGCACCACTCGATGAAACTGGCTGTGTCGGGATGCCCGAATAGTTGTTCCATGCCGCAAATCAAAGATTTTGGCGTCCATGCGGTGGAACCCGTCTCCGTAGACCCCGATTGCAAGTGTATCGAATGCATGAAGTGCGTGGAGACATGCCGTGAAGATGCAATTACAGTCAAGAATGTACAGGTAACTATTGATAAAGAAAAATGTGTGCACTGCGGACTATGCGCCAAGGTGTGCCCTACCGGCACAATAAAGGCTGAGAAGAAAAGGTATCGCGTAATGGTCGGGGGAAAGGTCGGGCGTCACCCACGATTTGCCATGGATTTATTACCCCAGGCAGATGAATCCGCCACATTAAAGGCGCTGGATGTATGCGCGGATATTATCCTCTCAAGTAAAACGGAACACCGCTTTAGAATACTCATTGAACAGCAAGGAATCGAGGAAATTAAAAAAAGAATATGATACTCAGCGACACTGACAAAAAGATACTTCACCGCTTACAATCCAACCTGCCTCTTGTTTCACGACCGTTCCTGGAATTGAGCAAGGAGTTGAATATAGACGAAGACACCATCATTGAACGCATCAAATTTATGATTGAAAAGGGATACGTACGGCGGCTTGCACCCATTATCAATACGCAAGCCATGGGCAGAGAGGCAACACTTGCGGCAATCAAGGTCCCGGAAGACCGCATTGACGAGGTGAGTGCGATTATCAACAGTTACAGCGGCGTCTCCCACAATTATCTGCGGAAAGGCAAAAACTGCAATATCCCCTATAATATGTGGTTTACCATGTCGGCAAAGGATGACGAGGAACTGCATAGCAGATTAAAAGAAATCGAGGACCGAACGGGTCTCACTGTCCGAAGTTTACCCACAACAAAGAAATTCAAGATTGGCGTTCGATTTAAAATTTATTAATTTACAACAAACTATGACAAATAAAAAAGAAGACATTGACGTACAGCTTATTAAACACATCCAGGATGGTCTCCCCGTCACAAAGACCCCTTACAAGGATATTGGACAGGCATTGGGCATGTCTGAAGACGAGGTAA
>Ga0209324_10002117_pt1 | contig 13734 bp, 19 predicted proteins | sample Rifsed19ft3_FD_184015 | JGI IMG/M metagenome (GOLD analysis project Ga0209324, IMG submission 184015) | Soil microbial communities from Rifle, Colorado, USA - sediment 19ft 3 (version 2) | ecosystem: Environmental > Terrestrial > Deep subsurface > Rock core/Sediment | place: Rifle, Colorado...
AGAGATCATTACAGCTTGCAATTAACGCATGGATATCTAGAAATGAAGTTTCAGATAAAATAGGAAAGGGAAAATATGCTCTAGTAGAATATGAAAAATTAAAGCGAATCACGCTGCCTTTGGATTCAGAAAACATCCTCTACATTACAACAGATGTGGATGCGGATCACGCTTCAATAATTACCAAGGCGTTGAGACTAAAGTATGATGCACTTCATTCACCCGAAGGAATGCCATTATAGGACTTTCTAAACTTGATTGGACAGAAATAACAAAATCTTAGTAATTAGTAATTCTTCTTTACCCAGATTTTTTTAATACCATACCTTGCATTCTCGAAATATTGAGTCAGGGACATCTCATGGCGTTAGCTGTAGGTGGAAAAGCTCACATAAACTAGTTAACGTGTTACATTTGCCTCCACTTTTGAGGAGGCGTCTTAAAAAACAAAAAGAGGTTAGAATTAAGAATTTATAGACTTCCTAGAAACTAGAAGCATGCCAATTCCAACAGGAGCTACAATGTACATTCCTATATTCAAAAGAATCAAGCTAATTCCATATCCTAAAACTTTAGCTTCTGAATCCATATCCACATAGTTTAGAATTGACAATGAAGTAAGCAAGGGAGTTATTCCAATCTTTACAGCTTCTTTGAATACTGGATTTTGTCTTTCCCAATCTGCTATGGTTGGGGAAAAAGAATAGTAGAAATCATTGAATCCAGTCATGAATAAAGTTCCTGATTCTGTTTTCATTAGATAATTATCACGTAACTCTCGTAATTGTTGAACTTGTGGAGCTAGTTCAGAACCAAACGTTGCAGTAGCTATTAGACAACCACCTTGAAAACTTGACTTGGGATCTTTTTCTGTCTGATTTTGCGGTTGAGAACTCATTGATTTTATACACTGATAAGTAACCTCAGATCTTATTTCATCCATTTTCTGACTTCCACAACCAGCGTTGCTGATACATTCACTTGCAGAATTAGGCGAAGAAAAAATATCTTGCCTATTACAAGAATCAATAATGCTTAAACAATTATCTAGTCTGACTTTTGCATCTGTACAAGCATCTCCAAACGCTAAATTCGATTCAGTAGAAATGGATAGAATAGCACTAGTAACTATGAATAAAATTGCCAAGATATGCCAGCTAATCATATTGTATTAGTTATTCACTGGGAATTAAGAATTTCAGACTCTAATATTTACAACTTAAAATAACTCCGGCAAATTACTTAAGATTTTACCAAAGCCAATTAATGCAAGGAATGCATAATAGAATATTGTTTTCAAAAATTCTAGTGGCAATAGATGGTTCTACATCAGCAAAAAGAGCATTTGAGTGGTCTATTTACTTGGCTAGTAAATGTGATTCAAGGTTGGAAGTAATGCATGTGGTACCATGCGAATTTGGAGGAGACAGTGTAAATACATTTGATCTAGTTGAAGATCTAAAAAACAAGGGTAAAAAAATCCTTGAACAATGCAAGAAAATCGCAGTCAAGAAAAATATCTCAATTAAAACATTCTCAGAGCTTGGTAATCCTGCAAAAATCATAATCGAGTTTGCAAAAAGTAATGATTACGACCTAATTGTAATGGGAAGTAGGGGAAGAAGTGCCTTCAAAGAGTTACTCCTAGGAAGTGTGACACAAAAGGTGGCACATCATGCCAAGTGTCCCATTATGGTAGTTAGATAATGATAAAAGAATACTGTTGCAACAAATTAGATCGATTCTATTACTAAAATTAGAAAGTATCAAATTATGCTGGGGGAAAGAATAGTGGGGTAATTACACGAAAATCAGAACTCAGCTAGTCATTGCCTTTGTCATAATTTCTTTGGCTATTACTGTAAGTGGATATTTTTATGTTGTTCTGATAGAACAAAGTTTCCAAAATTCAATCGGCGTAACTGCCAGTCTACTAGCCTCAGAAATCATGACTGACTTGGATCAAAAAATGCAAAAAAGAATACAAGAGTTAAATAATTTTATCGGTGACGCCTCATTGAGAGATTTTGCAATCCAATCGAATAAGGAATTTAGTGTCTTAGAAAATCGTCAACAATATATTCAAGAATTAGATGCAGATTGGATTGCGGGAAAAAACAGAACTGAAATTAATAATGTTTTAAGTAACGAAATTTCAAAAATTTTTCAACAGAAAGTTAGTTCGTATGAGTCTGATTACGGATACAAAATTTTTCCCGAAATTTTTTTTACAAATGAATACGGAGCACTTATTGGAAGTAGTGGTAGAACAACTGACTATGATCAAAGCGATGAGGGTTGGTATGAGATAGGTTTAGCTTCATCAGAATATTATGTCGAAGATGTTGTATATGATGAAACCGCCGAAGCGGTAGTCATCGGAATTGTCATCCCTCTGCGTGATAATGATGGAAATTTTATTGGGATGTTTAAAGGATATCTTGATTTAGAAAATGACCTAACAAGTATGATTCGTCATCTGGAATCACAATCTGCGTTTTCAGGTATGAAAGTAAACGTTGTTGATAATGAGGGATTTGCAATTTTTAGTGAAATAGCAGAAAGGACAGGGAAGGATATTAGATTATCTGAATTTGGTCAAAAGATTCCTTACTTTGATGATTTAATTAATAATGCTGACGGCAACTCAGGTTTTGTTTTTACAAATCAAGATGGTTCGGAATTTCTGAGTGCTTATGCTGTATCTGAAGGATTTGGAAGCTATGAGGGACAGGGGTGGAGAACCTTAATTGATTTTGATAAGGCTAAAATTTTTTCGTCCTTTAATCAACTTAAATTTCTTTTATTGTCGGTCTCTCTCATTATTTCTGGTATAGGAATAATCATTGGCCTAGTTATCACCGACCATATTTCAAAACCGATCTCTAACCTACGAAAAATGGCCATAGAAATTTCAAAGGGAAACTTTGACGTAAAATCAGAACAAAGCGGATCTGATGAGATAAAAGAATTATCGAAAGTGTTTGATCAAATGACTGTTTCACTCAAAAAAAAATACGAGTTAGAAAAACAGGCTATCCAGGCTGAGGAAAGAGCAAAATATGAAAAATTATCGGCAATTGGGGAACTTTCAGCAAGAGTTGCTCATGAGTTACGTAATCCTTTACATGTGATTAAAACAGGCTTACATCTTTTAAGACCTCAATTGGAAAGAGGTGATAAATCAAATAAAGAAAGATTAGAAATAATTGATCGTGCTATAAACCGGATGACTTTTCAGTTAAATGACGTAATGGATTACATTAGACAAAGACCATTAGAGTTAAAACAAGTCAATTTATCAAAGATCATTCAATCAGCAATTGAAAGGGCTAACGTACCATCAACAGTTAACATAGAGTTACCCTGTGACGAAGTTACGATAATCGCTGACAATGACAAGTTGGAAACCGTTTTTTCAAATCTGATACTAAATGCAGCTCAGGCAGTAAATAACCGCGGTAAAATTAAAGTAAGATATAATGATGAAAAAATGAATGATAATGTCGTAATCGAGGTGGAAGATTCTGGACCAGGAATACCTGAAAAAGATGTAGATAAAATTTTCGAACCGTTGTATACTACCAAACAAAGTGGTACAGGTCTAGGATTATCTACTTGTAAAAATATTGTAGAACTACACAAAGGAAAAATTTCGGTTCGAAATAATCCCACCACATTTAGAGTCGAATTTCCTAAAGATGGAATTTAATATACCTAATGTGGATGGAACTAACAATGGGGTTGGTTAGTAACAAGTGATCAAAGAGGACAGGTATTATGTGAATCTTTTTTGCACGTTTACTATGGAGCTATCCTCAAAAATTTTCTTGTCTACATGGCAAGTCATTTCTAATCCACGAGCTTGGTAGTTTATTGTTAATCGATTAAATATTGTTTGATATTCATCTACTTTCTTACTTCCACTGACAACAGTTTTTGTTTTTACAAGTAATCCATTTGTGACTAACATCTTGATTTTTCTATAAAGAGAGCTTTTTGGAACTTTTGTCTTAACTTGAATTTCAGAAGAAGAATAGCTTTGATTTATTGGCACGTCTAATATTTTGACTATTTCTTCATCTCCTAAACAATTCATAATAAATTTTATAAGATTTGGATTCTTAATCTGAACTAAGACATTATTTTTTTCAAAACCGTTTACTGCATAAATTTGATTAATACATAGTTTTTCAAGATCTTGGCTTCCTGAACCGAGAAATTCTTTAAGAACATTATCAAATTTTTCAAAATCCATCATTGATTGTCTTATTGACAAGCCATTTTTGATGAATAATTTCCTTTCAATTTGATGGAGAACTTTCTTATCTAAACGGTTTTTTATCTCCTTTGATAAAGAGTTTGTTATCAAACTATCAATGCCTGGCATGTTATTATAAGATAACAAGACATTAGATAAATTTCTATTTTTTGGGGATAGCTTATTACAAAACAATGTGTAATGACATTAGTGGTAAAAACTGCCATCGTAGTAGATGATGATGAGGATACGGTGAAAATATTTAGCGAATTTTTAGAAGAATACTCCATTCACGTTATTGGCAAAGGATACAGCGGGAAAGAAGCAGTGAAGTTGTTCAAGGACAAAAAACCCGATTTAGTTTTTGTTGACGTGATGATGCCAGAGGGAAGCGGTTTTTATGCAATCAGAAAGATCAGAGAAATCGATCCCCAATCAAAAATAATTGCTGTAACAGCAGATTCAAGAACCGCAACAGAAGAAAAACTTATCAAACTAAACACTTCGGCTATCGTCTACAAACCATTTGATATAGACAAAATTTTGCAGGTAATTAATAGCTAAGAAAGTATTTTTACAAAATCATCGGAATAGATTTGTTAAACTTAAAGTGGAAAGCCTATGTATTGACGAACTTAATCTCTTTCGTGATGATTATCTAATTATGATAAATTATTATCTTAAGAATTTCCCATAGTTGGGAATTTATAATTAATCATTTAACCATCTTTTGCGTATTATAATCTATTGGCTATGCAAACCCCAGACGAGATGCACCTCTGTGATTGTGTGAACGAATGCCCCGCACATCCACATGATCGTTTATTCCATATTGGAGATCAATGCTATCATACTGATGGCTCGCATCATAGAATATATGAAAAAAAAAGCTCTTGAACCTAAAATTTTCCGGCCTTGATATGTTCCCTAGTGGTATTTGACTAATATTTTTGGCAAATTTTTATTAAATTTTTAGATCTGCTCGTTTTTCAGATATCCCCATCTTCTTAAATTCTTTTGACCTGCATCTGACTGTAACAAAACATTAACCTCTGTTGCAGTAAGACTAGGCTTTGTTGAATCATGGAATCCCCCAGCACTAGGACGAGGATTTATCCCCAAGGTATCAGCTAAAAAGTCATTATATGACTCTTTTATGCCCTCTTGGTTACGGAATATTTTTGCAAGCTCAAACGTATTTTCTTCTTTGAATCTATCCCATTTTTCCTGAAGGTTTTTTTCTTCAAGAAATTGAGTAAAAAACTCTAATTGAAATTTCTTTTTATCCACATTTTTCACCTACCTCAATCCATATTAGGTTGAAAAAAATAATCGTATTATTCTATGTGTGTCCAAATTGCAACACCTAAAAAATCCTTTAGAGCCTATGACAAAATTATTCCTTAGTTTTCAATTATGGAGCAAATATAGTCCAAAACACAACCAATCCAATTATTCCAATAAGGCATAGTCCAATTGCTTTATTTGTGTCATCCATAATTTCTTGGCCCAAATAATTGATATTTAACATATAATCCAGATTCCTAGAATTGATATTACATGTCTGAATAATTAGGGCTAAACTTATTAAAAGAGTAAAAAATTAGCATTTTTAATGGGATTTCTAAGACGAGAAAAGCAAATCACTGGAACAATCTGCAAGGAATGCGGAATGGAGTTTTCAGAAACTGAGAGAATGCTTCGCCACATGATAAAGGCTCATACAAAATCAGGTAAAGGCCCAAGCTGCAACTGTTAGAATTTTTATAGTGGATTATAGGGTATCATGAATCTTCGATATCATGCTCTAGATCCTGCAAGTCATTCCACCAATTTTTTACCTCGTTTGACATTTTTCCCCGCCGACTCTGATCAAAGGTGGTTAATAGATCTTTTGGTAGGATTTTTTTTGGCAAAAATTACTCTGTTTTTGTATGTTATAAAAAAAAGAAAAAAAGTAAGCGTCTGTTTATTGCAGGAGAGGTCTATTTCTTACTTTTTTCTAATGTGCATTAGCTCTTGTACTGCTATTCCCCACGACAGTAGGGTAAATGCAACTGGATACATCCCACTAGATATTGTCTGGGGAATTTCAGAGACATTTACGCTGTTTGCGTACAGTGCTAATATTACTGGCAAAATGGCCAGAATTATGACGGTCTTGTATTTTGAGATACTTGACTCGCCCTGTTTTTGTTCCATTTGGTTGTTCATGTCTAATCGATAGAGCAGCCATTATGCAGCTATTTGAGTAAGACCTAACAAATGAGCCCACCCTAGTTCAAAAGCTAAACTATTTTACAAGAAAAGTTCACCTTTTGAACCCCTGGGCATATTGTTCTAAAACGGATTATATCGCATGATCGATGACCTTGACAAAAAAATTCTAAACATGCTAATAGCAAATGGAAGGCAATCATCAAGAGAGATTACAAAAAAATTATCCCAAGAAGGAATCAAGATTTCTGAAAGGGGACTAGGAAAGCGAATAGCAAGACTAGAACATAATAAAATAATCACAGGATATACTGCTATAGTAGATATGAAAAGGGTAAACATGGGTGTTCCAAGGCTAGTCACAGTAAAACTATCATCACCTGCTGATTTTGTTCAAAGACTAGCTGACATGAAAGAGTATTTGGCTAGTGCACCATTTTGTGATTTTTCTGCAAGGTCTAATGGCAGCTTTGATTGGATAGAGCTGAAATTTTTCAATAATATAGAGCAGGCAAACGCAGAGGCAGACCTTTACAGAACCTGGTTTGGCGATATCATAGAAGATTATCAGTCATATGATCTAGATGTTTACAAGTTTGGATGGCAGCTATTTGAGGAAAAGGATTTTCATGCATTTATGCAGTTTATGCAAAAAAAATCAGAACAAAAACCCTTTATCAAAAAAGGCACTCAGTATCTAGAACCCCAACTTAGAGCATAATCTTCACTGACTCGTTTAAAAAAAGAAAGGGAAGTGACATTTCTATTTGCCACTTAGCCAATTCTAAGACCAGTGCCTCTACCTGTACTCATCAGAAGACCAGACGCATCTGGAATTGTTGTTTCCCTCATTTGCTTTATACGAAGTGTTTTTGTCCCCTTGCAACTAGCTAACACACGATCTCCTGCTAGTTCCCGCAATTTCTTTTCGTATTGTTTGAAATTTTTGCCTGCCCAATTTGATTCTTGGATTTTTTCTTCAATTATTTTTGTGCCTTTATCAGCTACTCGCCTTACAACTATGGTATCTACAAAATCAATACCAACCATTGGAATAACTAATCCGTTATGATAGATAATGTAGAATAAGCTAGTTTGTTAAATATTCAATTGATTAGCTTACTGCGAGCTCCATTATGTATGGAAAATATTACAAACATTTGGTTATTAGTTTAGGCTACTTTAGACATTTATGGCAAAACTATGTTGCGTAGATTATGGGTTTGAGTGTGACTTTGCTTCAGAATCCACAGATGCCTCTGAGATGATTGAAGAATTTGCAAAGCATACATCAGACGAACATGGAATAGAATACTCCAAAGAAGCATTGATGCAGTTTATGCTAAGAAAGTACAACTCTACAAAGTACGAAGATCTCTACATGCAGACAGCATAAGCTAATCAATAATTATTTTTTGTAAAATACGAGTATCGGTACAGTTTGAGTGATGATTCTCGTAGACTATATTGCATTCTGGGCATACAAATTTGAAGACTTGCTGGCACAGTTTACACTTGGTAGCCTCTATAGTTTCCTCTCCGCAATGTCTGCAAAGTTTTGGGTTCATATTTTACACTTGAAAAATTCTCAATAATAATCAACTGTGTGTTCATTTATTACCAACAGGTCAAAATTCGAAAATAAGTAATTCACTGGTTTATATTATTCATAACTTAATTTTACTCTTGAAAATTTGATCATTTTGGATCAAGACATCAAATTATTTTTATTTTTAAACTTTAGATTGAATTTTTTATCAAAAATAGGCACAGACTCTAGTTTTCTTATATGGACAAATAAATCAAAATCTAAAAAACTCTACAAAGAAAGTTTTAAAAAATTCCAGAGTATAACAAGTAAACTCTAATGTCTAGTCTTTTTTGTAAGAAATGTTTTCTGGTTCATCATCAGTCTGTTGAACCTTTATCACTATGGTTTTTCCTAATTTGTTGAATATTCTCTGTCGTTTTTTATTTGTAAATATACGACCAAAAATTACATCAACTGGCAATAGCACAGCTTTACCAAAACTTGAAATGGCGATGCTTTTAAAATCAGCGGATTCTCCATTCAAATTTGTAATTTTAAGACGAAATACTATCTTGCCAATTGATTGGCCTGTTTTGTATTCTAAAATCAGCCAATACAAAAAAAACACGATACTAATTGGAGCAAATTCAAATGAACGTGAATATTCAAAATTGCCACTAATAATTTCTTCAAAGTTTGCTGTACCAATTACTATAAAAAATACAGTAAAGGCTGCTGCAAAGATTATGACATAATCTATTAACCAAGCAAAAAATCGATCACTCCATCTAGCGATAGTTAATTCAGTTGGCTCTTTTGACAAAGCAGTATCTTCTGAATCTGACATGTACGCATTTCATTGAGAATCCACTAATAATGTTTCTGCCAATTTTTTTGAACAAAATTGCTCCGAATCCGAATTTGCATTTTGTTATTATACAGGATAAATCAAGCAAAATTCAAGTTTATGATTTAGATGAATCCTTCAGATATTAAACAACTACAAAATGTTTGCATGGCAATAGGCGAATTAAAATCACAACAGACTGAAGTACTTCCTCACAATGGCCATCAATCTCTATACTTTGAAAATGATGAAATTACAACAGGGCTAGTAAACAATAAAACTGAAATTAAAATTCACTTACTTACTGGCCAGCTGCTTTATTTTCATAACGAGGTAGGGCATTTTATAGATCTTACTAAAGACAACATCTATGAAAAATTATCAAACATTACAAAAAAGTACAATTTGTTAATGCCTGAAATAAAACTTGATAATGTTAGTCATGGCCAGCTTTCTGAATTTTATAGCTATGCAATAAAAGCAAAACGAACTATTGAGCTTTTCAGAATGACATTGGATGGAAATTTTACTCTAGTTCACCTATGGCCTCACCACCTTGATTTTTCTGTAGAATGGTTTACAGGAAAAATGGGCGAACAAATTGGTACAGGAATATCACCTGGCGATGAGCAATACAAAGACCCGTATCTTTACATGAATCCTTATCCATTTAATCCCAAAGTAACTCAATACAATCTTCCAATAGGCAAATGGCACACCTCTTCATGGAAAGGAATCAAAGTAGACCGAGATGATTTAGGTAACTATTCTCAAACTGAGGTCTCTGATTTACTTTCCCAGCTTTTTCTTATTGCAAAAAAGAATTTTGAATAAATTTGGCTAGATTTTTATCTTTCATATTATTACGATTGGTGAACTAAACTGACTGAGATTAATTATCAAGCATATGACAATAAATGTAAAAAGCTACTTGAAGAAGACGACATAAGATTTGCTGGCATAATTAATGAAGTAGGAACTCTAGTATCTGGCGGATTCAAAAAAGACATTACCCCACTAGAAGAAGACGAAACAAGACTCAAATCGTTTATGGAATTTGTTTCTAAAGTTTCAATACGAAAAGAATATGATCAAACCCTTGGACCAATTAATTATCTGGCAGCACGAAGAGATAAAGCAGTGCTTGTGAGTTTTCCATTCCCCGTTAGCAAATTTGTTTTATTAGTATCAGCAAACCCCTCAGTAGACATTGAAAAATTAGCTACAAAAGTAGTAGGTATTTTTAGTGGCATTCGATAAATATTATTTTAAAACATTAATTTTTTGGCAGCTTTATTGAAAAAGTAGTTGGATTATTTCTAACAGAGATAGTGCCACCATGTGTCTCGATAATTGTTTTTGCAACCTTGAGGCCTAGCCCATTTCCGCCTGATTTGGTAGTAAACAATGATGAAAATACTTTTTTTAGACTTTCAGGCGGGAATCCAGGGCCTGAATCTTTTAGGTCTATCATTATAAAGTCAGTTCCTTCGCGAGCAAAAATATTGATAACACCATTATTTTTCATAGCTTCAATAGAGTTTTCAACTAAATTCGAAAAAACTACAACTAATTTGTAAAAATTTCCAAATAATTGGAAATCATTTTTTGGTAAACTGATTTGAATGTTCGGTGGACAGTTCTTTGGTATTATCATACTCATTAATTCTGATAATGCAAACCATCTTTTCTTGATGTTTTCGGGGGAATGTTCACTATGATTTTTAGACAAATGTTTTTCTTCGTGTTTTGCGCTATCTAAAAATGCCTCAATTTTCAAAATGGATTTTTTTATCATTGTAAATGTAGTCAAAGTCTTCTGATTTGCATCCTCCTTGGCTAAGGTTGACTCGAGATAAGAGTTTGAAATCTTTAGAACCGAAAGTGCATCTATTGCTCTATCAAGAAAATCTTCTTTTGAACCTAACGCCCCATACTCTGTATGCAATTTTACTTTCCCAAAATTATGCATTTTCATTAACATTATCCACGAGGAATTATTATGGTGATGTTTGTTCATTTTAAAATTATAAGGATTCTATGATCAAATGAATTGAAAGGTCTACTATTTACTTTATAGATTATCTGACATGGCTCAAATTTTCCAAGAAAGAAAATTAACTCAGTAAATTACGTTTTAATTTTATAGCAACAAAAAATGGAATTCCAAAATAAAACCCTGCATTAAGAGATAGAATTCCTATCCCCCATCCTATCATCTCTCCTTCTGAATTAATATCTACATGATTTAGAAGTGAAAGAGTTGTTAACAAAGGCGTTATGCTAATTTTTACAAGTTCTTTGAATGCAGGACTTTGACGTTCCATATCTGCTATTGTTGGCGAAAATGAATAGTAAAATTGGTTAAATCCTGACAAAAACATTGCACCAACCTGGGTATTCATTATTTGAGTATCTCTTACCTCTCTTAACATCTGTACATTTGTTGATAATTCAGAACCAAACGCTGCAGTGGCAATCAAGCATCCGCCTCCGTCTTCATTAACATCTTGAACCTCATTTTGTTTTGGTGTTTCTTCTACTTGTTCTTTTACTGATTGTTCTGTTTGTTCTTCTATTGATCCTTCTATTTTTTCTTCAGTATTATTTTTAGGTACTTGAGCAGGAGTGGGATCCACTACTCCAACTTTGGCCTCTTCACGACTTTCAGCAATTTCTAGTTCAGAAAAATAACGACTCTGCTCGATTAATTTTTCAACTCTATCTGGACCAGAATAACTCCATAACGGATCTTCAATCAAATTTGCACAAACTCTTGATTCAATACTATGCTTGTGGTGTTCAAAGAACTCATCTCCCAGTAAATCATAAAGTGGTTTATTTTCTTCACACCATTCTATGCCATTTTTAGTAAACGCACCGTTTGCGTAAAAAACAGTTGCGCCATATGCTGGATATGCACTAAAAATTATTGAAACTAAAGTAATCAGGGCAAAAAATGGTGACTTTTTCACTAATCAGAAATGAAAGTGACTATTAGATAAATCTCACCACTAATTCAAAAAACCTTTAACATAGCAAAATAATGGAATGTTAATGGACGTATCAACACTAGCAGCTAAGATTCTCAAGACTAGCAAATCCATCCGTTATGTAACAATTGCATCACTGAGTGGCAAACTAGTCATTTCTGCACACAGAAAAACTGTCAAAACCACTCTTTCTAAATCTGAAAGTAGACAATCATTGATAATGGCAGCTCGTGCATGGAAGCTAAGAAAATCATTAGCAAAAAAGATTGGTCGATGTAAATATGTTCTAGCAGAGTATGATCGAGTAAAGCGTATTACACTGCCTGCTGGACAAAATCATATTATCTATATCACCACAGATCCAAAAGCGAACCATGCTGGCATAATTGCTAGAGTTCGTAAATTCCGATAAATAGTTAGAAATTTTTTTTCTAATTATTTTTTTAATTCTTTTAGCCCTAATTATCTACAAGTTCAAAAAATCTAATTTAATTTCTAACTTATTTTACAACAAGTACTGGCAGGTTTGATGCATGTAGGACATAATGTGAAACACTTCCAAAAAACATCTCCTTTACTGCTCCTCTGCCTCTAGAAGCGATAACAATCATGTCGATTTTATTCTTTTTATTATGAGCAAATTTTACAATATTATATCCAGCATCTCCATAAGAGATCTTTTCATCAAAGACAATGCCATTTTGAGCAGCCAGGGTTTTGGCAGCATTCATGAATTTTTTTACTTTTTCATAAGACCCTTTTTCAACAGAACCGGCGCCTCTGAATTCTGATCTAGGGGCAGAATATATCACACAAATACCAACGATAATTGCATTAAATTGTCTGGCTAGAGCAATTGCCATATCCAAGCCTCGAAGCGAACTTTTAGAGCCATCTAGAGGGGCAAGAATTTTTTTAATTTTTGTTGATATCACGTCTAGGGCTTTCTCTTACCTGTTAAAAAACATAAACCTAAATTTTAGTGGTGAAATTCACAATTTACTATAATCGTTTTACACAAAAATTTATCTATATGAAAAATGTAGCCAGCTAGAATAGATGGAAGAAAAATTCATCACTATTGATGGAAACAAAATTCGCTATTTAGAGTCAGGTGGCACAGATAAAACTATAGTTTTACTTCATGGAATTGGCGCCTCTGCTGAAAGATGGGAATTTGTTATCCCTGAATTTAGTAAACACTACAAGGTCATCGTTCCTGATCTAATCGGATTTGGACACAGCGATAAACCTCTAGTAGATTATACTACAGAGTTTTTCTCAGATTTCTTATCCTCCTTTTTGCAAAAATTGGGAATTGCCAGAACCAACATTATCGGGTCTTCTTTGGGAGGTCAAATTACAGCTAAATATGCTTCCCAGCACCCAGAGGTTATAGAAAACCTAGTTTTAGTTTCTCCCTCTGGAATAATGAAACATTCAACTCCAGCACTAGATGCCTATGTGATGGCTGCCTTGTATCCAGATATAGACGTGGCAAAAAACGCCTTTCAAATGATGGCAGGTCCAGCTAGGCAAATTAATCAAAAAATAATTGAAAATTTTGTTGAAAGAATGAAACTACCAAATGCAAAAATGGCTTTCATGTCTACATTGCTAGGTTTGAGAAATGCAGAGACAATCACAAAATCATTAAAAAAAATATCAGTGCCCACGCTAATTATCTGGGGAGAAGACGATCCTGTTATTCCAGTAAAATATGCTGATGAGTTTGTATCTAGTATACAGGATTGTAGATTCTATATGATGGATAATTGTGGTCATACTCCATATGTTGATGATCCCAAAAGATTTGCAAAACTGGTGCTAGACTTTCTAGAAAATTAGAACAACCAAACCGTTTAAATACCTCTATATTCCTACC
>Ga0209324_10002120_pt1 | contig 13719 bp, 9 predicted proteins | sample Rifsed19ft3_FD_184015 | JGI IMG/M metagenome (GOLD analysis project Ga0209324, IMG submission 184015) | Soil microbial communities from Rifle, Colorado, USA - sediment 19ft 3 (version 2) | ecosystem: Environmental > Terrestrial > Deep subsurface > Rock core/Sediment | place: Rifle, Colorado...
CCCTTCCCCTTCCTAAAGTAAGTTTAAAACATCTTGAGAAAGGGGAAGGGAGAAGGGGGAAGGGGGAAGGGTAAAACCCTCGAATCCTCCGCCGTTACCTTTGAGCGCCAAAGGCGCGATCCCTTCCCCCTTAACCCTTCCCAGCTTCAAATAGCCGCCAACGCCGCATTGAAGGTTGCGCTGGGGCGCATGGCCTTCGAGGTCTTTGCAAAATCAGGGTGGTAGTAGCCGCCCATATCCACCGGTTTCCCTTGGGCTGCGACCAACTCGGCATTGATCTTCGCCTCGCTTTCCTTCAGCGTCTTCGCCAGCGGAGCAAACTTCGCCTGCAACTCCTTGTCCTTGGTCTGTGCGGCCAGTGCCTGCGCCCAGTACAGGGCGAGGTAGAAGTGGCTGCCCCGGTTGTCCAGTTCGCCGACCTTGCGGGCCGGTGACTTGTTGTTGTCGAGAATCTTGCCGTTGGCTTCATCCAGCGCATCGGCCAGAACCTGCGCCTTCGCGTTCTTGAAGGTCTGTGCGAGATGTTCCAGAGACACGCCGAGCGCCAGGAATTCACCCAGCGAATCCCAGCGCAGATAGCCTTCTTCACGGAACTGCTGCACATGCTTGGGTGCGGAGCCGCCTGCGCCGGTTTCGAACAGCCCGCCGCCGCTCATCAGCGGAACGATGGACAGCATCTTGGCGCTGGTGTTCAGTTCAAGGATCGGGAACAGGTCGGTGAGGTAATCGCGCAGCACGTTGCCGGTGACGGAGATCGTATCCTTGCCCTGACGGATGCGCTCCAGCGAGACACGCACTGCTTCCACCGGCGTCATGATTTTGATGTCCAGACCGCTGGTGTCGTGATCCTTGAGATACTTTTCGACCTTCGCGATGATCTGCGCATCGTGTGCGCGGTTTTTGTCCAACCAGAAGATCGCCGGTGTATTGGAGAGTCGTGCGCGGGTAACGGCCAGTTTGACCCAGTCCTGAATCGGCGCATCCTTGGTCTGGCACATGCGGAAGATGTCGCCCTGCTCTACTTTCTGCTCCAGCAACACCTTGCCCGATGCGTCAACAACGCGCACCGCGCCGTTGCCAGCCATCTCGAACGTCTTGTCGTGCGAACCGTATTCCTCGGCCTTCTGCGCCATCAGGCCGACATTGGGCACGCTGCCCATCGTCACCGGATCGAGAGCACCGTTCTTCCGGCAATCTTCGACGGTCGCCTCAAATACGCCGGCATAACAGCGGTCGGGAATCATCGCCTTGGTGTCGTAAGGCTTGCCATCGACACCCCACATCTTGCCGCCATCGCGGATCATTGGTGGCATGGAGGCGTCGATGATCACGTCGCTGGGCACGTGCAGGTTGGTGATGCCCTTGTCGGAATTGACCATCGCCAGTTGTGGCTGTTTTTTGTAGCAAGCCTGGATGTCGGCTTCGATCTCGGCGCGCTTGGTTTCCGCCAGCGTGGCGATTTTTGCGAGCAGGTCGCCGAAGCCGTTGTTGACGTTGACACCCAGCTCCTTGATGGTCGCGGCGTTCTTCTCGAAAACATCCTTGAAATAGACAGAAACAGCATGGCCGAACATGATCGGGTCGGAAATCTTCATCATCGTGGCCTTGAGGTGCAATGACAGCAACACACCTTTCTTTTTCGCGTCCGCGATCTGCTCTTCGTAGAACGCGCGCAACGCGCGGCGGCTCATGACTGCCGCATCGATCACCTCGCCTGCCTTCAATGTGGTCTTTTCCTTCAGCACCATAGTCTTGCCGTCTGCACCAATGAACTCGATGCGCACGGGGCCGGCTTCGGAAACGGTGACGGATTTTTCACTGCCGTAGAAATCCCCACTATTCATGTGCGCCACATGGGTCTTCGAATCCGGGTTCCAGACACCCATCTTGTGCGGATTCTTTCGCGCATAATTTTTGACCGAAAGCGCCGCGCGGCGATCCGAGTTACCCTCACGCAGCACGGGATTGACGGCGCTGCCGAGCACCTTGCCGTAACGCGCCTTGATTTCCTTCTCGGCATCGTTCTGCGGATTTTCCGGGTAGTCCGGAACGTTGTAACCCTGTGACTGCAATTCCTTGATCGCCGCTTTCAACTGGGGAGCCGATGCGCTGACATTCGGCAGCTTGATGATATTGGCTTCCGGCTTCAGTGTCAGCTCGCCCAGTTCGGTCAGTTCATCACCGATTTTTTGGCTCGGGGTCAGGTTTTCGGGAAAGTTCGCGAGTATCCGTCCTGCCAGGGAAATATCCCTGGTTTCGACGGCAACACCTGCTGCCTTGGTGAAGGCTTGAACGATAGGGAGCAATGAATAGGTTGCCAGTGCAGGTGCCTCATCGACCATCGTGTAAATAATTTTTGCGGTTGTCATAATTTATTCCTCTTCAGTTATGTAATGTAGGTCGGGCTCTGCCCGACATGTCGGGCAAAGCCCGACCTACAATCTGGGTTCAGGCCGCCTTCATCTGACTGGCGAACAACGAAAGCGCTCCGCCTGCCCGGATCATCGGGATATCTTCCTTACCCTGCGCAAGCTTGAGAGGAATATCGCCGACGCCGCTAACCACCAGTTTGAGCTTGCCGCTTTCCAGACCGGAAGTGTCGAGAGCCACTTTTGCGCCTTGTTGGATGCGCTCAAGATCGGCCGGATTTTCGAATGTCAGCCCCAGGATGCCGAAGTTGGCGAGGTTGGCCAGGTGGATGCGCTCGAAGCCCTTGGCCACGATGGCACGTATCCCCAGGATGCGCGGACACAGCCCGGCGTGCTCGCGCGAACTGCCCATGCCGTAGCCATCGCCCGCCACGATGAAGCCATGACCGCCTGCATCGCGTACTGCCGCAGCCCTGGCGCTGAAAGTCTTGTCGGCCTGGATGAAAGTAGCCTGCTTGGCGTACTCGTCAGCATTGGAGCGCAGGGACAGATATTTGCCCGCTGGCTGGATCAGGTCGGTGGTGACTTCGTCGCCGAGCTTGAGCATGACTTCGCCTGCCAGCTTCGCCGGCAATGGATCCAGCGTCGGCAGTGGCGCAATGTCGGGGCCGTAGCGCATCACCACCTTGGCGGCTTCAGCAGGCGGCAATGGCGCCTGATAGGCACCCATATCGACCACCGGCGGAACTTGCTTGAAGGCAAGGTCGCCTTTGAATAGATCGCGCGGGTCTGTAATACAGCCCATCACGGCGCTGGCTGCGGCGGTAACCGGGCTGACCAGATGCACGGCAGCGCTCTCGGTTCCCGAACGTCCGGCGAAGTTGCGGTTGGCGGTGGATAGCATCACGCCATTGCTGGGCGGGCTGAAGCCTTGACCGATACAGGCGCTGCAGGCATTTTCCAAAACGCGAACGCCGGCGGCGTAGAAGATTTCAATGTAGCCGGCTGCCGCCAGTTGGCGTGCGATGGCTTGCGAACCGGGCGCGATGGCGGTGTCAACCTTGACTTTCCGTCCGCGCAGAATTTCGCCGACGCGGGCCAGATTTTCGTAGTTGGAATTGGTGCAACTGCCGATGAACACGGTATCGATGGGCAACCCGGCATGCTTGGATACGGGTTCCATGGACTTCAGGCGCGGATAGAGCGCGATGGTGGGCTCCAGCGACGACAGGTCGATCTCGACAGTACGGGTATAGGTTGCGCCCGCATCGGCGGCCAGCGGCTTGTAGTCGCCCGCGCGCTTTCTGCCTTCGAGGTATGCCTTGGTGATCTCGTCGGAGGGGAAGATCGAAAAGGCGACGCCGCCCTCGGTTCCCATGTTGCAGATGGTGGCGCGATCGGTGACATTCAGGCTCTTCAGTCCCGGCCCGGTGTATTCCAGGCAGATGTCCTTGTTGCCCTTGATGCCGATCACCTTGAGCACGTTCAGGATCACGTCCTTGGCGAGCACACCCGGATGCAGCGCGCCGGTGAGGCGCACTTCCACCACTTGCGGCATTTCAATCTTGTAGGAAGTGCCCGCCATCGCAAAGCTCACGTCCGTGCCGCCCGCCCCCAGAGCCAGCATGCCCATGCCGCCGGCGTTGGTGGTGTGCGAGTCGGAGCCGATCACCGATTTACCGGGAACCGCGAAGTCCTCAAGGAACACGCTATGGCAGATGCCGTTGCCACCGCGCGAGAACCAGCAGCCGTATCTCTTGCTGAAGGTTTCGAGGTAACGATGATCGTCGCCGTCGATGTAGCCGACTTGCAGGGTCTTGTGATCCACCACGATGACAGAGATGGTCTTCACCCGATCCACGCCCATTTTCTCGAAGGCAAGCGCGGCAGCCGTGCCGGTGGCATCCTGATAAAGGGTATGGGTGAACTGGATCTCCAGCGGTTGCCCCGGTGCGGGGAGTTGTTTCAACCCTCCGGCCGCATTGGCCAGCAGGATTTTTTGTGCAACATTAAATGCAGTCATAAAAGCTCTCCAGAATTATTGCTTCAAATAAAAATCAGTAGTCGTCACAGGACGGGTGATAAAGCAGTGCAACCCCTCGGAGATTGATGAACTGTATGATGGGTTACGCGCTGTGCTCCACCCATTCTGCGTTCCTCTCCAAATAGCCGCATTAATAAAAATAAGATTATCGCGTAAAAGTTGTGGGTTTTCCAATGGTTTGTAGTCAATCTCGCAGGCCTTAATATAACCTCCTGTTTCGCATTCTGGATAAGCATCCGGAACTGGCGGGAGAAATTCGCTGTAGTGGCTTTGGGTTAGGCAGGAACAACAATGAAACCGTGGCCAACTCCTTTCCACGAATTTAATGCGAACCCGACTCTTTTGGCTCTGTCCATGGATTTAATCCGTCCCCATCCTCCTTTAGCTGTGAATCTATTGTGGTATTTATTTTTTGTTTTTGTTGACCCTATTTAGCACTTAACCCAAGGTACGCAAGATTCAGAACACCCAATCCAGTGCTCTTGAACAATCCCGGCTCTATGCTTCTCAACAAGATGCCACAAAGATAAACATGGACTATTGATAGGTAGATCATTCAGCGCGTTGCCATAGTTTAGATACTGAGACTGAAAAAGATCTCGCCTTCCAGTTTGCGGCGAACTAAGTTGTATCTCCAGTGTGTCCTTGATAGGCGCAATCATGGCAACCAGCTTTGGAAGCTTGTTTGCCATAAAAATTCCGGCAGGGTCTATATCCATAAAAGCCAAGACGGAAAGGTTTATGTGATTCAAAAAGTGCTGGACGTTATCAAGCCGACTTTCATTAGGGTCGCCGTGATAGATAACCAACGGCGAACAAAATGCTTCAGGTAGATCAAACTTCGTTTCATGTATCCGATTGAAGTTTTCGTAGTTCTCAACCACCATGACGCATGAGTGTTCTATCTGCTCAGCAATCTTTGTCCAATCCACATCAAGGTGGCTCTCGACTGGTAGTCGAATGGACTCACCACCAATCATTAGCGGTTGCCCCACCAGGGATTTTATCGAAACCCTGTTTTGCTTGATCGGTGCACCACCGGCCTTCTCGTTTGGGGTAACTTCAAGCCTTTCGCTTCGTGGCATTCCTGCGAGGTCAACCTGCCCAACTGAAAATCCTTTGGCCTGTAGCCAAGCACGCATTTCGGCCTTGTCTGTTTCTGTGAAATAAACTGATTTGCCACGCTTGGTTCCTATGCCTGCATCAACGAGTCTTTGAGATGTTGCTGTCAACAGAGTCCGTTTGTCATCTTTGGACAGAATTCGTTGCATTGCTTCGGCGAGTTTTTGATCGAGCATCACGCAGCCTTTTTCGACGCAATCACATCTTTGACCAAAACGTTCCCATCAAATACGGGATGTTGTTTGGCCTCCAAGCGGAGAAACCATTTGCCTGCTTTCCCTTTGTTGTCATGTTCAGACAGTACACGAAGCAACCAGATTTCTTCCTTGATACCATCGAGGATAACCGGATTGGAAGCCCACCAATCCCTTGCCGATATGCCCTGAACAGATTTTCCGGCTTCCTTGAAATAGATGCGAACCGCTCTACGGATTGGCGATTCAGGAGGCTCTACAACTGTATTCCCTGAAGCATCTTCAATTTGTCCTGCGGGCCTAGTCTTCTTATTCCTCGTGCCTGCTGTTGCGGGAATCGTGCGTGCGATTGCTGCAAGCGTTTCCTCCGCCTCTGGTGCAGATACATCAGGGCTGGACTGTATAGATAGGGGGCTAGCACACTTCAACCAATCTTCCGGGTCAGCAACTTCATCCCAAGCTTTCGGTTCCCAATCAGGATTGCGATTCAAATGCAGTGCGAAAGCCCGTACACGCTTTGCCCGTTCCTCAATCTTACGAAACTCAAAAAGATACTGGTTCAAAAGTTCTAGGGTGGACAGCAGGGATTCCCGAAATGCCGGAATACGATCCGCCAACAACGCTCTAAACGATAGAGCGAGTTCTTCATGTCCTTCCAATTGCTCCCCGATGTCCGAGAAGTGAAAACTCTCCAACAGATTCACCAACTCCTGGGTTCTTTGCTGGTAGTGAAGGTTTTGTCGCTTCTTCTCGGCAATGGTTGAGACTGCCGCAAAACGAGTGGCAACTTGGGCTTGGAGAATGATCAGTTCGTCATCGATAGCATCTGCAATATCACTGATGGCTTCTCTGATTTCCACCTCGTAGCGTTCGCAATCAGCATCGCGGCCTTCCTGAAATGCAATAGAATGTTCCTCAACTAGATTTGCTAGACGCTGAAAGTAACCACCAATGTTTGCGCCCATAGAAAACAGGCGCTCAGTGTTCAGTGCAGCGTTAAGGAAGTGACGGAAGCTAGCCCGAAGCTGGAAAGCATCCCGAATATCTGGAGACAAAAGTCTGAGTTGTCTCAGCCGCTCAATACCACGGACATTTTCATCTGATTTATGGATTCGCCCTTGGTAATACGCGGCAGAGATTATGTCACTACTCGCAGCAAGTTTTGCGAGCAACATGGCGACAGGATCTTGGTTGCTCAAACGAGCCTCCTCTGTTCAGGCATATCCTCTTGCTCCTGAGAAGATGGGTCTGTGATCCCTTCGTTTTCCATCAGAAAATCGATTATCTGATAGTAGTAATCAAGCTTGCCAGTGAAGCGATAAGATTCCTGCTCCCTGTTGACAAGCACCAGATATCCCCAGCGCTCCATTTGTTGGATGACTTTGTCCAACATGCCTTTTGCAGAGGCTTCGGTTACCGTAAATTCTTTACCCATCATTCCAAACTCGCGCAGCACTTCAAGGAGATGGGCATTTTCAGTAACAGCCTTGAGCAACATAGCGTATTCAAGCCGATCTCCGGGAGCCGGGCTGATATCCTTTTTCTCCGCCTCCATGCAGAGCGTAATAAAATGGATCAATGGGCGAAAAGTCTGCTTGATACTCGCAAAGATACGCTTAACCTCAGTACGTTCATTCTGACCAATGCGCTTCCACGTCACATAGTAGGCTTGGTCATTTTGAGTTTTTGCCAGACACCGACCAATCTTGTCCAGAAATTCGGAAATATCCTCTTGAGCGTTTTCGGTGCTCAACCAACGAAAGGCCTCTGGGGATGACGATTCGCAAATGAATGCGCCCTCAAGCAGGCGAAGCGCGACTTGTTCAAACATTGGACACCTCTTCTTCGGTATCGTCTTCAGACTCTTCTTTGTCGAGATCAATTAGCCCGACTTTACGTCCCGGAAGAATCTTGTAGTTCCGCTCAAACAGTTCTGCCAGATCAAGATCGACATCCGGGAATGCCGAAATCATAACGATGTTGTTGCGCGTCAGAAGATCAAGCAATGTCTTGGCATTTACGTAGCTTAAATCCTTTAGCTCGTCGACCACGAAAGGCACTACCACTGGCTCCTTGCGTCGAATTCGATTCACAAAACCAATCAACACCACACAGAGAATGACGTAGGACAAACCGTTACTACTCATATTGGCCAGTTCGTGTTCGTTACTGGCTGTTCTGGTGCCTTGGTCATTCACATTCGCACTGATCTTCAAACTGATCAGGTCAACTGGATCGGCGATCAAGCCTTTTTCCTCACTGAGTACCATAGAGACTTCTTTTGCAGCAGCAACAAAGCTTGCAGGCGGCAAGGCCGAGTCCCCTTGGGTGTGCCAGGCATCGTACTCATGGTGCAAATTCTCGACTGCTTCCCAATAATTCTGGGTATCAACATAAGCTCGAATATCTGTTGTCACATCAGCAATGCTGTCAAAAACCTTTCCCTCTTCAAGATTTGCTTTCAGATCGGAGGCAAAGATAGAAACGTTCCGCTTGAAATCTTCCAAGCTCTTCCAAAAGTGCGAAATATTTTGGGCCATCGTCTTGCCAAGTTGCAGCAAGGAAGTTCGATTGGTGGCATGTTCGTTGTTGAACCAGTTACGGAATATCTCAATCCATTCATGCTCCTTACCGTGGCGCGGAGCCCCCATCGCTCGCAATGATGTTGCGTAGAATTTTTCCGGGCCGGTACCAACAACTGAGCACATCTGACGACGAATATCTTCTACAAACTTCCGAATATTTTCGTGGCTCTCATCGAGAATCGCTTGCAATCGCTTGCGGTCAGCGCCCAAAGTCTCAATCCCAATACCCTGCTCAAAACCAGCACTCAACGTGTCATTGTCGATTGGCCAATGCGAGAGTCCCTTCAAATTATTCTTGGCGTTTCGCTGAATAGCGGCGCACGTGTCCGCCAGTCGTATAGCCTCATCAATGGCTTTTTGCTTTTGCTGCAAAACAGCATACCGTTCTTTGAGGAGCTCTTCATTTTCACGCTTGCAACTACTTTCCTCTGCATATGCTGCCTGCCATTCTTGCTGTTTAACGGTTTTCTGAGACCAAATGTTTCCCAGCCAATCGCGATATTGGCTGACGTATGACCGAAAACTTTCCGCTCCTTCAATGCAGGAATTCAGGCCGCTAATTCGTGTTCTGATTCCTGTGAGCACGTCTGTCGAAACACCTTTGTTTAGTAGGCACTCATCTCGATCCTTGGAAATTTTCTCAAGCTTTTTGGATAGATCGGCATCAACAAATTTTCTCTTTGTTTCGATTTCGGCCAACTTGGTGTCTTCATCTGCCTTTTCTTGTGTCAGTGATTCTTTGTGAGCATTCTCCGCACGAGACAACTCTTCTTTGTGATCCTTCTTGGTGGCCTCGACAGCTTGTTCCGCTTGCACTAGTTTTACTCGGCATACTTTCAGTTTTTCTTCCGCCCTGGCAATCGCCATTCGTTTGCTTTCGATCAGTCGCTTTTCAGCACCCAAAACATTCTGATCTGCCGTTGACTTGGCATTTTTGGCGACTGCGATAACCGCATCGTGCATTGCGACTGCATCTTTTGCCTTGTCGAACTTAGCCTTTGTCTCTGCCAAATTCTTTTTGTCTTCCTCGACCTCACTGGCACGGCTCTCAAGTCGATTACGCGCTAGCTTGATTTCCTGCTGAAGGATTTCTTCGGAAGTAAATCGTCCAGACTTTAATCTATCGAGTTCGATGCCAATCCCATAGAAATCATCTCCATCACCAACAACAGGGGACAGGTCTGTACGCAACAGGGTTTCTTCCGAAACCAGACGTCCAATGCTTGCAGCCCAGTTAGGCTTATTGCAACGAAGAAAGCCAAGCAATGTGTCTTCCCCCGCATTGTCGGCAGCCAACAATTTATCCAGTTCTTCCTGGATTTTTTCAATTGCAACTTCGCCACTGCTGACCTGAAGTTCAAAATCATCAAAGGCACGCTTGATATTCTGGTGGGCCTTGTGCAGAGTCTCCGTTCCATTGCGTAGATTTTCTAGGTTATCATTAGCCTCTATCTGCACCTGTCGTTCTGCATCCAAAGTTGCTTGAATGTCCGGGTCTGGCAAGGCATTACGAACTTCAACCACCAACCCGGCTTCTACGGTACGAAGCTCAGAAGCTTTGGCGGAAATCGCCCCCAATTCGGATTCCTGGCGGCTTCTGATAGTCTTGGTGTTCGCCTGATAGAGTTCAGCAAGCTCATCCTTCCGCTTTGAGCTAGCTTGATAGGCATCGCCACGAGCAGCATCCAGTTTCGATTTCTCCTCCCTAGCGTAGTTCTTAGCTTCGGTCTCCATGTCGTCAAAAATTTCGGTGACGGATTTGACCTCCTCCTCAAGGTCATTTAACTGCTTCTTGAGGGGAGCAAGTTCAGCAAGTAAGCTAGGCAAGGAATCAACCTTAGCAGCTTTATCATCGGCACCATTCTTGACATACTGGCTCTTGCGACCGTCAATCTGATCGACGAGTTCTTTTGCCTGTTTTGCTTTGGACGCAGCTTCGATCTTCTTATCGACGACTTCTTGCAGTCGTTTTTCATAGACTTTCTCGGTTGCAGACTTGTCTTCCTTGGCAGCAATTACAGCTTGCTCGGCAAGAAGTGCCTGCTGCTCAAAGTGGTCATGCAACAGTTTGAATCGTGCATGGAGTTTCGAAAACTCTGTCTCAGCCATACGGCGATGATGATCAGACTGTTCGAGCTCAGCCATGGCCGGAGCCTTCTCCATCAGCGCATGGTGTGCTTCATATTCGCTCACCCAATGCAGCAGGTCTTTCTTGCCAGTCCTAAGCGAGAACCCCTCATCGTTGTCCAGGATGGACGAAACGATCATGCGTTTCAGGTCATGGAATGTCGTTGCCCGTTGAAGGATGCCAGTGACGATCCGCTCCATATGGGTAAGTTTTCCAGTGCCGCCAGTAAAGGAAAATCGTCCCGCAAGATTCTTGTGTTCACGCCCGGCAGTGTTCTGAATGATTTGGCGATAGGCATGCAACGTGAGCGGTTTTGAATCATAGACACCCATCTTATCGAGATGCCGATACAGGTTACTCGTTTGCACCAATGAGTTCCCATCCTTGAAAAGCTCTGGCTTGTACTCGCTATCGATAAAGCGATAAACCACACCATCGCTTTGCCCATCAGGGTGAATGACAGCCAAGACTTTTTGATTCCGCCGCAGGTACTCAAAGATGACGTAAGAGGCGGTGGATGGAAAGTAGTATCGGCTAAACTTCTCCATAACAGCATCGCCGCGAATGATTCTGGATGGGCTCTCACCAAGGAACATCGGGATGAGTCGCAGGAGCGTAGTTTTACCTGCTCCGTTTTCGCCGTTAATGGTTATGTGTCCGCTTACGTCTAGTTCGGCAATCCGATTCCGGCAGTATGAGTCGATCAGAATCAGGCGGGTCAGTCTAAAGTCCAAATCAGTCCCCTTCCAATGCGTGGCGTATCTTGCATGTATGGCGCAAGGAATAGATAGTGAAGCTTGCAATCATGTTATTCCCTTAAATAACAAACTTGCTGGTTAGTCGTTCCCGCTGGTGCGGGAACTCGCGCAAGCTCCTGTTCTGATTACCCGCCGTGTTCGCTCAGTGCTTTGCGGCGCGGTTATGTTGCGGCGGTTGCGCAAGTGGGATGCACCTTAAATGAGCCGGGGAGAAGTTGCAACGGCAATGGAAGCACGCCCGCTTACCTGTATTCACAGCGATTTGATGAATTCCAGTGCCTCGGTGGGGCTGACGATACGAATGCCCTTGTATTGACCGCCAAGGCTGTGCAAATGTTTGTCGCCCGAGACAATCAAATCCGCTTGTGCTGCCACGGCGCAGGCAATGACATGATCATCGTCCGGATCGTTCTCGATCACACGCGGCACATTGTCTGGCGCGACCATGTGCGCCATGCGTCGCAATTCACTGACGATGCTCAACGACGTCAAACCAGCTTGAGCCAAGCGCGCGGCGAATTTATCGCGCGTGAGCACATCGAGTAGTTCCGCCAGCAACATGGTGCTGCTACACATTTCAAATGTTTGTGTTCTTGCTCCGTCAAGCAGGCGACGCGGCGGGCCGCCTGCGGAGATCACGCCAGAGACCAACGTGTTAGTGTCGAGCACAACCCGCACGATCAGGTTCGTTGCGTTGTGCGTTCTTGGCGTGCTGCCTGAATCTCAACGTTGATCTCATCATCGGAGATCTGAGGCAGGTTCAGTGCATCAAGCTTGGCGAGCGATTCACCCAGCCGCGCTCCGGCAGCGCTACGCATCTCGCGCACCGCCAAAAACTCCACGAAATCTTCCACCTCGGCCAGCCGCTGCGGCGGCAGTTCTTGTAGCTTCTGAATCAGCGTGGGGGCTATTGCGTTCATCTTGATCTCCTCAAACTGTTAAACATGTTAATCATAGCAATAACGGAGGCAGAGTAACACTCTATCGAGCAGGGAAGAAGTTGCAACGGTTGCGGGTGAGGTGAGTGGCGGTTCGACAGGCTGATGGAACAACTAGCCATTCGACTAAACTGTCAAAACACGACAGCAAAGCCGCTGGTTATCACCGCGAACGGTAATGACTTTTCTTGGATGAAAAATGGGGATGGCATATTAAATCCATCTCCACCCCTCCCCTTGAAGGGGAGGGAGCTGTCTCAGCTTCCTATGAAACGTGGCTGCACTGCGAAGCCGGAGTGCGGGTATCCATATTGCGTCCGCGGTTGATGTGGTCGTCGATTTCGCCTGCACATCCTGCCATGCGGCCAAACAGGAATGCGGTGAATGCCGCCATTTCCATAGAGCTCTCGCTGAATTCGCCCTTGCGGTAGCGCGCCCACAGGAGTTTCAGCAGCATCGCGGCGATGATGGCATCGATGTTTACGCAGAACACATTGGCTGTCACGCCGTTGTCGAACAGGGCCTGAACCAGCGTCCTGTAGTAATCGTGGAAAATGTTTTTCTCGCCACGTTCTTCGAACAAGCTTGCGATGTAGACTTCGCGCGGGTCTTTGTTGACCAGGTGCCCCTTGAATACCGGGTGATTGACACCGGGAATGTTGCGTACCGGCAGGCCGAGTGCCTTGCCGGCCTTCTTCTCCTTGTTGAATGCCAGTGCGAATTCGGTTGCCATTGCCTTGAGGTCAATGCCGGGGTTGGCGGCGCTGGCATCGGCCAGCGAGGTGTTCTTGAAGCTCTCGATCAGGAACTGGATGCCCTCGTAGCCGTTGCCGCCGTGGGCGAAGCCGGTGTGCGTGAGGAAGCCGATCATGCCTTTGTTGATCTGCACCCGCTCCGGCGATTCCGGGCCGTCAGCCGATACCGCGCCCTTGCAGCCCTGGGCAGAGATGGTGCCGACACCGTTGGAAATAATCAATCCAAGCATGACCTGGAACGGGAACAGATTTGACGGTGTTGGCTTCTCGCCGAGCAGAGAGAGATAGGCCATCTGGGTAGCGGTCCAGGACTCCAGCATTTCTTCGGTGCTGATACCGCAGAACTTGCCCGGCTGGTGGTGCTTGCCCTCGGCTGCGGCTCCGATAATGGCTGAGAACAGGTTGGCATACCAGGGCAAATTACGCACAGTCAGGCGCGAGATACGCTTGCGGATCAAGGGCTCCCACGCGATGGTGGTGGTGAGCGCGGCGATCACTGCATCCGCTGTCGGGTGGCCTTTCAGGCTGCGCAGATAGCGCACGAAGACCGATTTGCCTTTGCGTTTGTCGAATGCTTTGAGCATCGCTTCGGCTTGCGCATCCGGTGCTTTGCCCAGCAGGGCTGCGAGTTGTTCTGGGCTGGCCGTGGCAGGCGTAATTTTTGCCTGCTCGTCGTCGCCCGTAGGCAGGCCGGAGTAGGCGAACAGTTCGGTCAACGTATCGGCGGCATTGCGTGCGCCGTCGACGCGCTTCGGACCGAGCAGTGCGACTGCCGCGCTGATCACCGTGTTGGGGGCGTTGCCGGCCTCGCGTGCTGCAAAAATTA
>Ga0209324_10002123_pt1 | contig 13712 bp, 15 predicted proteins | sample Rifsed19ft3_FD_184015 | JGI IMG/M metagenome (GOLD analysis project Ga0209324, IMG submission 184015) | Soil microbial communities from Rifle, Colorado, USA - sediment 19ft 3 (version 2) | ecosystem: Environmental > Terrestrial > Deep subsurface > Rock core/Sediment | place: Rifle, Colorado...
AAAACGGCCAGTACATCGCCGAGAATGCCATTTGCTTCGTTGGCATTGAGCATGGCGAGATCTGGGTCCAATACATCGACGAGGGTCGCACCAACAAGGTGGCCGCCGAGAGTGCGGAGCCATGCTCCCTGGAATCCGTGATCGTCGCGCTGCGGCGGGAGCTGGCGGAGGGGGGATGAAGACAGTCGTCGTGATCCAGGCGCGCCTCCGCTCCACCCGCCTCCCCGGCAAGATCCTGCTCCCGCTCCCATCAGGCCGCACCGTCCTGGAGGAGGTTGTATTCCGCTGCCGCGAGGCGACCCGCGTTCACCGCGTCGTCGTCGCCATCCCCGACACGGACGAGAACGATCTTCTCCTGCCCTTCACCGCCGGCGCCATGGTGGTGCGCGGGCCGGAAGACGACGTGCTGGAGCGCTATCGGCGCGCCGCATCCACGGTCGGGGCGGACATCGTGGTCCGGGTGACCTCGGACTGCCCGCTGATCCCCAGCGAGATGATCGACGAAGTCATCGCGCAGCGCAATGTCCACGCTCTGAACTATTGCGCCAACAACATCCCCGAGCGGACTTGGCCCTGGGGCTATGACGTTGAATGTTTCACGGCCAGAAACCTGTATTGGCATGCGGAAAATGCCTGGGATGCTTCATCGCGCGAGCATGTAACCACGGCTATGCGCAGGAAGGTCGAGGGGGCGGAGGATATCAACGTGCCATGCCCGGATGGGGACTATTCGCATTTGCGGTGGACCTTGGACGACCTCGACGATTACATCCGCATCTGCCGCGTATTCGAGGGCGCCAGGGGCGCGAGCAATCTGCTGGAGGTCGTGAAACAGTGAGTGAGGTCATCCTCATCCCCGTGGAAGAGTGGGGCGGCGATGCCGTCCATTTCCTCTACCAGCTGCTCTCCGAGCGCCGGCCGGAGGCGAACATCTCCCACAAGGCGATGCCGAGCTTCACCGAGCACGAGGCGTTCGTGAAGTCGAAGCCCTATGACGGCTGGTGGCTGATTGTCCAGGCGACGCCGCGCAGCGCCAAAGAGATATTCTACAATCCCGTCGGCGCCTGCTACATCACCCATATGGGTGAGATCGGCATTCAAATCGGCGCCGGCTACCAGCGCAAGGGCTATGCGCGCACCGCGCTGAACACGCTGATCGCCATGCATCCTGGGCGGAGACTCCTGGCAAACATCGCTCCGGGCAACGCCGCCTCGCGCGCGCTGTTTGAGGGATTCGGATTCAAACATATTCAGAACACTTTCGAATTGGAGCAGAGGTGAGAGATTTCAGCGACCATTTCTTTATTCGGCACATCAAGCAGCTTGCGCATATGCCGACAGCCACCCTGGTAAGGCAGACAGAGATGGAGGCGATCGCGCTTCTTGAGCGGAATCACGTCCTCGGCGAGGAAAACGAAAAGCTCAAGACCTATGCCGACATCAATTGGCTGAAGCGGGAGTTGGATGCGCTGACCGAGCGCGTCGCAAAGCTGGAGGCCCCGAAGTGAAAATCGGTGAATTCGACATTGCCGCCGCGCAGCGGCCGATGGTGGTGGCCGAGCTTGGGGCGAGTCACAATGGCAGCCTGGAGACAGCGATCGCGCTGATCAACGCCGCCGCCGTGGCCGGCACGGACGCGGTGAAGATTCAAGCGTTCACCCCGGACACGATCACCGGCAATTTCCCCCGCCCCGAATTCATCATCCAGGAAGGCCCCTGGAAGGGCCGCCATCTCCACGAACTCTACACCGCCGCGCAGACGCCGCGCGCCTGGTTCCCGCATCTTTATGCCGCTGCGCGCGAAGCCGGGATCGACCTGTTCCCCTCGGTGTTCTCGATCGAGGATATCGGCTTCGTGAAACAATTCGACCCGCCGGCGCTGAAGATCGCCAGCTTCGAGCTGGTCGATCCGATCCTGATCAAGGCGGCGATGTGGGAAAACAAGCCGCTGATCCTGTCCACCGGCATGGCCGGCTGGGGCGAGATCAACGCGGCGGCGAGCGTGGTGCGCATCCACCCCTCCGTCTGGCTGCACTGCGTCTCCTCCTATCCGACGCCGCTGGACAAGCTCAATCTGCGCTTCATGGACGTGCTCCGCCGCCAGCAGAATTTCGTCGGCCTGTCCGACCATACGCTGGGCGCCGATGCGGCAATGATGGCGACCGCGCGCGGCGCCTGCCTGATCGAGAAGCACATCACCCTGACGCCGGGCGGGCCGGGGCTGGATGACCATTTCGCCTCCGGCGTGGAAGAGTTCGCCCAATTCGTCAAGGCGGTGCATCTGGCGGCGGCCGCGCTCGGCTCCAGCGATCTCGACTGGAAAGCCAGCGCCCGCGACGATAGTGAGCATGCCCCCTTGCGCCGCTCGCTCTATGTCATGGAAGATGTTGCCGAGGGCGCGCTGTTCAATCCGATCAATGTGCGCTCGATCCGGCCAGGGCTGGGACTGGCGCCGAGCTATTATCCGCGCGTGATCGGCGCCAGGGCGGCGATGGATATCCCGGCTGGGACGCCACTGGCTGAGCATATGGTTAAGGAGATGAAATGACCGATCTGACGACTTCATTGGAGAAGTTGCACGGGTACGGCTACGAGGCCAGGATTGACAATGGCGAACTCCAGATTCGGTGCTCCGGTGGCACAGTGGTCGTGAGGGTGCCCACTGATGACCCTGGTTTCTTGGCAGATTTCAATCGCACCCAGCCATCGATCGCCCCTCGATTTTACAAAAAAGGGAGACCCGGTTTTTCTGCCGTCTTCCGGGGTGGCGCGACGAAGAGCGAGAAGATTCCCATGGGGGGCGGCGAGGAAATTGAGATTCTAGCAAATGGCGAGTGGGTCACTATCCCTCCGCTGCCGGAGGGATGAGATGAAATGAGCAGCTACATGCGTGTCGCCTGGAACCCAAGGGAGCGCGTGGCCCGCGCCGCTTTTTGGATCGATGACTATTTTGGCCGCCATGAATATGGCGTGCGGTTCGAGGGTGACGACAAGGTTTATCATCCAGATGAGGTTGAGATTCCGATCGACCTCGTCCTGGCCCCGGCGGAGGCGAAATGAGCGAAGCAATTGACTTCTGGAGAGGCTCCTTCGGGGACGGTTATTCGGATCGCTGTCGGGGCGACGCTCTAATCAAAAACAACGAGGCGCTTTTCCGCAAAGCGCTCCTGCCCATGTTCCACACCACCCCGATGCGGATCATCGAATTCGGCGCCAATATCGGGCTGAACATCCACGCTCTGCGCCGTATCGGGCCGTTCTCGACCTGCGAGTTCTCCGCCGTGGAGCCGAATGAGAAGGCTGCGGAGGAGCTGCGCAAGATCGACGGGGTGAATGTTTATCAGACTGCCATGCAGGATACGGATGCGCCTTGGGGTGGGGGGTATGATTTGGCGCTGACGCGCGGCGTCCTCATCCATGTGCCGCCGGGCGATCTGGCTCAGGCATACGCCGCCATCCATCGGGCAACGCGGCGCTACATCCTCCTGGCCGAATACCACTCTGTGAAGCCGGTTGAGGTCGAATATCGTGGTCACGGCGGCAGGCTCTGGAAGCGCGATTTCGCTGCCGAGATGCTCGATCTCTTCCCCGATCTGTGCGTGATCAATTACGGCTTCGCTTGGCATCGCGACCCTTATGCTCCCCAGGACGATATCACGTTCATACTCATGGAGCGGAATCAGTCGATCGCCGATGAGCACCGGCGCGCGCGGGAGGCGCGGGCATGAGCACGAAGGGGTGGACCAGGGGACGGATCTGTACGGTTGAAGGGTATGGCAGGAAGCATCGCTGCCTGGGCCTTTGCGGGCTCCATTACTCTCAGGTCAAGAGCAAGCGGCCGAAGCCGGAGAGGAAGCCGCTTACCACAGATCGTCTAAGAGACCTCCTTGCGTACAACACGGGAACGGGCGAGTTCACCTGGAATGACGGCGTTGTGCGGCCGGGCAGAAAAACAAGAAGAAAGGGCAATTCCTGGGGGTATACGGTTATAGGCTTCGATGGGCGGCACTACGGGGCGCATCGATTGGCTTGGCTGTATGTTATGGGGGAGTTCCCGAAGGGCGATATCGACCACATCAATGGCGACCGAGCGGACAATAGGATCAGCAACCTGCGTGCAGCCAGCCGGTCGGAGAACATGCAGAACCTCAAGGGGGCGCACAAGGACAGCGCCACGGGTTTTCTTGGCGTGCACAAGCATAGGAATAAATTTAGCGCACAGATAATGGTGGGCGGCGTCAAGCACAGGCTCGGGACCTTCGATACGCCGACGTTGGCGCATGAGGCCTATCTTGAGGCGAAGCGCAGGCTTCACCCGGCCGGGGTTTTATAAAATGATAACGAGGTGCAGAAAATGCATGATGGTAACGCTCCGTCCGGATACCCAGTTCGCGGGTAATGTATGTAGCGCCTGCCTGAACTATGAGCGCCGCAAAGAAATAAATTGGGCCGATCGCAAAGAAAGCCTATTGCGAATCCTCGAATCTGCGCCTAAAAATGATTCAGGGTTTGATGTAATAGTTCCCAGTTCAGGCCAAAAGGATAGCGTCTCGCAAGCTTTGCGCGTGATAGAATTGGGCGCTCGCCCTCTAGTTGTTACCGCAACGACTTGTATGCTTACGCCCATTGGCAGAGCCAATATCGACAACTTGTCGCGCTATGCATCAACCGTCGAAATTACTCCCGATCGAACCGTTCGGGCAAAACTGAACCGCATTGGGCTGGAGCTGGTAGGGGATCTATCGGTTGCCGAGCATTGGCTGATTCATGCTTTGCCCTGGCGCGCCGCGCGCGACTTCGGGATTCCCACTTTGGTATACGGCGAGGTCGGCCCCGTGGAATACGGGGGTCCACTCGACATGGCGGACACGCAGCGGATGACGCGGCGTTTCGTTGCCGAGTTCGGCGGGAACCTTGGCCTTCGCCCGGCGGATGTGGTGGGGCAATACGGTATCCGGCGCGAGGACGTGGCGCTCTACCAAATGCCGCCCCAGGAAGATACGGATAAGGTCAACGCCATTTTCCTCGGCTCTTTCTATCCGTGGAACAGCCACAAGAATGCGCAAGTGGCTTGCAAGGCGGGAATGCAGGTTCCGCCCGAGCCGCCGAGCGCAGCCAACTGGTGGACTGCGGAAAACATCGACAACTTCCAGACGGGACTCCACGACTACTTTGGCGCGCTCAAATATTCATACGGCCGCCTCTGCGCGCAGATTTCAATTGACATCCGCTACGGCTTGATTTCTAGAGAAGAAGCCGCTATTATTGTGCGCGATCGCGATTGCGTCTTCGCCGAATACTATATGGGCATGCACTACACCGAGATCCTCGAACACATCGAACTCCCCGAGCCCCGCTTCTGGGAACTTGCTCGCCAATATGCGAATAAGGATATTTTCGATGTTTCCGGCGAGCGGCCGCGCATGAAGCCTGAGATCTGGGAGGCTTCTTTCTGCTGAAGCGCCGCGTCATCCCCGTCGTCCTCCATCGCGGCTCTCAGGCGATCAAGGGGCGCCAGTTCAATGGCTGGCGCTCGGTGGGATCGGTGACCAATCTGGTCCGGGTCCACGGCCGGCGCGGGGTCGATGAGCTGATTTTATGTGATATCGGGGCCACCCCAGAAGGACGCGGCCCCGATTTCGATCTGATCCGCCAGCTTGCTGGCGAGCTACTCTCCCCGCTTACCATTGGGGGCGGAATCTCCACGGTAGACCATTTCCGCGAGGCGCTGCGGAGCGGCGCTGACAAGGTCGCGATAGGCACCGCCGCTGTTCGTGACCCAGGCCTGATCAGCCGCGCGGCTGAGCGCTTCGGACGACAGGCGGTGTGCGTGGCGCTTGATGTGCGCGGGGGACAGGAGATAGGCGACGGTCCTGGAAAGCTTCTTGACGCGGGCAGCCCTCACATCGTCATCGACTGCGGCCGCACCCCGACTGGCCTTTGCCCGATCGAGTTCGCCAAACAATGCGAGCGCCTCGGCGCTGGGGAGCTTCTTCTCACGTCCGTAAGCCGCGATGGCTGCCTTTGCGGCTATGACCTTGGCCTCATTCGAGAGGTGAGCCAAGCCGTTGGGATTCCGGTTGTCGCCGCTGGCGGCGCCGGAAGTTACGCCGACCTCGCCGCTGGTCTTCACGCTGGGGCTCACGCCGTTGCTGCTGGCGCCTTGTGGCAGTTCACGGATAGCACCCCTGCCGAGGCAGCGGAGTATCTCAGCCTCCAGGGCATCCCGGTCAGGATGGATCACAGGGATCGAGAGCCAGACGATAACCGTGTCCACGCCGCGTAAGATCTCGATGTCGCAGAAGCGTATAGACGAGCCCAAATCTTCCGCCTTGACGCGATCGCTAAACCAACCAGCGAAGAATGTGAGAAAATCCGCCTCTGGGATCACTAGGCTCAGCGTTCTCGGGTCCAGGTGGTGCTGGCGGAGCAGGTAGTGAACACGCTGGATTGCGTGAGCGTCGATCGGCGGATGCTTCGTCTCTGATAAGCGCTTGACCGCGGCATCGCAGATCTCAGCTGCGGTGGCCAGCCTCGGTGGATCGATCATTCTTTCCATTTTGGAGCGGACGTAGTTCGCATAGTCAGTCTTCATAATCATGTCGGCGCTGCTTGGGCTGACCTCCTCCAAAGTCCTCATCGCGCTCTTAAACTCATCCACAAAACTCTCAATAAAACTTTCCTCATTCATTAATCAATTCTCCGTAGCAGTGCGTACCCGTCCATCAGCAATAAGCAAGCATATCTAGCAAAGGACAATATACCATGGCAGCAAACAGATTTGGAGACGATATTCAGACCTCGATCAAGGGTCGGGAACTCGGCTTCGACAATGACCGCTTCCTCGCCGGCCCGCGCGGCTGGCGCGAGCCTTTTGAAACCCTGTCGGCAGCTTCCACCATGGAAAGCTTCGGCACCACGGTTCTTACTGGCTCCGCCGCCACCTTCACCCTGCTCGCCCCTGAAAAGGTCGGACAGCAGAAGGAGATCATCAACGGCTCGTCCGTTTCGACGGCCGCAATGGCGATCGTGCGGTCTACTGCAAACGGCGCGTGCAGCATCGCGTCGCTTTCGACCATACACGGCGCCCTGGCGGCTGATGCTGAGCCGGCGAAAAGGCTGAACCTCATCTTTACCGGGTCGGCCGTCGCTCTTCGCGCGATTAGCGCGTCGCAGTGGGCTGTGGTGGGGCGGCCGTCCACGACGTTCCTGACCATGTCCACCTCTTCGTAAACAGTCAGAATCAGGACATCCTGCCAAACAGCAAGGTGTCCTGATTTTTTATGGAGCATGTAATGACGCAATTCGCATATCCGTGTTCGGCAACGATCATGTCGATCCAGCCCGCCGGCGACGGAAGCCCAGGAACGGCTGCGGCTGTGAATATCCCATCAGCTTATACGATCCTGCTCGCCGAACTTCCCGTGAGTGGCACGCAGGCGATCAAGCTTTCTGAGGGTAATGTCGGCGATCGAGTTGATGTTTATGTTATCAGTAGAACTTCCACGGGGTCAAATCAAAGCTGCAAGCTTAGGGTCTACGATTCCGACAACAACAGCTTGGCTGGAACTGATGACGCGGGCGCTATGACGCACGGCTCCATGGCTGCGCTTCAAAAGATCATCCCAACACCTTATTCAGAGTCCGGGTTTACTTCTGGTCAGGTCGGAACTTGGCTTGGCAGAATCTTGCCGGTTACGTACAATTACGCATCCACATAAGGGGAATGCATCCTTGACACTCAAGATCTGCCTGATGGGGAGCGCCCCATCTTCTGTAGCTCTGGCTCCGTTCGATGACCCGACTTGGCGCATCTGGACGTGCAGCCCGGCCGCCCGCCCATTTGCGAAGCGGGTTGATGCCTGGTGGGAAATTCACAGATGGGAGCCAAAGCAATCCTGGTTCTCGCCAGATTATGTGGACTTCATGGCGAAGCTCCCGGTTCCGGTATACATGCTGGAGCCCGTCCCGGAGATTCCTGGCTCCGTCGCCTTTCCAAAAGAGGCGATCATGAGATACTTCGGCCCGGAGGCGGTGTTCTTCTACACGTCCTCGCTAAGCTGGATGTTCGCCCTGGCGATCATCGAGATCGAGCAAGCGGGCCAGGGCGGCGAGATCGCGCTCTACGGCGTCGATATGTCTGCGGCTGAGGAGCAATACACCGGTCAGCGCGCCGGGTGCCAGTACTGGGCTGGGCAGGCGTTCCGGCGCGGCATCAAGGTCACCGTGCCTGGGGAATCCGATTTATTGAGGCCGACGCCGCTCTATGGCGTCTGCGAACAAGACACCATGCACCAGAAGCTTCTCGCCCGGAAAGCCGAGCTGGAAGCCCGCCTCAACGCCGTCAACCACAACCTCACCAACCTCACCGGCGAACGGACCTATCTCATGGGCGCGCTGGAAGATGTGAACTATGTGAAGATGACATTCGTCGCCGATCCCCTGGCGATGGAAATGCTGAAGGCGTTCGGGCAGGAGCCGGTCGCCCCGGCGCGGGTCAAGGCGGCGATCGCCCCGCTCTCGCCGCAGACGACCCATCCCGCCGAAGCAGCGGGCGAAGCCGCCACGAATGCCGTTAACGAGATGATCGCGGCCGCCGACCCCGAGCGAAGCGTGGTCGATATCATGATCGATCGCGCTGCCGAGCGGAATACTTCGCTCTGGGCATCAACCCCCGTCCCCAATTTCGTCAATGGCCTCGGCGAGGAAGCGCGTGCCTAGCTTGCTGGACGAAGTAATGCAAAAGCTCAGCGGGATGACCCCCGCTGAGGTCGCTGAGCTTGAGCGGGATATCGAGCAGCAGGCAGAGGCCGTGTGGATTCCAAGCCATGGACCACAGTATACCGCTTACTTTCACCCTGCCGACGAGCTACTCTATGGGGGTAGCGGAGGCTCAGGCAAGGGATTGAGAGTTATGGACTCGGTGTTGACGCCGTTTGGGTGGCGCAAGGTCGGCGAGATCAAGGTCGGCGATGCGATCTGTTCCACCGACGGCACAGTGCAGAAAGTTCTGCGGGTTGTTCAGCGCGGCCGCCAGCCGCTTTACAAATTCACCTGGAGTGACGGCGCATCTACCGTCGTAGATTCGGATCATCTTTGGCTCGGCTGGTGGGCCGGGCTGTCGAGAAAAATTGCCAACAAACAAACCTGCGGCGAGGAGGGGGCCAGGATCTGGACGACCGCCGACATTTTCGAGCGCGCCAATCGCGATGGGGCCAAGCGGTTTTGCATTCCGACGATCTCGGCTCCGTGCGCCTTCAATGTGCCCGGCGAGAAAAAGGGGCCACATCGGTTCATCAAGCGCACATTGCCGCCCTACGTGCTTGGCGTTCTCCTTGGCGATGGCAACCTGACGACGAAGGTCGTGCGCTGGGGCAAGCCGGAGCCGGAGATAGAGGCTCGCGTTCGTGAATGCATGGCCGCCGCCAGGGGCGCGCCGGTTGAAATGTCCGTGGACAAGCCAGAGACCACGGGGATTTCGTTTCGATTCCTCGATTCCAGCGGAGTGAAGGAGGAGCTGGCTGATTTCGGGCTTCTGGGCAAGTCTAGCTTAGAGAAATTCATCCCGAGAATGTACTTGTTCGCCACCACTGATGAGCGGTGGGAGCTTATTCGCGGGTTGATGGATACCGACGGATGGGTCGAGGAGGATGGCGAGAGTTACTTCGGGTCATCTTCCAGGCAGCTCGCGCTGGACCTTCAGCACTTGGCTCGATCCCTCGGCGCGATCGCCACGATATACGATAAATTCCCGACCTATACCTATAATGGCGAGCGCCGCGAGGGGCAGCCGGCCTACACGGTTCGCGTCAAGATCCCCAATCCAGAGCGCCTGTTCACCCTGGAGCGCAAGCGGCAGCGCTGCATGGGCAAGCAGCCACAGCAGATGGCGCGGTTCCTGGATAGGATAGAGCCATTCGGCGAAGATGATACGATCTGTTTCGTGGTGTCGAACCCAAATCGCCTGTTCATAACGGATGATTTTGTCGTCACGCATAACAGCGACCTTGCGCTTGGTCTCGCCTTCACTGCGCACTGGAACTCGCTTATACTTCGCAGACAGTATGTTGATCTTGGCGGCATGATAGAGCGCGCCATCGAGATCAACGGCACCCGCGATGGTTTCTCTGGCGCTGTGCCGCCAAGACTATACACCAGGGACGGACGAAGAATAGTTTTTGGCGCTCATAAAGAAGCTGGAGATGAGCAAAGCTTTCAAGGTGCTCCATACTCCCTCAAGGTGTTCGATGAGGCCGTGCAACACTTATTGTCCCAGATTAAGTTCCATCTAGGCTGGTTAAGATCTACACGAATAGATGAAGAGGGCAACCCGGAACGCTGCCGGGCGGTGCTTGCGACCAACCCACCCATCGATTCATCGGGCGACTGGATCATCGGACGTTATCGCCCCTGGCTCGACCTGACCCACCACAACCCCGCCAAGCACGGCGAGATGCGCTGGTTCATCACCAACCCTGACGGTGAGGACCAGGAAGTCGATGGCCCCGAGCCGATCGAGTTCACCATCAATGGCGAGAAGCGCACTTACAAGCCCCTGTCGCGGACATTCATTCCGGGTCGGCTGTCCGACAATCCCTACCTCGTAAACACTAACTATCAATCACAGCTCGACGCTCTGCCGGAGCCGATCCGCTCGGCGGTGCGCGACGGCAATTTCATGCTGTCCAGATCCGACACCATGAACCAAGTCATCCCCAGCGATTGGGTGATGGCCGCGCAGAACCGCTGGAAGAAGGACGGCCATCGCGGCAAGAAGATGAGCGCGATGGGTTATGACCCGGCCGGCGGCGGCCGCGACAGCGCCGAGCTGGTGATGCGCCATGATTTCCACTACAGCGAGATCATCACGGTGAAGGGCGACGACACCAAGGATGGGTCGATGTCGGTGGCTCTGCTGTTCAGGCACCGCCGCGACAATGCCGTCATCGTCATCGACCATGGCGGTGGCTATGCCGGCCAGACCGCGCTGCGTCTGCGCGACAATGAAACCGATTATGTCGCCTATAACGGCAATCACCAGGGCATCGGCCGCGACGCCTCCGGCAAGCTGAAATTCTACAATCACCGCGCCGAGGTATGGTGGAAATTCCGCGAAGCGCTCGACCCTGATCAGCCCGGCGGATCGCAGGTCGCTCTGCCGCCCAGCGCCGAACTGCGCGCGGACCTGACCACCCCGACTTATACGGTGGAGAAGAATGGCATCCAGATCGAATCCAAGGACTCGATCCGCAAGAAGCTCGGGCGCTCGCCGGGCAAGGGCGATGCAGTAGTCCTCGCCTGGGCGCCAGCGAACGGCGCCATCCGCAAGCGCGACAGCGCCATCACGTCAGGGCCGCGAACCCTCCCCACGCACAGCAAGACCACCCGCGACAAATCCCCGCTCGCTCGCCGCAGAGGCCGCTAATCCGTCCGCGTCAAGCCCTCGATTATATGTGCGGCGTTTTGGCGCAGCATACATGTACTTTTCCATATTCCCCAAGCACTTACCCACCTTTATAAGTTTCTGATCCGACCTTTTAATGTCAAATCAGGAAAATTTCATGGCTCGCAAGAAATCCGTTGAGACCAGCGGAGAAAAAAAGGTGCGCAAAGTCGCCAAGGGCGGCAAGTCGCGCGGTAAACGCAAGTTGACTGACGATCAAGTCTTGGCTATTGTCGCGGCTTACGGCGGCGGGAACAATGGCAAGACCATGGCGGCGATCGCCGCTGAATATGGCGTTGCCAACCCGACGATCTCCTCGATCGTGAACGGCCGCACCTATTCCTGGCTGACCAAGATCGGCCTTGAGCCCCTCGCCGAGGCGGCCTAATCCTCCCCAGCGGAGGTCGTTCCCCATCAAAATTCCAGGAGATCTCCATGGCGGGCAAGCCGAAAATGCCTAAGCCGCAGCCGGTAGCGCGCATGCCGGTGCCGGATGACGAGAACGCGCTCGCGGCCAAGAAGCGGGCGCAGAATGCGCTGATGGCCCAGCGCGGCCGCGAGTCTACCGACCTCACCGGCGGCACCGACGGAACAGCTTACCTCGGAAAATAGATGGCCCGTTCCTATAAGGACGCGCGGGCAAAGGAGTTGCTGGATCTCGGCAACCACCTGTTCGACAAGCGCAAACCCAAAGACAGTCTCGACCAGGAAATCGCCTGGAATTTCTGCCCCGACCTCGCTGAGTTCCAGTCTCCCCTGGACCTTGGCGAGGACTGGGCGGCCGAGCGTATGGACGGCTACCCCGAGCAGGTCAGCCGCGAGCTGAGCAACCAGCTCGGCGCTAATTTGCGCCCAAACGGCAAGCAGTGGTTCAAATCCTCGGCCGGCGACGATGAGATCGATGCCGATGAGGGCAATGCCCGGTTCCTGGAATATGTCGGGCGCACCATGCGCCGGGAGATGTACCGGGCCAAGACCGGCTTCGTCGGGGCGTCCAAGGAGCTGGACCGCTTCTATGTGAATTTCGGCCAGGGCGTGATGTCGATCGAAGAATCCCCGGCCGATCGCGATCATTTGTTCTTCCGCACCTATCACCTGAAAGACTGCGTCTGGCTGGACAATCAGCTCGGCCAGGTCGATCACCTGCACCGCCGCGCCAGGATGAGCGCCCGGGCGATGAAACGGATGTTTGGCGAGAAGCGCCTGCACGAGACCATCACGCGCGCCGCCAAGAAAGAGCCCAACCGCGAATTCGAGATCCGCTACATCACCATGCCCACCGAGGAGTATAATTCCTTCGGCGATGAGGGCAAGGCGAGCGGGATCAAGCTGCCATTTACCTGCTGCGTGATCGATGTTGAGAATTGCTGCATCATCAAGGAGGGCGGCGTTCCGGTCTTCAACTATGTCGTGCCCCGCTGGCAGCGGCTGGCCGGGACGCAATACGCTTTCTCCCCGGCGACCATGGCGGCGCTCGCCGATGGCCGCATGGCGCAGATGCTCTCGCAGATCCTGCTGGAGAGCGGCGAGAAGGCGATCGACCCGCCGATGGTGGGCAAGCAGGAAGCCGTGATCGGCCAGCCCAATATCGGCGCCGGCGGCCTGACCTGGATCGACCTCGACCACGACGCCAAGCTGACCGACGCGCTCGATGTGATCAAGCTCGACGCCGACATGCGCGTCGCCTTCCAGATGCGCGCCGATCTGCGCGAGATGCTGTCGAAGGCATTCTTCATCGACAAGCTGACCCTGCCGGAGACCTCGGTCAAGGAAATGACCGCGTTCGAGGTCGCCCGCCGGCTGGAAGAGCATGTGCGCAATCTGCTGCCGATCTTTGAGCCGATCCAGGTCGAATACAATTCCAAGCTGCTCGATATCGTGTTCGCCTTGCTGGTGAACATGAAGAAAATCGATTTCTCCCGCATGCCCGACACCATGGAAGATGTCGATACCATTTGGGAATTCGATACCCCGATCCAGACCGCCGAGAGCCGGCTCTTGGTCGAGCAGTTCCTCGACACCTGCAACGTCCTCACCGTCGGCGCGCAGACCGAAGCCGCTGTTGCCCAGGCCGGCGGTACGACCCCGATCCATTTCGACAAGGGCCTGCGCGATGCGGTGCGCGGCGTCGGCGGGCCGGCGACCTGGCGCAAGACTCTGGAAGAGCGCGAGGCCGATGCAGAAGCATCCGAGCAGGCCAATGCCGTCCAGGACACCATGGGCCAGATCGGCATGGGCGCCGGGATCGCCGAGCAGGTCGGCAAAGCCG
>Ga0209324_10002141_pt1 | contig 13649 bp, 12 predicted proteins | sample Rifsed19ft3_FD_184015 | JGI IMG/M metagenome (GOLD analysis project Ga0209324, IMG submission 184015) | Soil microbial communities from Rifle, Colorado, USA - sediment 19ft 3 (version 2) | ecosystem: Environmental > Terrestrial > Deep subsurface > Rock core/Sediment | place: Rifle, Colorado...
GCCGTCCCACCCCACTACATTGACAACGCTGCCGTTTGCGTCGATCAGGGCATATCTGAGCATTACCACACCCTCACAACGATGCGACCAGCGCCGCCAGCACCAGACACGCCGGTCGAAACGCCCTCAGACGCGCCGCCGCCACCGCCGGGCTGCGTTCCTGCGGTGGCGTCCGCCCCGTTTACTGCTCCGGCGCCGCCGGCTCCGCCGAAAGAGGACGCGCCACCGGCCGCCGCCGCCGTGGCTGTGCAGCCGCCGCCGCCCGCGCCGCCATACACTGAGTCTCCGCCTGCAAAAGTGCTGTCTCCACCTCCGCCGCCATGGACATAAGATGCAATGCCTGCAAAAGTATCGCCGCCCCGCCCTTGGGCATTGGACGTAGCAGTGGCTATAAAGATCGGGTTCCCGGGAGTGCCGCCGCCGGCGCCCGTGGGGATTGCCCCTGCCGATCTCTGGCCGCCCCCGCCTCCGCCGCCATTTCCAACGTTATCGCCGCCGCCACCGCCATATGCGGCAAGCAAGGTTCCAAGCGAAGTGTCTCCGCCCGTAGCTCCATCGCTATTGGCTGCCCTGGCCGCGCCGCCGGCCCCTATCGTGACAGTTTCAGTTGCCCCAAAAGATGAAAGCGACAAAGTCCTGCGATTGTACCCGCCGCCTCCGCCCCCGCCGACATCAGATGCCGCCCCGCGCCCGCCCGAGCCGCCCGCACCCCATCCCTCAATCTCAGCCCATGTCCCCACACCCGGCTTTGTGAATGTGCCAGATGCATTAAACGTGACCTGCATCGGAGAGATCAGGACAGAATAAAGAGCGCTGCCGTCGCACTCGACGAGGACAGAGCCGCCGGGGTAAAGTTTCCAATTCGCTAGCCCGTCGATAAGCTCCGCCCCGCTTGGGTCAAGCGTTACGTCGCCGGTCCCTGCATTCTTGATTACGCACCAGAAGCCCGCCGCAAGTGTCGCGACTGCGGTGAAGGCGAGCGTGCCGGTTCCTGTTGCGATGTTGACGAGCTTCGCTTGATCGCTGGCGACGATGGTGTCGCCGGATGTGACGTCGGCGATGTTTCTCCGACCGAGCGTTGGCGTGACTGAGCCCGTGAAGGCGATGGACGGGTTGCCGCTCACGCCGTCACCATTGGTGACGGTAATTCCGGAGCCGCTGGTGATAGAGCGTTGAACCCAGGCGTCAGAGCCCGTCCGGACAGCAAAACCCGTCGAGCCGAGCGCCTCGATCGCCGCCAAGTCATTGGCGAGCGCCAGCGTCGGATTGCCAGACACGCCGTTACCATTGCTGACGCTGATGCCAGCAGCCGGGGCGGTGAGCGTGCGCGCGGCATAAGTTGCCGCCGCAGTGCGCGCCACCATGCCTGCCGCTGCGATGCCCGGCACCTCCAGCACGTTCCATTTCGCCTGCCCGGCCGTGCCCATGTCGGCGTCAACTGTCGCTGTGTCTGTTGCGACGCGCTCGGCGGTGAGTGTGCCATTGGTAGCGCTGACGATGTATTGGGCATCGGCCGGCGCCGGGTCCGCGCCAAGCTCTCCGACAGCGCTATTGAGCTGCCCTACGAGCTGCTGGAGGAACAGGTCCCAGTCCTCGCGCAGAAGCCCGGTCGATGGATCTATGGCCTGACGGTTGGCGGGTTTGCGAAGGGTGGAGAGATTGAGAGCCATCAATCAAAACTCACGCAAACACCAGCGGCATCGATCCCCCCGCCCGTGATTGAGATTGCGCGATTGGTCTCCGCAAGCATGTCGCTTGAGTGCCCTCCTATCGCGGCGGAGTCTGCGGTAAACGTCCCATCCGAAAAATCTTCCGAGAGGCCAGATATACTTAGCGTTGATCCTGTTGTTCCAAGTCCACACGCAAACGCCGCCCCTCCGGCCGGAATGTTTATCGTCATGTCAAGATCGTCGCTTGTGTTGGACCCAGTATCAAACGGAGTGTAAGAATTAAACCCTTCAAGCCTCCAAATTCCAATCACCGCCTCATCGTTTGTTACGGTGGTATCAAATGTTGCTACAATTGTACCGGATGTCCCCGTCGGAACATTTGCTATAAAAAGAGAGGCGCTTGACCCAACGCTAGCCCCGAGGTCGCTTACGTCTACCAAAATAGTCGCCGATACTCCGCCGATCGTGGCACTGTCTATATGTTCACCGCCATCTTCATGCCTTCCGCAGATGCCAACCAGAATCATTCTTGCCCCAGACGCATCGCCGAATGGCGCGCCCGCAAAAGTGAAGGTTGCCCCAGAGCCTCCGGCTGTGTCGGTGCCAAGGTATTCGACGGTTTTCTCCGCCCCCCCTACGCCCAATCCGATCAGGTGGTTAGCCTTAAGCATCCACCCCTCCAAAACCCGATGATGCGTAAGCGGAAAACGCTGCATACACGTCGCCTGCCGCTTCAATGCCGCGCTTGGCCACCAGGCGGCGCTTGCGGATATCAGCGCAGATCGCTGCCCATGCCGCGCTCTTGGACAGAACGAGATCGGCGGCCTCTGCGAGAGACTTGGCCTCGCCCGCATCAACGCTAGCATCCAATAGTGGGTAAGCGCCGTTCGGATCGCTGTGAAATGCATGCACTTCGTTGACGACGCAGGCATATTCTAACGCCTGTCCAGTTCCAGGAGTGATGTGCTTAAGGCGTTCAGATTCAGCCCTGCGGTCGATTCGCCGAGATAGATCAGCCTTCACGGTTGCGAGGTCGCGAGATTTGACCGCGTAAATGATTTTTACCGTCTCTTCACCGATTTCCCGGCCCGTTTCCAAAATCTCGATCAGCGGGTTCATGTCAGGCTTGCCGGAATCGACGACAAGGCGTGCGAAGGGCCCGCCGTCACCGCTCTTATCGATCTTATGGGAAATCTCGCTCGCGTCTTCTAGGTCGCGGAAGCCGACGACCTCGCCACCGCGAATTAGGGCATATTTAGCCATGATCAAGCGTCCGTTGCTGCGTTGGTGGTGAAGAACAGTTGAACCGCAATGAGGCGCGCGTCTTCTGTCATGTCATCGTTGGCGTCAGACACATCGCGGAAGATGCGGAAGAACACGAGGTCACCCTCCGCCGGAGTGCCGCCAACTGTCACCGCCGAGCTGACCGCCGTGACGTAAAGCTCTCCAGCCGCGCTCTGAGCATCATCGGTGACCACGATCGGCGTGCCGAATGCGGTATCGATCGCCTCATTATCGGAAAGGGCAATTCCCTGGAGACCCCAGGCTACGCCATCCGTGTCGGTCGCCGTCGAACTCCAGAACACGCGGAAGGTGATCGTCGACTCGTTCCAAGACTTCGGCATTGCAATATTAAAATGCGCATGCTCGTCAGCTGAAGCGCCAAAATCAAAAACCTTGTAGTTGACATCATTCGTCGACGATTCCAGGCTCGCCGAGGCAGCGCCGCTCGTTGTGGCGGCGATCATCGCGCCGGCCGGGATCACGATAGTATGAAGTCCCTGGCCAACGGTAGCCGCAGCCACATCCGTGTCAATCACAAGCCCAAGCGTGGTTCGCGCTGTAGAGGCGTCCGCATCATCAACCAGAGTCGCACCAAAGCTGGAGACCGTTACGCTAGCGGCACTGATATCCAGCGTTCTGTCGGCATCCCCTGTCGTCAACGTCAGGGTGTGATCTGCGGTTAGATTGGACCCCGGAGCGATGATCAGATCATGCGAGGCATTGGTATCCAGCAGGTGCAGGCCGGTGTTCGGCACCGTCAGCACGGTCGGAATCAAAACATCGGCAGGCAGCGAAAGCGTGGGGTTGCCGGATACACCATCGCCATTCGTGACTGTGAGCTGGTTGGCGGTGCCGGTGAGAGTGCGCAGAGAATAGGTAGCTGACCCTGTGCGGACGACGTGCCCGTTACTGGCCAAGGCCGCCAGCGCAGTAAGATCGGCATCAAGCGGCTGAGAAACCGCACTTGGATACGGATTAACGAGCTGCCATTGGGTGCCGTCAAATGCGACCTGATGGAACTGTCCATTCTGAACTTCGCCGCCAACAAGCGCCGCTCCGATATACTGCAATGCGACGTTGCCGTCCCCGTTCAGGTTTACTGTCACGGTGCTGGTGCTGTCAGCCTCGGCAAAGAAACCTATCACCATGCCTTCCACGGCCGAGCACACAGGAATGGTGGTCAACGTGATAGCGTTCGCCGTGCCTCCCGCCTCTGCATAGGTCAGCTCCCCATCCTGCGCCTGATCGAGGCGCATTGAGTCCGTCCGCTCTGTGCCCAGAGCCATGCCAGTGAATTTGTGCGTGTTCATCGGCAAATCGGCTGTCGGCTGATTGCCTCCGTCACGCTTCAGGACAAGGTTGAGCGCGGTGGCGAAATCGTTCTCGCGCACGTCGGCGAGAACGGCCGTGTCGTTTACCCCGGCATTCTTCGCCTGCACGTTGACGGCCGAGCCGGATCGCACGCCATCCGTGCGGGTGTAAGTCTGATTTGGTGCTGAACCGCCCCAGGTCATGGTCGATAATCCTTAGATTAGAAGCCGTATTTGTTCAGGTAATCGCGCCAATTACCGGCCTCTGGGGTGGCGCCAGTTACTCGCATCGCTCCAGCGACCGACGGCAGGGGTGCGGCTGGCTCCGGCGCAGCGTCTTCCCGCTTTATTTTCTTGAGTTCACGGAATTCCGGCACGGAAATGGACTGCCCGGTCAGGCGTTCAAATATCGGACGGACCTGGGTTGCAAGGATTTCGTAAGCCGCCTCTCGGCTGCCGGCCTCCTTAAGGCGCCCGCCAACGCTTTCAAGAAACGCGAGGTCGGAGTTCGACTGATTGCTGTCCGTTACGCCGCGCTGCTTCTGGATAGCGCGGTATGTCATCACGAGGTCGGCTGCCGGCGCATCCATCTTCCGGCGAAGATCATTTGCCGTCTTCTCGCCCTCTTTCCCAAACAACATCTCACCCAGAGCGACGCCGCCACGCTTTGCTGCGCCGATTAAGTATTTATCAGGAGCATCATAAGGCGTTGCGTTTTCCGCCCCGCCGTATTGGCCAAAGGCCAAGCCCCACTTCTCAGGGTCAGTGCCGTTGATGACCTCAGCCAAATCGCCGATATTGCCAGAGATCTGTTTGTTGGTAACGGCGCGCTCTGGCGCTGCCGCAGCGCGCTCTCCGGTCGCCTTGCCGCGCGCCTTCAGCTCCTCTTCCGGTATAAGCTTCCAATGGCTCCGGTCTGCGCTGAGGAGGGGTTTGCCGCTGGGTCCAAGCTCATACGACCACCCCTGCTGCGGCTTCGGCAGTGAGTTAATGTCCGCAGGGACTTCCTGGTATCCGTTGGGCTGCGGCTGCGGGGGCGCCTGAACTGCGGCGGGCTGCCCACCACCCACAGGAAGCGGCGCTTCGGCAGGCTGAGCATCCGCAGACGGGGCCATTCCTCCGGGCGCAGCAGGCTGCTGAGGGCCGAGGTTTGGCGTCAGAGCCTGCTGGGGGGCGGGAGCGACAGCGGGCTGCTGTGGCGTGACCTGCGGCGGCGTAGGGGTTGCCTGCTGGGTGCCGCCCATGTCCAGGCGTTTATATCCGCCCTTCCCGTCTGGGACAACCTGAACGTCCACCGTCTGGCCAGGATACTGCCCTGGAGTCTTGATCGTCGAAATCTGAGGGGATTGCTGTGGACCGAGATTTTTCACCAAAAGCTCAAGCCCTGCCGCCTTCATCTTCTCATCTGGCGACTGGATAAGGAGCTGAGCCACCTCGGTTGGATTCTGCGCCCCAGCGACAGCGCCCATGAGCGCGGCGTCGAATTCCTTCTTCGCGCCCTTCTCCTGGTTCTGGAGATAGCCACCAACTCCTGCGGTGCCAATGCCAAGAAGTGCCTGCTGCCAGCCCGTGGCCTTGCTTGCCACATCCTGGCCTGTCTTGGCCAAATTTCCGTAAGCCGCAAAACGATCGGCATCATATGTTTTGCCGCCAAGTGCGGACTTGAGCTGATCCATGCCGGCTCCACCTGCTACTCCAGTGGCGCCTCCACCCCCAGAGAACCCGCCGGTGCGCGCCGTTTGCGCCAAAACCTGCGCGGTGGCGCCGCCTTCAACTTTCGGGGCAAAGCGCCGCTGGAGATTGGCGGCCATGGCCTGCGACGGGCCCCTCGGTCCCGACATCTGTTTGTCGGCCCACGCAACTACATCCGCGCCGCGCTTTCCGCGCAAGAACGGGTTCGCCGCCACCGCGTCGCGCCCGAGAACAGCCTCGACAGGAGCGTCGGGGTTGGCATGAAGCTTTGCTGCGCCTTCCGGCCCGGCAAAATGCGCCAGTTTCAGATTGCCAGGCGTCGGCTGGATGCCGCGCGCCTGGAGGAAGGTGGCGTTGTCGCTCTCATAGGCCTGGGTCATCTCGCGCGAAAGGGCCGGGTCGAATTTGAGCTGGAGGATTTGCTCCCGCGTCTTCCCGCGCACAACGTCCGGGCGGTGCTTCGCGATCATCGCCAGCCATGTGCTATCGATGAATTGGCCGAGTCCGCCAGCCGACGAGCGCGAATTGCGCGCGAACGGGTCGCCGCCGCTTTCCGTGCCGATGATTCGATCTGTCGTGGTCGCCATCTTATGCGGCCTCCATATGCATGGTTCGTTTGTCCAATGCCTTCATCGCCGCCATCAGTTTGCCGACTGCATCGCCGAGATCTATGGTCGCGCCGTCGCCGCCGAAATGCTCGGCATAGTCCTGCGCCATGGTGCCGGTACGGTGCTCAGGCACGTCGTAGGCCTCCTGGGCGTCATCACGGTAACGGTAGTCGTCAACCGGCATGTCTCGGAAGGAGGCAAGGACCACCTCCCCGTCAGCCGGCGAGCGGTCTTCTTTCATTTCTTCGTCAGAAAATATCGCCGTAGCGGCCGCGCCGCCGATTTGCCCTATCGTCCCCCACATGCTGCCCTTGTTTGCAGCGGCAGCAGCAGCCTGTTGAGCCGCGACTTGAGCTTGCGTGTTGTACATGCTCGTTTGCTGTGCATAATTGTTGTTCACGACGCCTGTATAGTCTGGCGACTGAACGTTAAGCGCAGCCGTGTTCATATAACTGGGCGATTGGAACTGCGGGCTCGCCCCGGTCAGCGCGCCATATTCAGACAGCGGCTGATTGCGCTCCAACAGCGTGTTGCCGAGATCGGTCTGGTATTTGCTGGAGCCATAGCCGAGCGCGGACAGAAGCTGGTTGTACTGCTGATTCTGCGCCTGGCCGAGGAAGCCGCGATTGGAGAGATCAGCGCTCTGAAGCCGGCCCTGCTCCTGTCCACCATATTGCGCGGTGGACAGGTTCTGCCCGAACTGGCGCGACTGCTCTTGCCCGGCAGCAAGCTCAGCCTGCCGATTGATGTCGGAATATGCGTTATTCTGCTGGGTATCGAGCCGGTTCATCTCATCGCGGTAGATCTCGCTGCCGATCGGGATGCCCCGGCGCGCCAACTCGATTTCCTTACCCTTCCGCGCACTGTCGATATCGCCCTGGATTCGGGACTTTCCCTGCTCGTAGAAGGTGTTGGCGATGTCCTGGGTGCTTGGCGCCCGCTGGAGGCCTACTTCATTGGCCTGGAACAGATTGCCCGACAAGGGGTCGGCGAAGCGGTCGCTGTCGAGCGTGCGCTCGCCGAAAGCATCGACGGCATTCTGGCGCGCGTCGGGGGACTGCGGGAGCTGGAAGCGATCCTGCGGCAGGAAGCTGAGCTGCCGTGCGGCCGCCTGATTGAGCGCGGTGCCGGCGCCGAACTGGCTATCGAGCATCTCTTGGACTTCGGGTGCCAGCTGGACGGCCTGCGCGTATGGCGTTCCGTCAGGGCGCCTCGCAAATATTGTGGACCCGTATGGTCCATATTGATCGACTGCGTTTAGATAGGCGCTATCGCGTGCCGCTTGCGAATTGTAGCGATATTGCGCATTAGCAGTCGCTTCAGGGTTTGGAGCCGCCGGCTGGTCGGGCATATCCACTTCAACGTCTGAACCACCGCACATTATCTATTTCCCCTTAAAGCCTGCGAGGCGCTCGATGTCCTCACGGAAGAAAGCGAACTGAAGCCCAGCATGATGATTATCGTCGCTTGGGCCATAAAGACGCCTCACCGTCCCCTCATAGACAGCGCCGAGCTTCTGCACTCCGCGCGCCATGCTTTCTTTTCGAGTTCTGACGGTGAGCCTGTTGAGGTTGAAGTGGTGGAGGGCGATCATAAAAATCGATCTGACCACGCGCCGGGTCAGATTTTTTGGCCCGTAATAATGAACCTCTGCATCGCTTCCGTTGTAATTTGAGAATGCAAAGGCCCCAACCAGAGACCCGGATTCATCTGACAGGCCAACGGCCGCGTCGATGTGGAAAGGCCGGCAACCCCAAGTCTCAAAAGCCCAGGATGCAACTCTTGCATCTTCGCCAAGAACGAGGCGCATCTATCGGCCCTGATTTCGGGCCTTGCCAGCCATGGCAAGCCCCCCCATGATAGCGCCTATGGGGCCCATTTTCATGAGTCTAGCAATTAACGGATCGACGCCGCTAGGCTGCCGAGTGGAGGCAGGAACTGAAGCTGGTGCGGTTGACTGAGAAAAGGCTCCTGGGTACGACTTCTTAACTAGGTCTAGCTCCCCGTCCCGCGTCGGAGAATTTACCCCGTAATAAGAATAAGGAACTGTGCCGCTATCCCGAAACATCTGATAGACGCTATCAAGGGATGGAGGAGTGTAAACCTGCGCAGGCGCAGGCGCTTGAGCTTCTGGACGCGGGCTGGTATTGTTTTCTGCTCCGCCGCACATAATCAGTCTCTCCCATGTTATCCTGTAACGCCGGTTGCCGGCGCCACCACCACATCCGTTGCAAAATACTGTAAATCGTCCGCAGCAGAATTGAACTGCACGACAGGCGCAACCGCTCGGCCGAAGCCCTTCACCGAGGACCACCGAAGAATCGCCTCGCCGTCCTCGCCCCAAGGGCCATCCCAAGGGCCATCCCAAGGGCCAGAGCCGGAGGTCGCGAGCGGGAATTCCGGAGCGGTGATGCCTGCGCTGCGATAATCGACATCAACCTGAACTTGTCCGGTCACGAGCCCTGTCGCCTGCGTGTTGATGCGAGCCAATGTAAACTGACCGTTCACCTGGCGTTCAAAGGGGTAGATGAAGGCGTGGCGCACCGTGGCGACGATGTTGTCGCCATCGTCCGTTCCGCCCATATAGGCCCAGATCGTGTTGGACACCTTGTCGCCGAAGTACAGGGTGCCGCCCAGTTCAGCGAACTGATAGCCATCCAGCTCATCGAAGTAGCTCCAGGCTTTTGTGCGGGTGTTGTATACCCATTGCTTGGAGGTAGATGTATCCACCTGGATATTTAGCAGCACGAGACCCTGAAAGAAGACGGCATTCCAGCCGGCGATCGACCCTGATTGTTCGAAATCAGCCACCCAGGATGGGGCGATCTTCCCCCAGGATTGTAAGGATGTGGTGTCGAAGGCCACGCCGGCAGCAATCGCCTCAAACGGCAGTGGCCCGGCAGTGGTCATGATGATCAGATCGCCTGACACATCGATCGCGGCATCATACCCCACGGGCTTGGGCGCGGCATACCGCTTGGCGAGGGCAAAATCGGTCCCCGGATCACCCTGGTAGGTGACGATCTCGCCGGTGCTCATGAGAAACACCGTGTAGGGGCCGAACTCATGGACGCCGACACAGTAGCCGCCCTTGGTTTCCTGACTGAGCTGGAATTTGGTCAAAACGCCAGTGATGGCGTTGACGGCAAGATACCAAACATCGGCCGATCCCTCTTCGGTGAACCATAGACGCACGCCGACCACATGGACCGTCCGCAGGTTGGCGATGGTGAGGCCGGAGCCGGACAGCCCGGTGGCGGCGATTGACGACCCATCGAAAGCCCAAGGCGTGTCGGTGCCGTTCACGCCGATCGTGGTGTCGTTGAACTGCGCGATCGACCATATGTTGAGCTGGTAAGTCGCCGCCGTGAGCGCGTCCGGCTCGCCCGTTACGTCCCAAATTTCTCCGTCAGCTGCGGCGAGCAGCACGTCGGCAGACACGCCCTCATGGGTAAACATCGACCCGATGCTGTCCGCGCCGGTGATTGTCTGATGCTCGGTTTTCCCTTTACGAATGACCAGCCGGCCATTCTCGGCGATCATGTTGCGGATCGAGCGCGCTTCCAGCGGATTAAGCGACGCAACGCCATCTCGGGTGTTCATGCCCATCGACGGCGCCAGGACAGGAATGCTCCTCCCCTCCGGCGTCGGCTGATATTCTCTGGGCATGGCCCGCTGGAGCAGGCGCGCTTTGCGCATCGACATTATTCGACCACCAGATCAACGAAATAATGCGGCCGGACCAGCCCGCCCTTGAGCGGCACGATCCCGGCGCTCATATTCACGGCTTGGCTGGGGGTGTTCTTGCCTTGACGCGAGGAGATCACCGCGTCGTATTCAGCGCCCCATTTCGAGACGCCAGGCAGGTTCTTGCTCTCGCCGAAGTAATAGCGGATACCGTGGATAAAGAGGTCCGCCGGCAGCAGCGGCACATCCGTATCCGCCACCCAGCCGTCCGTGCGATCGACGCCAGCGCTGGATTCGCAGTAAGATTTGCTCAAATATTCATAATTAAAGCTAAAAACGCTGGTCGGAGTCGGGTAGACCTGGATTTGCCCGCCAAACAGCCGCCAGCGATAGGTTAACTGTGCGCTATTGGCGACATTGCTGATCGCGGCCCACTGCCGGCGTGTGGTGTTGCCGAGCATCCGCCGATCGAGCGTGCCGTCCCACATGGTATCCGAAGCGATTCGCTCATAATCATCTTCGAGATCGTAGAGGCTGGTCGATGCCACCGTGGCGACAGTCGCCGTGCGCGACAGCTCCTGCCAGTCGTAGTCTCGGGTCAGCTCCTCGCCGACCTTGCGCGCGGCGCCAAGCAGCGTCCGCGCGGTGTCGTCTTCGGTGTTGCCAATAATAAACGTGGGTACGTTAAACGAACTTATGTCGTCCAGTGCCCGTGTGCATAAATCCAACAGTGTGGTCATGAGAGCCCCATAGTTGCCCGCACACGGGCGTTGTCATCGGCCGCACCTTATGCAGCGGCCCTCGGCTTCTTCGCCCGCGCACGTGCCGCCTGGCGGGCGGGGGCTACTGCTTTCTCGGCGGCTGCCATCAGATGGCCAGCGTCATCGCCCTCATCGTCCGCGTCATCATCGGTTTCGTCACCGGCGCGGCGCGCATCGACCAGGACGCCACCCTTATCGACCCTGACCGTTCCTATGGCTGAAAGCGGGGCGCGCGAGATCTGCTCCATGGCCATCTTCTCGGCCACCGTGACCGGAGCCTCGCGCCATTTGCAATAATGCTGCCAAGCATCCCAGCATCGCATGATGGCTAGTTTTGCCTTATCGAAGTCGTCGCCGCCCATCGCCGCGCCCTTATCGAAGCGCAGGGGCTGGGCTGACATATTGGGCTGTGCCTTGGCGTCGCCGGCGACGCGCTTCACGCGTGTGTGCAGCACGATAGAGTAATCGTAAACAGAGTGACGCGCAACCCTTGATTTTTCAACATTAATTACTGGATGATCCGAGAAGCGGGCCTCAACGTTATAGTAAAACCCATTTCCGTTTTCTTTTTCGGTCTTGCTGTCAAGCACGTCGAACCACTGCTTTTTAACGTTTGTCATAAGAATACGCCCTCCTATGGCGCTCTTGGTAATTTATAGTTTCCAGTGATCTGCAACCCAAGGGCAAGCCTCTTGAGCCGCAGCATCTCTTGGGTTGTGTTTGCCATGAAAATTGATGACACGGGCACCCTGGGGCAGCTTGTCGGCGCCAGTCGCCCGCGCGAGACTGAGGGGATGCCCCTTCAGCAGATCGACGCGGAAGCTGAGCACGCCATCCTCGGCCGTCCAGCGCGGCTGCCCCGGCAGCGCATAGCTGATCCACGCCTGATCGTAGCCGCCGAACTGACCGGAGTGCCGCAGCCTGAGTGCGGTCTCGGGATCGAACATCTCCCAGACATGGGGGAAGGCGCCGGCATCCATCATCGTCAGCGCGGTGCAATACTGATCCCGATTCGGATCGCGCCATGCCATGAAGGGATGCTCATTATCGAACAGCGGGTCGAGCGCGCCGCAGATCACCGTGTCGAGGTCTATGACTACGAAGCGTGGTCCGATGGTGTCGGCCATCTCCTCGGCGAACAGCTTGACGCGGTGCCAATCCCGGCCATGCTCGAACTGATCTCGCCAGATGGGGACTTGCCGGATGCCGCCGTCCACGCCCTCGCCGTCATCGGTGACCAGCACCAGCTCGGCCGGCATATTCAGATGCCGGTCCACCATCGCCGCCCAAACATTCACGTCATGGGCAAAATAGGGGATGTGGCCGTTCCATTTGAAGGTGACGATCGGCAGCCGCTCGAAGGGACGCTTGCGCGGGCGGGCCGGCGGAACCTCCAGGAACACATCCTCGCGCCTGGGCGCCGTCACCGATCCCTCGATCGGCGCGAGCGCGGCGACAAGATCCTGCGTCAAGCCCTCGCCGAACATCTGGATTTCGATGCCGAGCCGGCGGAAGTAGCTAACACGCTCGGGGAAAGCCTGCGCGCCGTGCGCCATGGTCGGCGTGGCCACATAGCGCTTGGTCACACCTTCGATCGGCGTGCCCGCATCACTCATCGGCCAGAAGAACTCCTGGACCTCCTCGCCGTCATTCTGCGGCTGGACGAAGGCGTGCTTGGCCTCGCCGCGCATCGAACCGTCAAAGCCGAACAGGTGCCAGACCTTGTATCCCATGGCCCATAGCGGCACGAGGCAGGACTGGCCGACATTGAGACTGCCGACGAAGTTGGCGCTGGCCTGGCCGGTTGTGCCGTCATTCTTGGTCGCCTGGATGGCCTTTAGGCCCGCCTCGTCGTGAAACATCGACCAGATCAGCAGCTTGCGGTCGGCGAGCGCGTCGAAAATCTCCGGCTGGCACTGGCTGGCGACGATATAGGTGGTGTGGTCGTTGGCATGGGCGAGAAAGGGCAGATTGACCGGCCGCGCATCGACCATGAAGAAGAAATCCGGGGTGATGCCGCGCTCGATCAGGAAATTGTGGCTGCCATTCATCGAGGCGACGTGCCATCCGGCCTGCTGGCGTGCGCGGATGTCTTCGACGTGATCGGCGAGGCTGGGCCCGGATGCGCAGACCGCGATTCGCTTGAAATCCAGATGCGGTAGGCTGCGCGCCTCATTCACCAAGATGTTGTTGACGCTGTCCTGCGAGGTGACGTTCTTGCGCAGGATGAATTCGGCGGGCTCGACGTGCTCGTTCATGCCGCCACCCGCTTCATCCAGACGAAATCGACATCGATCTTGGCGCCGGGGACCAGCTCATCGACGGCCTGAACCACTCCGGGGAAGTTCTTCGGGCAGTAATCGTGCCCCATCAGCCAGCCGCCGGGGCGGAGCTTCGGCCTCCAGGCGATGATATCGGCCTTGCATCCCTCATAAGAGTGGTCCGCGTCGATGAAGACGAGATCGAGGGCGCCGTCATTGATCAGCGGCGCAGCATCGAGCGAGGGCAGTTCAAGCAAATCGAGCCTGGCGCCATGACGCTCCTTGACGCGCATGAACAGCGCGCGGCGCTCGGACTGCTGCTCGGCGCTCAGCTCGCCGCCATAATGCAGCGGGAGGCCGGCGGGCCAGCTATCGA
>Ga0209324_10002143_pt1 | contig 13644 bp, 12 predicted proteins | sample Rifsed19ft3_FD_184015 | JGI IMG/M metagenome (GOLD analysis project Ga0209324, IMG submission 184015) | Soil microbial communities from Rifle, Colorado, USA - sediment 19ft 3 (version 2) | ecosystem: Environmental > Terrestrial > Deep subsurface > Rock core/Sediment | place: Rifle, Colorado...
CCACGCCGCTCATGGACGCGGGATGCGGGTCATCCTGGACGGCGCCTTCAACCACAGCGGCCGCGGCTTCTGGCCCTTCCACCACGTCCTGGAGACGGGCGGAGCGTCGCCGTACCGAGAGTGGTTCTACCTCGACGAGGGGGTCCTGCACTCCAGCCGACGCGTCAATGCCTACCCGTCGCCGTCCGAAGCCGAGGCCATCGCGGGCGAGGCCGCCACGACGGCGGGGCCGCCGGGTTCGGCATCGCGACGGATCCTCGGCTATGAGGCCTGGTGGGACCTCCCGGCGCTCCCCAAGCTCAACGTCGCGCATCCGGCGATGCGCGAGTACCTCCTTCGCGCAGCGGAGCACTGGGTGGGAAGGGGCATCGACGGCTGGCGCCTCGACGTCCCGGAAGAGATCGCCGACGTGGAGTTCTGGCGCGAATTCCGCCAGCGCGTGAAGGCGCTCGACCCGGACGCGTACATCGTGGCCGAGATCTGGCACGTCGCTCCCGACCGCCTTGCCGGCGACCAGTTCGACGCGACGATGAACTACCCGCTTGGGGAGGCGATCCTCGGATTCGTCGGAGCGGGTCGTCTCGACCAGGATGTCATCGGCGAGCACGGGACCTACTCGGCCGCGGTCCGGCCGCTGGACGGTCCGGCCTTTGCGCGCCGGCTGGAGGAGCTCCTCGGCGTCTACGACCCTGCGGTCACGGCCGTCCAGTTGAATCTCATCGGCAGCCACGACTTGCCCCGCTTCGTGACGATGTGCGGCGGGGATCGCACGGCCCTGCGTCTGGCGACCCTCATCCAGATGACCCTGCCGGGCGCACCATGCGTGTACTACGGCGATGAGATCGGGCTCGAGGGTCGCATCGACCCCGGTTGCCGGGGGGCGTTCCCGTGGGCGCGGGAGCGGTGGGACGAAGGGCTCCGCGAGTCCGTCCGTCGGGCCATCGCGCTGCGCCAGGCCAGCCCGGCGCTCCGACGCGGGGCCCTTCGCCTCGTCGCGGCCGACGCAGCCACCGTCGCCTATAGCCGCTCCGAGGGCAGCGAGTGGACCCTCGTGGTCGTCAACGCCGGGGATGCGGCGCTCCGGCTCCAACTCGCCGTGCCGGAGGTCAGCGGACGGCTGCTCGAGACGGTGGCTGCTTTCGGTGAAAGCGAGGGGGTGGCGATCTCGGCCGTGGTCGACGGGAACGGCTCGGCCGTGATGGAAGCCCCGGCCCGCAGCGGCATGGTCCTGCGGTAGCGCCTCAGGTCCTGCGGTGGCGTTCAGCGCGGCGACCGCCCGACGGCAAGCGGGTCAGCCCGTGCGCGCCGCCGCTGACGCCGTCGTTAGCCGAGGACGGATCTCCCGGTCGAAGCGCTCCATGGCGGCCACCACGCGTTCGGCTCTCACCTCCCCGAACGCCACGAGCAGGTGCTCGACGCCCAGCTCCAGGAAGCCGCGCAGCTCCGCCACGACGGCCTCGTCGTCGCCCGCGACCGTGTAGCCGGAGGTCGACGCCGGCTCATCGAACCGGACCACCACGCGGGCGCTCAATGCCGGCATCGGGCGGCCGGCGGCCTCGGCCCCGGCACGTAGGACGGGGATCCGCTGGGCGAACACGTCGGGCGGGGTCGCGGAGGACTGGTACACATCCGCCAGGCGCCCGGCGCGCCGCACGGCCGGCTCGCTGCGCGCGCCGATCCAGATCGGCGGGCCACCGGGCTGGACGGGAAGCGGCCCGAAGGCGAAGTCGTGGAACGTGAAGAAGCGGCCTTCGAACGGCTCAGTCGACCCGGACCACAGGTGGCGCCACACCCGGATGGTCTCGCCGAGATAGGCGCCGCGCTGGTGGAACCGCTCGGCCACGCCGAGGTTCGCGAACTCGGCTTCGTTCCACCCGATCCCCAGCCCGGCGATGAGCCGGCCGCCTGACAGGACGTCGATCGTCGCCAGCTCCTTGGCCAGGAGGACGGCGTTGCGCATCGGCACGACGATGACCGAGGTCCCGAGGAGCAGCCGCTCGGTCCGCGCGGCGAGGTACGCGACGGTCGCGAGCGCCTCCAGGACGTCACCGTACTGGTGGGCTGCGGCGTGGGGCACGAGCACGTGGTCGGTCGTCATGGCCGAGTGCCAGCCCAGCCGTTCGGCTGCCTCGGCCGCCGCTTCGATCGCTTCGGCGTTGGCGCCCGGCAGGAAGTTGGGAAGCGCGATCCCGAGCTTGAGGTCGTCCATGCCCGGAGATGGTAGCCCGCGTTGGGCAGCTCGCCCGGCCCCGGACGCCGGCTAGGGCGCCCCGAACAGGATCCGTCTCACCACGTGGATGGGCGGCGTGCCTTGCGAAAGCACCGCGGCGAGGTGCTGCGGATACGAGAACCCGGGCGTGTCCCCCATCCCGCCCACGACGCGCGGCTCCGGCAGCGGTCCGTCATGACCGGCCGCGCGGGCGGCCCGCCGCCGGGCCTCGAGCTCGAGGTCCCACATCTCGGCCGACCCGACGAAGTACGTCGATAGCTGGGTGGACGTCAGACGCGCCCTATCCCACTTCGCGCGCGCCTCGTGTTCCTCCTGGAACCCTTCCTCGATCATGAGGCGCAGCGCTTCTGCTTCGTCGATCGGCTCGCCGGCGCCGCCGTGGATGCGCACGTCGAGGATCACGTTGATGACCGCGCGGAGATAGAACTTCCAGTGGGTAAGGAGAAGGCCGAGGTCGTCACCGGCGTAGCCGAGGTCCATCAGCACCTGGGTGACGTAGACCGCCCATCCCTCCGCGAAGAGACCGCTCGCGAACACCGCCCGAGCGAGGGAGCCGTGCCGGTTGGCGTACCACAGCTGGAGGTAGTGGCCCGGGATCGTCTCGTGCACGCACAGCACCTTGAGCATCCGGTCGTTCTGCTCCCGCAGGAGCGACTCGACCTGCTCGGGCGGCGCATCGTCGGACGGGGGTGTGAACCCGAAGAAGCTCTTCTGGCCGCGCTCGAGCGGCCCCGGCGCGTCGAGGTAGCCGCCACCGAGAGAGCGCAGGAACAGCGGCGTCCAGATGATCTCGAGGGGCTCGTCTGGCGCTTCGAGGAGACCACGCTCGGTGATGAAGCGGTCGAGCGCGGCGGTCTCCTGCCGGCATCGTTCGAGGATCTCTTCTACGGCGGGGTGTCGGGCGGCGACCGCGTCGAGTGCCGCGCCGACGATCTCGCCCTCGGCGGCCTCGGGAGAGCCCGCGCTGGCTTCTGTGGGCATCGGCCGGTCAGCCATCCAGGCCGGCCACATCGCGCGGGCCAGGCGCACCATCTCGGCGCGGATGCGTGCGTGCTCGCTCTGGGCGCGCACGAGGAGCTCCTCCGGGCCGAGGTCGCTGCGCAGCGCCCAGCGGAGCTTGCGCGCGTAGAGGTCCCTGCCCAGGCGGCCGTCCCCTTCCGCCCGCGGACGAACCTCCCGGTCAAGATGCCGTCGAAAGGCCTCAACAGCCTCCCTGGCCGCGGGCCCCGCCGCGTCGACGCGGGCGAGAGCAACCGCCAAGCGAGGGTCCGGTCCCTCCGTGAGCACCGACCGCGCCTCGGTCCGCGCCTGCTCGACGAGCTCCATGATGCCGTCGAGCTGGCCGAGCGCGGTGTCGAGATGAAGGAGCGATACGGGTCGGTCGGGCAGGCCGGTGAGGTTCGCCTGGGCGGCGCGGAACAGGGCCGGCAAGCCCTCCACGCGTCCCGAGAACGAGGTCATGCGGTCAGCCAGAGGCGAGAAGTCGCGGGCCAGCACGGTGAAGAGGCCGCCGCCCGCGAGGTAGACGTAGCCGAGAGGGTTCCAGCGCTCCTCGGCCATCTCCTCGAGCTCGAAGAGCATGTGGTCGATCTCCTCCACGAGGAGGTCCCGGTCGACCCGATCGTCGGGCTCGAGCTCGCCGGTCTCCACCTCCGAGAAGCGCCTTCGCCACGCGCGTAAGGCCCCTGCAAGGGCCGCCAGGCCCCCGTCGCTGACGTCGGGCCAGCGGTCGTCGAAGCGATGATCCCCCATGCCCGTCGCGAAGACGGGCTGGTGGCGGAACAGCTCGCCCAGGAACTGCTCGACCAGCGGGCGCAGCTCGATCACGTCCCCACCCGTGTTTGCAGGCCGGGGGGCGGTCAGCCGGCCGCGGGGTCGAGGGGGCCGATGAGCCGATCCACGAACAGTTGCTCCAGCGCCCGGTGGGGGACGCCGGCCAGCCACGCGTCGACGAAGGCGTCGATGCGCCCTTCGCGGACCGCGTACAGGCGAAGCTGCGACGTCATGGCGACCTCCGCCGCGATTGTCCCATGGGGGGTCTACGATCTGCCCCGTGCCTGATGTCCCCGCCGATGTGCTCATCGTCAACGGCCGGGTCTTCGTGGGCGGCGATCCGCGCCGCCCGGAGGCACTCCCCGCGGGCAGCCGCGACGGGCCTCCGCCGGAGGGCACACCCGATGCCGTCGCGCTCCGCAGGGGTCGGGTTGCTTGGGTCGGACGCGGGACCGATGCGCGGGCGTGGCGCAGCCCGGCGACCGAGGTCGTCGACGCTCGGCAGGGCCTGATCGCCCCTGGTTTCGAGGACGCTCACCTGCACTTCCGGATGGGTGCCGTGAGCCTGCTCCAGGTCGACCTCCAGCCGGCCGAGTCGGTCGCCGACTTGCGGGGCATCCTGGACCGCTGGCAGCGATCCCACCCGGACGCCGAGTGGATCGTCGGGCGTGGGTGGCAGTACGGCGTGTTCCCGGGCGGCATGCCCGACCGGCACCTGCTCGACGAGCTCGTACCGGACCGGCCCGCCGTCCTCGAGTGCTTCGATGGTCACACCCACTGGCTCAACAGCGCCGCCCTTTCCCGCGCGGGCATCACCCGCGAGACGCCAGATCCGCCACGCGGGACCGTGGAGCGCGACCCGGCGACCGACGAGCCGACCGGGATCCTCAAGGAGTTCGCCCACGAGCTGCTTGAAGGCGTCGTCCCGCGCCCGACCGAGGACGAGACGCGTCGCGCCATACGCGACGCGATCGGCCTGGCCCAGCGGCACGGCCTCACGGCCGTCCAGGAAGCGTGGACCGAGGTCGACGACCTGCGCCGCTACGCGAGCCTGCGCGCCGCCGCACCGCTCGGATTGCGCTTCCGGATCGCCTTCGCCGCCGACCCCGTCGAATGGCACGGCGGGCTCGAGACCGGACGCCGCGCGTGGGCTGAACGGCTGGCCGCCTACGCCGCCGAGCTGGACGCGGTCGGCGCCGACGAGTGGCTGGCCGGCGGGATCGTCAAGGCTTTCGCCGACGGGGTGATCGAGTCGGGCACGGCCTGGATGCTCCGCCCGTACGAATCCTCGGGTGCGGCGTCGGGCGGCGGCGCCGCGACGACGGGGCGTCCGAACTGGACGGCCGAAGCGCTGACCGAGATGACGGCGATGGCCGTCGCACGCGGCTGGCAGGTGCAGATCCACGCCATCGGCGACGCGGCCATCCGCGCCGCTCTCGATGCGCACGAACACGCCGGCCGCGCCGGGGGGCAGCGTGGCCGTGTCGAGCACGTCGAATGGCCCGACCCGGCGGACGTGCCGCGCTTCGGAGCACTTGGCGTGATCGCCTCGATGCAGCCGTACCACGCCAATCCGGCGCCCTACTCCACAGCCGTCTGGGAGGGCCAGATCGGGCCCCGGACCGAGCATGGCTGGCCGTGGGCCTCGATCCTGCGCTCCGGCGGGCCGCTCGCCTTCGGGAGCGACTGGCCCGTCGCCCGCTTCGATCCACGCGTCCACCTCCATGCCGCGGTCACGCGCACCGACGCGCACGGCCACCCTTCAGGTGGCTGGCTCCCCGGGGAGCGGCTCTCGGTGGCGGAAGCGCTGGCCAGCTACACCTGGGGGAGCGCCTATGCGGCCGGCGCCGACGGGTCGCGCGGCGCCGTCGTCCCCGGACATGCGGCCGACCTGGTGATCCTCGATCGGGACCTCCTGGCTGAGGGTCCGAGCGCCATCGCGGGAACGGAGGTGCTCGCCACGATCTGCGGCGGGCGCATCGTGTACCGTTCGCCTTGACGCCGCGCCGGGGGGAGGGCCCCGGCCGGGACGCTCCCGCAGAGAGGGCCGCCGATGATCGACTTCATCGTCCGCGTCGGGATCAACACGGCAGCCGTGGTCGTGGCGGTGAAGGTCGTGCCCGAGATCAGCGCCCCGGAGGATCTCGTGAAGCTGCTCGGGATCGGGGTCATCCTGGGCGTCATCAACACGTACATCCGGCCCATCGTGAAGGCCCTCGCCTTCCCGATCAGCCTCCTCACGCTCGGGCTCGTGGGCCTGGTCATCAACGCGGCGATGCTTCTGCTCGCCGCCTTCGTGTCCGACCAGCTGGAGCTCGGCTTCCTCATCGCGGGCTGGCCAGACGGTCCGTTCGCGCTCGACGTGGTCGTGTACGCCGTCGTCGCCGCTCTCGTCATCAGCGTCGTGTCGACGATCCTGGCCTTCTTCCTGGGTCAGAAGAGGATCTTCGGCCTGCGGGTCTGATGCCGAGGCCGCGAGCGCGGCCCGTGTAGGCTGTTCCCGCCATGGGTGAGCAGAGGACACCCGGTCAGGAACGTGGCCCCGCCCCCGGCCTGAGCTCGGCCCGGCTGGCCTTCCGTCAGCGCGCTCGTAACCGGCCCATCCTGTTCGACGGGGCGATGGGCACGCTCCTGTACAGCCGGGGGATCCCGCAGCGCGCCTGCCTCGACGAGCTGGTCGTCTCGCGGCCCGAGCTCATCGCCGCCATCCACCGCGAGTACCTCGAGGCGGGCGCCGACGCGATCAAGACGGCGGCCTTCGGGGCCAACAGGTTCCGCCTGGCCGCCTACGGGATCGCCGACCAGGCCGGGCGGCTCAATCGGCGCGCCGCTCAGCTGGCTCGCGAGGCCCGCGACGTGGCCGGTCGCGACGCCCTCGTGGCCGGCTCGATCGGTCCGCTCGGAACCCCCTTGAGCGGTCCGATCGGCAGGCCGGAGGCCGACGTCCGCGCAGCGTTCCGGGAGGCGATCGAGGGACTCCTCGAGGGAGGCGCCGACGTGCTCCTCTTCGAGACGCACAACGTGCTGGACGAGCTGCTCGCGGCGGTCGAGGAAGCGCGCGCGCTCACCGACATCCCGCTCATGGCCGAGATGACCTTCGGCGACGAGCTGGTCGCACTCGACGGGACCACGCCCGAGGCCGCGGCCGCGGCGCTGATCGCGGCCGACGTGGATGCCCTGGGGGTCAACTGCGGGGTGGGGCCCATCGGCTGCCTCGACGCCCTCGGGCGCATGAGCGTCCCCGCCGACGGCCCCCTGCGCTCGGTGATGCCCAACGCCGGATTGCCACAGCGCGCCGAGCGCGGCTTCGTGTACGCCGCGAGCGCCGGGTACTTCGGGGATAGCGTCCGTCCCATGGTCGCCATGGAGGCCACGCTCATCGGCGGCTGCTGTGGGAGCACACCCGCCTACACCGCCGCGATGCGGGCCGCGCTCGATGCTCTCGCGACCCGTCCGGGAACACCGGCCAGGCCGATGATCGTCGGCGACGCGCGTCCGGTGGCTCTCGAGCGACCGCCCGTGGAGACGCTGCGCCCGCCGCCGACGGGGCTCGCCGACGCGCTCGCCGAAGGCCGCTTCGTGGTGAGCGTGGAGATCGATCCTCCACGCTCGATCCGCATCGAGCGCACGCTCGAGGCGGCCCGCTTGCTCAAGACCGCCGGCGTCGACCTCGTGAACATCAGCGACTCGCCGATGGCGCGCGTGCGCATGGGCTGCCTGGCCGTGGCCTTCGCGGTGCAGCACGAGATCGGCCTCGAGACGCTTGTCCACTTCACGACCCGCGACCGGAACGTCATGGCCCTCCAGTCGGAGCTCCTCGGCGCCCATGCGCTCGGCATCCGCAACGTCCTGGCGCTGACCGGGGATCCACCCCATGTCGGCGACTACCCGGGCGCGAGCGCGGTGTGGGAGGTCGACGCCGTCGGCCTGATCGCGATCCTGAAGCGCATGAACGGGGGTGAGGACGCGGCCGGACAGCCGATCGGCCAGCCGGCCGGCTTCACCATCGCCTGCGCGGTCGACCCGACCGCCGAGGACCTCGATCGGGAGCTCGACCGGCTGAGCGCGAAGATCGACGCTGGCGCCGACCTCGTGATGACGCAACCCCTCTACGAGGTGGCCCAGCTGGCGCGCTTCCAGGAGGGCGTGATCCGCCGCTACGGCCCGAGGGGCCTCCCTCGACCGCTCCTCCTCGGCATCCTTCCCCTGCACACGGCCCGCCACGCCGAGTTCCTCCATAACGAGGTGCCCGGGATCACCATCCCGGACGCGGTGCGCCGGGCCATGCACGACGCAGGCGAGCGGGGAGCGGAGGTGGGTCTGGAGATGGCCCGCGCGTTCCTCTTCGAGGTCATCGCGGAAGTGCAGGGGACCTATATCATGCCGAGCTTCGGGCGCTACGAGATGGCGGCCGAGCTGGTGCGCCGGATCCGCGCGGCCCAGCCGCTGGTCCTCGCCGGCGTCCCGGCCACCCGCGGCTGAGCGCTCGTCGATGCCTCGGCTGGGAGCGGCGGCGGTCATTTCGGCCGCCTTCACGGTCCTCGCCTCGGGGACCCTCGCCGCAGGTCCGCCCTTCCCGCAACCGGTCGCAGGCCAGGTCGTCTACGACACCGCGGGCGCCTTCCGAGGGGACACCGCTGCCCGGGCGACCGAGATCATCCGCGCCATCGAGGCGCGCTCCGACGCCGAGGTGGTCGTCTACACCCAGGTCAAGCCGGATGCCGACGGCGACGCGGTCTTCGCCGACGCAGTGGCGCTGGGTACCCAATGGGGGGTCGGGCAGCTCGGACTGGACAACGGCCTCGTCATCCTCTTCGACCTCCAGGACGACCTGAAGCACGGGCAGGTCGCCCTGGCCACCGGGGCTGGCTTCCGGGCGACCTTCATGAGCGACGCCGAGGCGCGCTCGATCATCGACGACGTCATGCGCCCGTACCTCGTCAACGGCGACCTCGACGGGGCGCTCCTCGCGGCGCTGGCAACGGTCGATGCGGCCGCGACCCCCGAGAGCGCGGCCCGGCTCCTCTTCTTCCGGCAGCTCAACGGGCTCCTCGGCTTCGGCGGCATCCTGGCCGGAGTGCTGCTCATCGGCTGGTGGCTGTGGAACTGGCTGCGTCACGGGCGCGACCCCGACTACCTCGACGATCCCTCGATCTACATGCCGGCGCCGCCGCCGGGCCTCACCCCCGCCACGGCCGCCCTCATCCTCGATGGGCGCTCGACTCGGCGCGCCCTGACCACGGCGATGCTCGACCTGGCCAGCCACGGCGAGCTGCGCTTCGAAGAGGAGCCCGCCCTGCCGTTGATGCGCCACCCCGTCACCGTGCGGATCGAGCATCGCGATGACGGCGACGATCCCGCGCTCGTGCGCATGCGGCGGCGCCCCCTGGGCAGCGGCGAACAGCTCGCCCTGCGCCTGCTGACCGACGAGGCCGACACCGACCAGAGCCTGGACAAGGAGCGCCTGGCCAAGTTCGCAAAGAAGGTCTCCGAGGTCTACGACCGACTCGAGGCGGGAGCGGTGCAGGCCGGCTGGTTCGCCCGGGCGCCCAAGTCGGTCATCCTCCGCTGGGCGGCGCTGGGTGGGACCGAGCTGGTCGCGGCCCTTGTCCTCTTCGTCGTCGGGATGAACCTGCCCAGCGACGGGCTGGTCGCGGCTGCGCCGGCAGTCGCGATCGCCGGCGTGGTGACCCTGGGCGGGTCCCGTTGGATGCCCGCGGTCACCCGCTCGGGGGCGATGATCCGGGCCATGCTGTACGCCTACCGGCGGACGCTCCACGGAACGATGGAGCAGGCGCGCTCGCTCCGGCAGGTCGTCGACAGCGGCGCGCTCCCGTGGCTCGAGGCGCCCGACCAGGCGCTCGTGTGGGGCGTGGCGCTCGGACTTCACCGGGATGTGGAACGCGTCCTCGCGCGGAGCCTCGAGGACCTTCGGCGCGATGGTGAGGCGGGCGAGGCCTGGCTCCCCGCGTGGTACGTCTCGTCGGGCGGCGGGACCTGGCAGGCTGGTTCGAGCGGCGGGCCCGGCGGCATCGGGGGCCTGGCCCCCGGACTGTTCTCCTCATCGGCGGTCCCGAACTTCGCGGGCATGGTCGCGGCCGTCGGGACGATCGGAGCGGCGTCGTCCGGCGGGGACGGAGGCGGCGGCGGATTCGGCGGAGGTGGTGGCTTCGGCGGGGGCGGCGGCGGGGGCGGCGCGAGCGGCGGCTTCTGAGGCTACACTCGGGCCATGGGCGCCGGGGACACGATGGAGATCTTCTTCGAGCGCCTGAACGCGGGGGACCGCGACGGCGCAGTGACGCTCCTCGACCAGCGCACCGAGATGCGCGTCCACGTCGGTGGGGGCGTGCGCACGCTGCGCGGGGCGGAGGAGGTCGGAGGTTGGTTCCTCCGCGCCGACAAGGGCCTCCGCATGATCCCGGGCGCCGCCCGGGATACCGGTCCGAACTACGAGTGCGACCTGCTCGTGCTGCGCCCCGGCGCGCCATCGCAGCATCTCGACGCCACGTTCCGCGTGGAGACGGGCAAGATCACGGCCATCAACCTTTCGCCCCGGTAGGGCACGTTCGCCGCGTCACGGCGCCGCGGTCCCGCTCGGCGAGGCACCCGGGGAGGGTGCCGGGGTCGGGATGGTGAGCTGATCGCCGACGTTGATCCTGTTCGGGTCGCTGAGCTGAGGATTGGCCGCGAGGAGCTCGTCGAGTCCGACGTCGAACTGCTTCGCGATCTTCGACAGGGTGTCCCCTGAACGCACGACGTAGACGAGCGGCTTGGGGGCCGGCGTGAGGGTCGGGGCCCCGGGGGTCGCGGTCGCACCGCGCGTCGGGGAGGCGGGCGAGCTCGGCGAGGACGAGTTGCCCCCGAACATGCCGGTGATGACGCTTGGCAGCAGGAAGACCGCGAGGGCCGCGACGGCGAGGATGATCAACCCGGCCAGGACAGGGGGGAACCGTCTCGATCGGTCGAGCCGCGGGTAGTCCCTGCGCGGCCGGGGGCGGTCCCAGTCGGGTACGCGTGCCGGCGCCGCCAGCGCCGAGGCCTCCGCGAAGGCCTCGTGGCCCTGCCCGGCAACCTCGTCGCTTCCCGGCACGACGGGGCCATCCGCGCCTGCCGCGACGAGGTCGCCCTCCGACCCATCGAGCCCTCGGCGGCTCCCCGTCTCGCCGCCCAGCGCCGCCTCGGCCTCATCGAAGAATCCGCTCGTTGCCGCCATGGTCGGCACGGCCTCGTCCGCCACCTGCGCGGCCTCGCGGTTGGCCCAGTCCTGGAACGTGGGGCAGGAGGTGAAGCCCGGGCTCAGGCAGAAGCGCGTCTGGTGGGCGAGCGCGCGCGACGCAGGTCGGGGCTCCGCATAGCAGCGGTGCCGATGATCGGGCCGCACGGCGCGGAGATCGCGCTCATCGGCGAAGGCGACGAAGGGGCAGGCCGTCGGCAGCCCCGCGCCCCGATCGGCCTCGAAGGTCATCGGCCGTCAGGGTAGCACCCGTCCGAGCCTAGAATGTCGCGTCGCTCGAGGGAGCTCGCGGAGTGTGAGGGGAGGTTCTCGATGTCGCCCGAAGTCCTCGTCGTGGTGCGCTGGACTCACCTTGTCGCCGGGATCACGTGGATCGGCCTGCTCTACTGGTTCAACCTGGTCAACTTCCCGTTCGCCAAGACACTCGACGCGGCGACGAGGCCGGTGGTGGTCCCCCCACTCCTGACCCGGGCACTCTTCTGGTTCCGCCACTCTGCGTGGGTGACGGTGCTGGCTGGTCTGGTGCTGATCTACGGTACCTACTGGGCCAACGGTGACCTCGTGACGGGCAACAGCGCGAAGACGATCTTCTCGGGGATGGCCCTCGGCCTCGTCATGCTCTTCAACGTGTGGATGATCATCTGGCCGAACCAGCGCCGCATCATCGGCGCGTTGACCTCGGGGGCCGCTCCGGACCCGAGCTGGGGGCGCAACGCCCTCTACGCCTCGCGTGCGAACGTGACCCTCTCGTTCCCGATGCTCTTCTTCATGGCCTCGGCAAGCCACTTCCCGCTCGACTGGCCGCAGATCGCGGCGGTGGCCGTGGTCGCCGGGGCCATCGGGCTGGGGATCGTCCTGTACGTCCAGAAGTGGGGCGCCGCCAGGTTCTGACCTGGGCAGGGACCGCACAGCGATCCGCTGAGGTCGCGGCCGCTCTCCAGCGTGACCAACGGAGATCGCGTGGGCCGTTCGCCCCCAATGTAACGGCCCTCGGTACGGGCTCATCCGAGGGTCCGTGCCTCGCAGCCATCCAAGCGCAGATCGACGGGATCGTTCACCCGTGCATGGCCGGATCGATAGAGCGACCCACAGGGGCACGGATCCACATCGGGGCGGCGTGACCCGGCCGCCGTGCTGGGCGGGCCAGGAGGACGTGAAGAGCCCAGTCGATATCGGCCGCGACAAGCCGGTGGACGCGCGCCCCGCCGTGCGCCGCAGGCTCATGACTCACGATCGTGCTGACTCGTCAGGACGCTCACCCGCCTCGCATGACAGGCTTGGGCATCTCAACCGGAGCGCAAGACCCATTTCGGATCCGGGTCTACCCTGAGACCGACCGAAACAGACCGCTGGAGGTGGTTACAGCCATGCTGGACCTCAGGAAGTTGCTCGCGCCGTCGCGCACGGCAAGCGCCCACTGCGACATCCCCTGTGGCATCTACGACCCGCACGGCGCCGAGCTCGGGGCGCGCACCGTGACCAAGATGGTGTCACTCATCCAGGAGGCCCAGGAGGGCACCGACCCCGAGTCGCGCCAGACCTTCGTCCGCTGCGTCAAGGTGAAGGAAGAGCACGCCGAGATCGTCAAGCGCGAGCTGCAGATCCTGTGGAGCGACTACTTCAAGCCGGAACACCTCGAGCGCTATCCCGACCTCCACGAGAAGGTCTGGAAGGCGCTCAAGCTCGCCTCGAAGAACAAGCAGTCGATCGATGCCACGGCCGCCAGGGATCTCGAGGCCGCGGTCGCCGAGATCGCTCGCATCTTCTGGGAGACGAAGGGCGGGCAGCCCGCGACCAAGGCCGCCTGATCGCGGGGGGACTCGAGACGGTGAACGGGATCGCCCGCCTCGTGGCCTCCTGGCGGGCCCGCGTAGCGCTCACCGGGCATTCGATGTCGCCCACTCTCCGCGATGGCGACTGGGTCCTCGTCGACCCCGACGCCTACCGGCTGAGGTCCCCCACGCCAGGCGAGCTCGTCGTCGCCGATTCCTCAGCGGGACCGGTCGTCAAGCGCGTGGCGGAGCGGCTGGACCCGACATCCCTGCTGCTCGCCGGGGATGCTCCGTCTGGCGGAGGTCACCACCATGAGGTCGTGCTCGCTGTGTCCACGGTGAGCGGTCGGCCCTGGTTCCGTTACTGGCCACCCGGCCGTATCGGTCGCGTGCGCTGAACGCTCCGCCTCAGCTTCGGCTGAGGGCCGCCCGCACCCCAGGCCGGGACAGGAGAGCCAGGATCACCGCGCCGATCGCGGCATTGACGATGACGATGGTGTCGTCCTGCAGCGACAGGATCGCTGGGACGGCCACGACGATCGTCGCGATCGCGGAGATGACCCCCACAACCGCGCCACGGGCCAGCGGATCATGCCGGCTTCATCGCCGCGTACGGCCGAAAGGCGAGCGGCGGG
>Ga0209324_10002146_pt1 | contig 13640 bp, 10 predicted proteins | sample Rifsed19ft3_FD_184015 | JGI IMG/M metagenome (GOLD analysis project Ga0209324, IMG submission 184015) | Soil microbial communities from Rifle, Colorado, USA - sediment 19ft 3 (version 2) | ecosystem: Environmental > Terrestrial > Deep subsurface > Rock core/Sediment | place: Rifle, Colorado...
ATAATCCGCAAGACATACAATCCAAACCACGCCAAGATTTATCTGTTCAAATTAGAGGAAGGACAGGTCGGCAGGAAAAATTTATTTATTACAGGAAGCAGCAATCTGACAAAGGCAGGGATTACCACTCAGGAAGAGTTTAATGTTGAGATAAGCGACTTTGGCTTTGAAGATGCTGAAAAATATTTTGATAGCTTGTGGGATGAGGCAGTAAAGATAACTGAAGATGATGTAATCAAAAAGAGATTAATAGAGGTAGTTGAAAAAGATACCCTCGTTAAAGATATTACTCCATTTGAGGCTTATGTTTTAGTCCTGAAAACCTATCTTGACTCTTATGAACAAAAAGAGATTGGGCAGTCGCTGATTAAAATATTGGAAGAAAACGGCTACACTCCTTATAGATACCAGATTGACGCAGTTAGACAGGCGCTTGCAGTTATAGAGAAAAACAACGGAGTAATTATCGCCGATGTAGTTGGTTTGGGCAAGACAATCATTGCCTGCGCTGTGGCAAGGGAGTTGAAAATACGCGGTATTGTTATTTGTCCACCAGGCATTGTAGGTGATAAAAATAAAAACTCAGGATGGATGAAATATACTGAAGAATTTCGGCTATATGATTGGGAGGTCAGGTCGCTCGGAGATTTGGAGAATATAGCCGATTTTGTAAATAAGGCAAGAGATATTGAAGTAGTAATCATAGACGAGGCGCACCGCTTCAGAAATCAGGACACAAAAGATTATGAATATTTGAAAAATATCTGCCGTAATAAAATCGTGATACTGCTCACTGCAACGCCTTTTAATAACAGGCCGGGCGATATTCTATCTTTACTAAAGCTTTTTATTACACCAAAGAAATCATCAATAACTCTTGAAAACAATCTTGTAGATAAATTCAGGAGTTTTAAAGGAATCTTTGACAGGCTTGCTTACATAAAAAAGTATCATAGCTCTCCGAATGAATATAAAAGGAAAAAGGCAGAAGATTACTATAAGGGTTTCTTTGAAGAGGCAATTATTAATCTGTATAAGGTAAAACAGCGGTCTCACTATCTCGCAAAACAAATCAGAGATGTGATAGAGCCTGTTACTATCCGACGCAACCGCCTTGACCTGCAGAATAATCCACTTTACAAAGATGAGGTCAAAAACTTATCCAAACTCAAAGACCCAGAGGAATGGTTTTTTGAATTAACCAAAGAGCAGTCAGGGTTTTATGATAAGGTTGTCAGCCATTATTTTGGCGACCCCGATGAAGGCGGGCAATTCATGGGCGCGATATATCGCCCTTTTGAGTACGAAGTTGAGCGAGAAAAAGTTAAAGACGAGAAACTAACCGATAAAGAAAATTTTCAGTTCATCCAACAGCGCAACCTGTATGACTTTATGCGCCGCTTGATGGTTAAGCGATTTGAGAGTTCTTTTGGGTCTTTTGAGCAAAGCATCAAAAACTTTAAGAAAATCACCGAGAATGCCCTTGACTTTATTAATAAAACACAGAGATACATCCTTGACCGCTCTCTTTTAGAGAAGATTTATGATTTGGACTTAGAGCAGATTGAGGAACACCTAAAAGATTATTCTGAAAAAATAAGGAATGGAGATTATCCTAAAAACCATAAGATTTATGAACTAAATAAATTGAAATACAAAGACGACTTCCTTGCCCATATAAACGCCGATTTGCTCCTATTTGATAATATCTTGAAAGAACTGTCAAATTTAGATTTAGTTAAAAATGACCCCAAGACTGATTGTCTATTGAGAAATATCAAGGATACATTAAAACAAAAGCCAAACAGGGGCGAGCCAAAAAGAAAGATAGTAATCTTTTCTGAATACCTTGATACAGTCAAATACCTTGAGCCGATTTTGGAAAAAGAGTTTAAAGAAAGATTGCTGATAATGGGCAGGGACCTGTCATCATCAAAAATAATTCATCTGAACAAGAATTTTGACGCCTCATACAGCAGTCAGGAAGATGAATATGATATCCTCCTTGCATCTGACAGGATTTCTGAGGGCTTTAACTTAAACCGAGCTGGTATGGTAATCAATTATGACATCCCATGGAACCCTGTCCGGGTAATACAGCGTGTTGGACGCATAAATCGTATAAGTAAAAATGTCTTTGACGAGCTTTATATAGTGAATTTCTTTCCTACAGAAAAAGGCGCAGAACTGGTAAAATCACGGGAGATTGCAAGCAACAAGATGTTCTTAATTCATAATACACTTGGTGAAGATGCAAAGATATTTGATATTGACGAAGAACCGACCCCTTCAGGGCTGTATGACAGGATTCAGCAAAACCCGGATAATCTGGAGCAGGAAGGCTTTTATACCAGAATGCTGACAAAATATCTTGAAATCAAAAAGGAGCATCCTGATCTTATTAAGGATTTAAAGAATTATCCGAATCGTATAAAAGTCGCCAAGAGGTCTAACGAAAATGAACTGTTAGTCTTTCTTAAAAAGGGCAGAATGTATATCCACGCTGTCCGATATGACACTGACAAAGAGAGCCAGATGTATCAGCCGACATTTGAGGAGGTCTTTGATAAAATCGCCTGCGATATAGATGAAAAAAAAGTTCCTTTAAGCAATGTGTTCTGGGATTGGTATGAAAAGGTAAAGAAATTCAGGGAACATCGCCTCCCAACGAGCGAACAAAGTCTGGAACAAAAGGCATTGAATAATCTCAATACATTCATAAAAAAATCATGGGAAGAATTACTGCCGTATATGGATTTCTTAAGGACATTGCGGGAGGACATAATTGATTACGGCACACTCTCTGACTACACCCTGCGCCGCATTGCCAATATGCTAAATTCAGATGATAACAATCGTAAAAGAACCGTTCAGGAAATATCATCCCTGAAAGATGAGCTTGGAGAAGATTATCTCCAAAAAGAGAAAGATAAGCAGAAAGACCTGTCAAAAGAGATTATTATTGCCATTGAGAACCGGAAACTATAATACATCCATCGATCGCTTTGACATAAATACTAAAATGAAGTATACTCCAAATTAGTTAAACTAAAATGGAGTGCATTCCAGAATGAAAGAGTTTAAAAGAATTCTGAATATCAAATTGCCTGACAAACAGTCCGCTTTTTTATGGGGCGCAAGGAAGACAGGGAAAAGTACATATTTGAAAAATCGCTTTCCTGATAGCATAGTATTTGATTTTCTTAACACAGATGTATTTTTTAAAATTTCTAAGAACCCAGCCCTATTACGGGAAATACTTTTGGCAAAAGACAAAGCCTCGCTTAAATATCCGATAATATTAGATGAGGTTCAAAAGGTTCCCCATGTGCTTGATGAGGTGCATTGGCTGATAGAAAATAAAGGCTTAAAGTTTGTCCTCTGCGGTTCAAGCGCCAGAAAGCTAAAGCGGGGACATGCCAATCTTCTGGGGGGCAGGGCATGGCGTTATGAAATGTTTCCTCTGGTTACGGCGGAAATAGATAATTTTAATCTGCTCAAGGCATTGAATAATGGACTAATCCCATCGCATTATCTCCAAAACAGTGAGGATACAAAAAGGTCGCTGAACGCCTATGTTCAGGATTACTTAAAAGAAGAAGTCTTTGCCGAAGGATTGGTCCGTAATGTTCCTGCGTTTTCAAGATTTTTTGATGCCTTTGGCTATGCGCACGGCGAACTTACGAATTATTCCGATGTTGCCCGTGATTGCGGCGTAGATTCAAAGACGGTGAAGGAATATTATCAGATACTTGTAGATACGCTCATGGCTATTAGAATAGAGCCCTTCAAGAAAAGACAGGCGCGGCAGGTTATAACCAAAGCGGTAAAATATTATCTCTTTGATGTAGGAGTAGCCGGATGTCTTACTAAAAGGCATTTATTGGAGGGAAAAGGGGTAGAGTTTGGCAAGGCTTTTGAGCATTTTATACTTATGGAGATGGCTGCGTATCGGTCTTATAAAGGCTATGATTTTAGGATAAATTTCTGGCGGACAAAGTCTGGTCTTGAGGTGGATTATATTATTGGGGACGGCGAGACAGCCATAGAGGTAAAAAGCACGGATAATGTTGATGTAAGGAATTTAAAGGGGTTATACGCTTTTATGGATACTTATTCTCCAAGAAGGAGCATTGTTGTCTGCAATGAAAAAGAAAAAAGAATTCACGGCAGGATAGAGATAATACCGTGGCGGGAATTTCTCTATGAACTCTGGGATGGCAAGATATTAAAATAATTTAACTCAGGGTAGGTATTATGGTGGAATTGCATAATAGCGCACGAAGAATACTGGATGATCTGATTAACGATTTTCAGGTAGATAATTTCACCCGCTTTTTCCGTGAGAAAAACCGCTCCTTTGCGCCGAGAACAGAGGCATTATCCCAATATGACGATGCTCATTTCAGGAATGGAGTAAAACTCGGTGAAATCAAGTTTGCACAAGACGAGAAGATGCTTATCTGTGCCTTTGAGGCAAACCAGCCTCTTTCAGAGCGAAGCGGCAAGAAGGCGCAGTATGAAAAGGGAAAGAAAATCCTTAAAGAAAGCCAGTCAGATGCAGGGATATTCATCTTCTATTCAAATTCCCAATTCCCCCTTAACAAAGGGGGATTAAGGGGGTTGTCAGAGGATAGGGGGTTGTCTTCCTTCAGATTCTCCCTAATCTATCCAGAATATACAGGCACAAAAAGGCAGTGGAGCTATTTTAAGAGATTCACCTATTTTGTAAGCCCTGAACTTACAAACAAGACATTTCTCCAGCAAATCGGAGAGGGAGATTTCTCATCACTTCAGAAAATCAAAGAGGCGTTTTCCGTTGACCCCGTAACAAAGCAGTTTTATAACGAGCTCCAGAGCTGGCATTTCTGGGCAATGGACAAGATCAAATTCCCTGATGATTATAAATACAGTAATGACCCTGCAAAGGATAAAGAGATACGCAATGCAACAAATCTCATTCGTTTAATCACAAGGATTATCTTCATCTGGTTCCTAACGGAAAAGGGCTTAGTCCCACCGCAAGTATTCTCAAGGGAAAAACTCAGAAGCATTGTAAAAGACTTTATGAATGGCAAAAAGGCGACCAACTTTTATAATGCCATCCTGCAAAATCTCTTTTTTGGCACATTAAATCAGAAGATGGATGAAAGGAAATTTGCGCAGGAGAGTGGTTTTCAGACAAACAAAAAAGAATACGGCATTAAAAACCTCTTCCGTTATGGAGATAAATTTCTGATAGCCAAAGACGAGGTATTGAAACTCTTTAAGGACATCCCCTTCTTAAACGGAGGGCTATTTGACTGCCTTGATAAAGAAGACGAAGCAGGCAAAGTGATTTATGTTGATGGCTTTTCAAGAAATCCGGCAAAGCAAACGAACATTCCTGACTATTTATTCTTTCAGCAGGCAGAAGAAAGGGTTGACCTCTCCGGCTATGGTCTTGGCTCAAACAGACCTGTCAGGGGGCTTATTGAAATCCTGAACAGCTATAACTTTACCATTGACGAAAACACGCCGGTAGATCAGGAAATAGCCCTTGATCCTGAACTGCTTGGAAAGGTATTTGAAAACCTCCTTGCCTCTTACAACCCTGAGACAGCAACCACAGCAAGAAAAGCCACAGGAAGCTACTACACCCCGAGAGAGATTGTTGACTATATGGTGCAGGAATCCCTTATCGCGTATCTCACAACTGCCCTTGAACGTCATTCCTCTACTCTTTCCTGTCATTCCCGCCCCGTATCAAAGTACTGGGTAAACTCCAACGGGAATCCAGAAAATCCCCCTTCATCCCCCTTTTTCAAAGGGGGAAACCAGAATAACCCCACTTTAGCAAAGGGGGGCAAGGGGGGATTTGAAGAATCTGTTGAATCCCATCTCCGCCAACTTCTTTCCTACTCAGACGAAATACCTGCATTTTCTAATGAGGAGACACAAAAAATAATCTCCTCAATTGACAATATTAAAATCCTTGACCCTGCCTGTGGCTCGGGCGCTTTTCCGATGGGCATACTTCACAAGCTCGTCTATGTCCTCCAAAAATTAGACCCTGAAAACAAATACTGGCATGAATTGCAATACAAAAAGGCACTCAAAGAATTCGAAGATGTCTTTAAACAGGAAGATAAAAACGAGAGGGAGGAAAGGTTAAAAGAGATAAACGAGGCATTTGATGAAGGCATAAACTATCCAGACTATGCCAGAAAACTCTATCTGATAGAAAATTGCATCTACGGAGTTGACATCCAGCCCATAGCAATCCAAATCTCAAAACTCCGATTCTTTATCTCTCTTGTCCTTGACCAAAAGGTTGATAGGGGCAAAGAAAACTTAGGCATAATGGCGCTGCCTAATCTTGAGACAAAATTTGTAGCTGCAAATACATTGATTGGGCTTGAGATGCCAGAGCAATTAACATTAAAGAACCCTGAAATTGAAAAGAAGGAAGAAGAACTGAAACAAATAAGACATAAATACTTTGATACAAAGACAAGAAAAGAGAAATTGGACTATCAAAAAAAGGATGCGCAAATCCGCAAAGAGATTGCAGATTTATTAAAGAACAGCGGATGGGACACCTCCACAGCAGAAAAGATTGCAAACTTTGATATTTATGACCAAAATGCCTCAGCGGATTTCTTTGATCCTGAGTGGATGTTCGGCATCAAAAATCCCTCTCCCCTTTGGGGAAAGCACGCATCATCTATCTCCTCTCCCCTTGCGGGAGAGGGCAGGGGTGAGGAGGGGTTTGATGTGGTAATAGGCAATCCGCCTTATGTAAGGGCAGATGCGGGAGAGGAGCATCTTGCACTCCGCAAACGGATTATTGAGAGCAAACGATATGAAACCTTGTGGGAGAAGTGGGACCTCTTTATTCCCTTCATAGAGCTTGGATACAAAGTACTAAGACACAATGGTATAACCACCATGATCGTTTCGGATGCTTACTGGTCACTCCAAGTACGCACAGCAATCACAAAAATGGTTTCTGCAAAACAGCCGGATTTTGCGCCTTGATTTTTTGAGCAAGATTAAGGTATTCGATGCCGGCGTCCATAATATTGTCTATTTCTTCCAGAAGGCCGAAGGCAGTAGCAACAAGCCGGAGAGACGGGAACATGAGGATGAGTTCGGAAAGATAAAGGTATTGCCGACAGATGAACAAAAAAAACTCACATATCGAGCGTTCTTTCCACAAGAAGAAAGGGGAAATCTTACTGGCACACCTTTAGAAGAAATATGTTATATCACATATGGTTTAAGGCCAAGCAGCGATGAACATGAAGCGAAAGGGGAGTTTGTTACCGCTGATTTAGTATCTGAAAAGAGAGATGGTATCCATTGTAAGCCATATGTAGAAGGAAAACATCTTAACAATTGGTACCGAGGTACGCATCTTTGGATTGAATGGGGGACTGAACGTGCACCTGCACGTTTTTGCCGTCCTACATTCCCTGAACTCTATTTAGTCAAAGAGAAGCTTCTTGCACAAAGAAGTCCTGGCCCAGATCCAGTTGCATGTTATGACGATGAAGAACTTGCGTTTACACCTGCCAGTGTTGGTTTTATCCTTTGGCATGACCTCTCTGGCGTCCGGAACAACTCTCTAAAAAAAGCCGCCCGCTATAAGGGCGAAAAACCGCCACGCCCTGATTTACCAAAACGTGAAGAATTGGAAAAGACGAGTCGCAGGTTTGCGGTGAAATATCTGCTTGCAGTTATGAATTCCTCGGTTGCCAGTGATTTTTTGCGTTCCAACCGCCGAAGCAACATCCATCTCTACCCCGACGATTGGAAACATCTTCCCATTCCTGACGTTCCGATGGAAAAACAGACGCCGCTCGTGAATCTCGTTGACCAAATCCTCGCCGCCAAAAGAAACAACCCCCTGTCCCCCTTAACAAAGGGGGAATTACCCAACGCCGACCTGCCTGAGCGAGTTCGCTCGCAGTCAGGCACATCAGCCCTTGAGCATCAGATTGATGAAATGGTCTATGAGCTTTATGGTTTAACAGATGAAGAAATAAAAATTGTGGAAGGAATTAAATAGAAACCACCATGTCGAAAGAATAAAAAATGGCAAAGAAAAATTTTTCTTTTACAATAGGTATGCAGTTTACAATAGAAGATTTGAAAGACGAAATGGATCAGCAATTTGTTAATTTATACAATAGGTTTTATCTAAATCAAAATTTTAATCAAGAGGAGTTTATAAATAAATCTCTTGTCTTTTTCAATGAGAGTAAAAATAATTTTGAGGCCCATGATTCATTCTTTAACAACTTTACAATATTGACAGAGCATTTTTTAAAAGAGGGAAAACTTTTTGAAGTTGAAAAAATATGGCGTTTTGCTTTGGATATTGCTTATAAATGGGAACAAGAAAATTCTGGTAATAGAATACATAAAGGCAGCCCATATCATTTTTTAGGAGTAACATATTTACTTTTTAAGGATTATATGACTGGTTTTTTGCTTATTCATCAAGCTTTGGAAGAAGATAAGAAAACTAAAAATAGAGACCATCCATATACCCCAGGATATTACTTTGTCACATTAAATTACGATAAATCTGTATATGGGCAAGAATTACTGAAAAATATCGCTGATTATTTAAATTTAAAGATATTAGAATATAAAAAAATTAGAAACGGTTCTCTAACAATAGATGAGTTTAAGAAAAAGTTTTTAGAGCAAGAAAAGAATATCGATATCATATTTAGTTTTGTTTATCTCCTCTTTAATCTAAATAAATTAGAAACTGGCATAAGGAGAGAATTTATTAAAAATGATTTTGCTTCGTTGTTTGAAGTAGGTTTAATTTTGGATTTGTGCCTGATTATTGATTCTGTAATAAAAGCAAAAAATTCAAAAACTTATTTTAAAGAGCATTTTGACTTTTTATGTAATAAAGGGCTTTTATCGATAGATTCGAATAAGGCAGCAAATGAGGTTAATAAACAATTTAATATAGCCCCTGAGCAAGCTCTCATATCTCTCTTGGAAGAAAATTTCTTCTTTTCAGATAACACGAAGCCAACAATGACGGATGGTGATTTTTTAATCACTTACTGTCTTCGGAATTATAGCGCGCATAATATTGAGTCTCCGAAGATAATTTATGAGCGTTTTTTTGAGATTGTACAACGAATATTAAATGCCTTATTTTTTACTGTAGAGAAAGTTATATGAGAGTTGACGGGACGGGGTCAGACACCAAAATTGACATTTTACGAGGAAGAATAGAGGGACGCTTTCCATATTTCCAAAGTCCGCAAATACAAAAAAACAAATTGACCAGATGGTTTATGAACTATAGGAGAAAATCGGAACAGGCATTTTTCTTCTGTCTTGCAAAAGGGAAAAGCCACAGGCACATTATCCGAAAGGGGCAGAGGCCGATAAGATTGCAATTGTGGAGGGGAAGGGATGAAGTCGATTAGACTTTCAGGACATGCAAAAGAGCAGATCTTTTTCAGAGGGACTACAGAAGAAGAGGTTATTGAGACGATTCAGACATCAGAGTGGCAGCCTGCTGAACTGGGAAAACTGGAATGCAAAAAAGATTTTCTCTTTGAAAATGAATGGAATAAGAGGTATTATAAAGTCAAACAGGTAAGACCTATATTTGCAGAGGAAGAGGCAGAGATTGTGGTAGTTACAGTCTATACTTACTATTTTTGAGAGGGGGTGCATGAAAAATGAGAATAACTTATGATTCAGAGGTGGATGCCCTGTATATCCGTTTTATCGAAACAACAGTAACAACTAATCATGTTGCGGAGGGCATTGCAGTAGATTATGATTCCGAAGGGAAAATCGCGGGCATTGAAATTCTTGACGCTGTGAAGCGTTTTGGCAGTAAAGATGTATTTAAAAAGGTAACGCTTGAGGATCTGGCGCTGCATACAGCGTGAATATCAGCCCTTCATCACCCTCGTTGACCAAATCCTCGCCGCCAAAAATCCCCCTCAATCCCCCTTTACAAAGGGGGAAAATAAAGGGGATGCCGACACCTCCACCCTTGAGCACCAGATAGACGAAATGGTTTATAAACTTTATGAACTAACACCAGAGGAGATTGCAATTGTGGAGGGGAAGGATAATCGTCTTGAGAAGAAAAATAATGTGTGATAACATTGCGATTATTTAGAAGCGAAGATGAAAGGGGGTATAATTATGACGGTATTGCAGATAAAATCCGAGCCGAATAGCAATGCTGTGGATATTATCAAGACTGCTATCGAAGCCGAGCTAAAACGGCTTGAGATAGGACTTCAAAAGACCGATAGACAAGTTGCAAGGTTTGAAAAGAAATATAAAGTTTCGTCGGAAACATTCCTGTCAAAGTTTACTGCAGAAGATATGAAAAATGCTGATCCTGAATATATCGCATGGGCTGGAGAACTAAAAATAAAAGAAAAATTGCTTTCGGATATAAAAAGGTTAAAAGAAATTCAGTATGTTACTAACTGAATACCTCTCAAATCTTGTTAAGGTTATAGAAGAGTATTCAAAAACAGAGTTAATTATTGATTCTGAACTAACCACCGATTTCAGGACAGAAAAAATAGGCATTATAAAGGGGTCCATAACTTTCACGGATAACTCCAGATTGTTCTTTACAGAATACCTTGACCTCAGATATAAAGTTGAAAAACTCAATTATTCCTTCCATTATCAGAAACAAGACGGAACATTAATATTTCGCTATGATAACGCCAGGCATAAACCGCCGATTGATGCATTCGGACATAAACATTCGTCTAATGGCAAGATAATCGTTGCAGAACTGCCTCCATTAAATAGCATTTTTGCTGAAATCATGGATTTTCTGTTATGACCCGCATGCAAAAGACCTTGCCGAAAGTGTTGAAACATGCTCGCATAGCTTCGGCTGGCACAGTACTAACAACTGTGGCTAATGCATAATCTGAGATTAAATAGGTAAACAAAATATGCGTATTCATTATAATTCACTAAGAGATTTTCTGGCAAGGTTGGAGGGGGAAGGAGAATTAATAAAGATAAAAGAGAAGGTCTCTCCAATCCTTGAGATTACAGAGATAATAGACAGGTTTTGCAAATCTCATAATGGAGGGAAGGCAATCCTTTTTGAAAATGTTGATGGCTCTGATCCCCAATTAAATAATTCGGGGACAGGTGTGCCTGTCCTCATTAATGCCTTCGGGAGCAAAAAGAGGATGGCTATGGCTCTTGGTGTTGATAATATAGAGGAGATAGTTAGAGATATACAGGAACTGATTGAATTAAAGCCTCCTCAAAATCTTATTGAAAAGATAAAATTTCTCCCCCGACTCTTTGAAATATCCCATTACCCCCCAAAGCTTATTTCAGGTAAAGCCCCATGCCATGAAGTGGTCTTAACAGACGATGAAATAGACCTCTTCAAATTTCCTATTCTAAAATGCTGGCCCCTTGATGGCGGAAGATTTATTACTCTACCTGCAGTCTTTACAAAGAGTCTTAAAAGTGGAAAGAGGAATGTCGGTATGTATCGGATGCAGGTATATGATAAAAAAACCACAGGCATGCACTGGCATATTCATAAGGATGGGGCTTCACATTATGATGAGTATAAAAAGGCTGGTAAAAAGATGGAGTTGGCAGTAGTTATCGGGACAGACCCTGTTGTAACTTACTCCGCAACTGCTCCCCTCCCTTACGGTGTGGATGAACTCCTCTTTGCAGGCATGATAAGGAAAAAAGGTATTGAGCTTGTTAAGTGTAAGACAATTAATATGGAAGTGCCTGCAACTGCAGAGATTGTCCTTGAAGGTTATGTAGAGCCTGATGAGTTAAAAGAGGAGGGTCCATTTGGAGACCATACGGGATACTATTCACTCAAAGGGGATTATCCTGTATTTCATATTACTGCAATTACTCACAGAAAAAATCCAATTTATTTTACAACAATTGTCGGGAAGCCTCCAATGGAGGACTGCTATATGGGGAAGGCAACAGAGAGAATATTTCTACCGATGCTCAAGGCATTAAACCCTGAGATTGTTGATATAGACCTTCCGTGGGAGGGGGTATTTCATAACTGTGTAATCGTATCCATGAAAAAGAGATACCCCATGCATGCAAGAAAATTGATGACATCACTATGGGGCTCTGGACAGATGAGTTTTTCAAAGATGCTCTTGACTGTAGATGAGGCTATTGATGTTCACAATTATAAAGAGGTGGTCTTGAACCTATTAAATAATTTAGATATTGAGAGGGATATTTACATCTCTGAAGGGACACTTGATGTATTAGACCACTCTGCACCAAATTATATCTATGGCTCAAAGGTTGGTATTGATGCTACTGAAAGAATAGAAGGAGAGACACAGAGGCAAGAGGCAAGGCGCAAGGGTCAGTGGTCAGTGAACAGTGAACAGTTAAAAGAAAAAATACCTGATATCCTTGATATAAACATCCCTCTGAAGGATGTAAAAAATAGAGTCATTTTTATTTCAATAAAAAAGGATAAACCCTATCATGCGAGGATAGTTGCTGAGAAACTTTTTAAACTGACCAACGGAGTCAATTCTATCAGTATCGCAGTGATTCTTGATGAAGATGTAAATATAAAGGATATTTCAACTGTAATATGGAAGCTCTTTAACAATGTTGACCCAAAGAGAGATTTTTATTTTATTAATGGAAGACTATCAATTGACGCCACTAAAAAATTAAAAGAAGAAGGGCATCCTCGTGAATGGCCCCCTGAGATTGTTATGGATGAAGAGATAAAGAAAAGGATAGACAAAATTTTTCCTTTAATTTAATATTAGTAACAGATGCGATTTAAGTAACAAACTCAGGAGGAAATAATGAAATTTTTTATTGATACTGCGGATATTAATGAGATAAAGGCTGCACTGGAGATTGGAATTATTGATGGTGTTACCACAAATCCATCACTGATTGCAAAGACCGGCAAAGATTTTAAGACTGTTGTGGATGAGATATGTGCGGTGGTGGATGGACCTATAAGTGTAGAGGCTATTAGTATGGATGCAGAAGGGCTTATTAAAGAGGCAAGGGAGTTGTCAAAGGTAAATAAAAATATAGTTGTAAAAATCCCTATGACAGAGGAGGGATTAAAGGCTGTAAAAAAGGTAAATCAGGAGGGGATACATACTAATGTTACTCTTGTGTTTTCTCCGACTCAGGCGATACTTGCTGCAAAGGCAGGTGCTACATACATAAGCCCATTTGTCGGGAGATTAGACGATATAAGCCATATCGGCATGGATATAGTGGGACAAATAGTTACCATATATGATAACTACGACTTCTCAACGGAGGTCATTGTAGCAAGTATTAGAAACCCTCTCCATGTAGTGGAAGCGGCATTGCTCGGTGCTGATATATCAACAATTCCATTTAGTGTAATAAAACAGTTAGTGAAACACCCGCTCACAGATATAGGGATAGAGAAATTTCTCTCTGACTGGAAAAAGGTGCCAAAAAAAGAATAATAGGACACAGATTTTCACAGATGACAGCATTGCTGTCATTCTGAGGGCAAAGCCCGAAGAATCTCAAAATCGAGATTCCTCACGGAGCCTGCCCTGAGCGAAACATAAGATTCCTCACATTCGTTCGGAATGACAGGAGCG
>Ga0209324_10002149_pt1 | contig 13630 bp, 14 predicted proteins | sample Rifsed19ft3_FD_184015 | JGI IMG/M metagenome (GOLD analysis project Ga0209324, IMG submission 184015) | Soil microbial communities from Rifle, Colorado, USA - sediment 19ft 3 (version 2) | ecosystem: Environmental > Terrestrial > Deep subsurface > Rock core/Sediment | place: Rifle, Colorado...
AATCTCCTCTTGAATAATAGTCATTGGCAAAAGCTTGATATGCTCCTTATTTATCCAGTCCAGTTTAATAGGATTAAAAATCGCCCCGCCTTTTTGGACCTTGGATAAATCAAAAACCTTAATCAATTCTTCTAGAGCGAAGATCTCTTGCTCTGTTCCCGGGTTCCAGCCGATCAAAGCCATAGTGTTCAAAAGCGCTTCGGGCAAATAACCCATTTCTCGATAGTCAGTCAGAGGCAACGCCCCTTTTCTTTTGGAAAGCTTGGAGCGGTCGGGAGCTAAGACTAAAGGTAAGTGCGCGTATACTGGAATCGGCGCGCCAAGCGCTTCCAGCATTAATATTTGACGAGGCGTATTGGAGATATGTTCTTCTCCGCGGATAACATGAGTGACACCTTCATCCCAGTCATCGATGACGACTGCTAGATGATACAGAGGATCTTCAATATTTCTAGCAATGACAAAATCACCTAAATCGGTCGTATTGATTACGACAGTTCCCCTGATTAAGTCATGAATTTCCACAACTTTGTTAGGATTTTTGAAACGAACAATTTCTTTTATCGCGCCACTGCCGTCTTTCGCCTCCTCTTTAGATATATAAGCACTGCCTTTTTGCAAGAGTTCTCTAATTATATTCTTATGTCTTTCAATATTTTCCGATTGCCGATAAAATTTATCGTATTCAAGGCCGATCCATTTGAGGCTTTCCAGAATATTATCTTCATATTCCTTTTTATTACGCTCCTTGTCTGTATCCTCGATTCTTAAGATGAATTTTCCTTCATTGTGTTTGGCATACAAGTACGCAAAGATCGCCGTCCTGTATCCTCCGATGTGGAAATAGCCCGTCGGGCTCGGCGCAAACCTCGTCACTACGTGTTTAGCAGTCTGTTTATTCTCCCCTTTCATGCCTAAATAATACCATAAAACCCCTTATTCTAACGGGCCTTAAAACTTGACAAAGCCACCTAAATATGCTAGTATTTCGCCAGAACTAAAAACAAACAAAAACAATACTAAAGCCCTTTTACAATGAAAAAAATCTTATTATTAGCAATCGCAGGCATCATATTGCTTGCTTGCAACCGCAACGCTGTTGACTCTGAAATCAAAACTTCAACTCAGGGGGTGGAAAAGAAACCTCAAGAAGTAATTGTTAAACAGAAACCCAAGGAAATATTTCCAATTGATCTGCTCCCTGAAAGTATCTGGGATGAAATTGAGGAAAAAAAACAACATAATGAGGACAAAAATGCTTGCATGTCCGCATTTGAACCATTTCCCGGTTCTTTTGAAAAAAACGGAGAAATAAATGGCATCCTCTATTTAGATAACGGAACAATTCTGCCGATTATCAAAGGTTCAATAGTGGAATACATTGATGGTTGCTTTATTCAGAAATTTGTCCAAATTGATGACACTCTCCCATTGAATGGAAAGGTTAAGGTCTGGATTGATACAGCAACCATTCCTGTTCGTAATGGCCATTTTTTCTCAAACCTTGAAGGTTATGGAATAAATGATATATGGGATGACCTAAAATTTGATGAAAGATCCGGAAAACTGATAAGTGGCATGGTTTATAAAAATGGATATTCATTTCCGATGGTTAATGGAAACATCATTGATACCATAGATGGACAGCGTATATTCGGATGGGACGACTGGGATGGCACTACCATAAACGAGAATGGGGAACTTTCCGGGTTTGGAAATGTATGCGTTGATCCAGTTGATGATACTGGAGAGAATGGCATATGGCTTCCGCTCTGGAAAAACAAAATTCTGAAGGAATTCAGGGGCCAAAAAATTATAGGTTCACACCATATAGGAAGTTTTAAGGGTAAGATGTGCGGAATTATAGTCACCCGGGAATCTGGAAAGAATTTTACTTCATCGGTTGTGGGAGAATATGTCATCGAGAAAAAACGCGTATATGATGACTATTTCTAGACATTGTATGCATTATCAAAAGCCCTCGAAATTTCGAGGGCTTTTTTATTTCTTTAATTTTAGTGTCTCCCTTCCCTTCAGTCTCACTATTTTCGCCATGGCGTTATATTTAATACTGAATCTTGACAGATAAGTGTGTCTGTGTTATTCTTTGGGAAGAAACGTAAACCCCCACACTTAATATTGCGATGTGGCTTTGCCACGCACCAAAAGTGCTTCGCCATGTTAAGTGTAGGGGTAAACATTAACAAATAAACCCACCAACATGAAAAAGCTTTTTTTCATCATTTTTGCCCTTATAACGGGGGCAGTATTCAAAATCAGTGCGCAATCTGTTGCAATCTCTCAGATACAAAAACTAGGCGATCAAATGCATGTCACGGTAGTTTTCAACAATATCGACCCTGAAAAATTGGGTGAGAGTTTGCTGATCTTGCAATACGGCCCAGACACTAAAACATGCTGTATTGAAGAAAAAATAGTCGCAGAAGGTGGCTGGCAAGAATACATGTTTTCCATTCCCGCAGAAAATGTGAGATATCTGAAGGCGATTATCTTCAACCGATATCTTTCACTTTTCTCTAATGACCCTGTTATCTCTCCGCTTTGTTTTGTGCCGCAAATTGGAGAATAATGATTTTGAAAAAAACCGAACCCTGGTAGGCCAGGGAAAATCCGATTCTCGGCAGGCCGAGAAAAACCGTAAGCCTGATAGGTCAGGATGAAGCCCTCGAAATTTCGGGGGCTTTTTTATATTATTTTTCGTGGGAGAGGGCAATGGAGACGAGTTCTTGAGCGATTTTGGAGGCCGCGTCGGGGTTAAAGAATTTGAGGGAATTTTTCCTCATCTCTTCCCTCTTTTGAGGGCTGCTCATTAGTTTATTCACTTCGGCAACAAGAAGATGCGTCGTCAAATTGTTTTCTTCGATCACGAGACAAGCGCCGGCACGCGCATAATTAAAGGCATTCTTTCTCTGATGATCGCCCTGGGAATTAGTAATAGGAATAAGGATAGATGGTACACCCCAAGCGGCAAATTCAAATATTCCAGAACCGGCGCGCGAAATAATGAGCGATGATGCTCCAGCGGCCATTTTAAAAGCTAGAACATTAAAAAAAGGAAATGTGCGATATCGGTCTTTATTGGTATTGTTGCGCAATACCACCGCTGAGCGGATATTAACTTCTTCCAAATTTTTCTTTCCAGTTTGATGAAGGATCTGATATTTCGATATAAGTTCAGGCAATGATTCTATAATAATGTTGTTTATTAATTCCGCCCCTTGTGAACCACCCAAGATCAGAATGACTGGTAGAGCGTGGTTTAATTTTAAATACTCAAAGACACCTTCTTTTACGGTTTTCTGCAATTCCTTACGAACCGGCTGGCCGGTCCAGGCTGTTTTCGATTTTGGAAAATATTGGCCTGCCTCTTCATATGAAATGGCAATTTTCTTAGCAAACTTAGCTGCCCAAAGATTAGCCCTACCGGGAACCGAATCAGATTCATGGATAACAACAGGGATGCCCAAAATCCTAGCTGCAAGCAGTACTGGAAAACTTTGGTAGCCACCCTTAGAGAAAATTACATCTGGAAATATCCGGTAAACCTTAAAAAGAACTCCCCAAAATCCAAAGAATGTCTTGAAAATATCCACTATATTCATTATCGAAAAATAAATTCTCATTTTTCCCGCACTAATTTCCTCAAAAGTTATGCCGTTTTCATGGAGCGCCTGCCGATCATACGGGCTATCGGCCAAATAATAAAGCTCAGCATCCAAGATATGCTTTTGCCCCGCTATTTTGTTAACTTCCTGAGCGACTGCGATCAGTGGATAAAAATGCCCTCCTGTGCCACCGCCGACAAATATTATTTTCATGCGTAATTCTTACGAAATTTTGAAATATTAAAAACTATTCCGACAGCCACAAGATCAATCATGAGCGCCGTACCTCCGTGAGAAACAAAAGGCAGTGGCACCCCCGTCAAAGGAAACAATCCGATGATCGAAGCGATATTCATAAAGGCTTGGGCTATCAATAGTATAACAATTCCCAGGGAAAGAAGTCTAGCAAAAAGATCCGGCGCATTACTAGAAATTCGGAGCCCCCGAAGGGCAAAAACTGAAAAGAGCGCGATTAAGCTTATTCCGCCGGCGAAGCCAAATTCTTCACCTAAAACGGCAAAAACTGAATCCCCTTGGGGTTCTGGCAAATAGCTGAATTTTTGCACGCTCTGACCGAAACCTCGACCCAATATTCCTCCTGAACCGATGGCGATCAGCGACTGCTGAAGCTGGTAAGAAGAACCTTGCGGATCTCGGCTGGGATTTAAGAATGTATCCACTCGATCGAGAAGATACGGCTTGAAATATACCAAGATCAGAAAGCCAATGACCGCCGCTAAAATGACGCCAATGATGTATTTCCAATGTACGCCAGATATAAAAATCATTGAAAGACCAGTAATCAGAATCAAAATGAAGCTTTTGGTATCAGGCTGTTTAAAAAGAATAAAAGCAATTCCAGAAAGAAAAAACAAGAAGGGCAAAACGCTCCATTTAAAACTTTGACTCTTGGTTCTGGCGGCAGAAAGCCAAGCCGCAAAATAAATAATGAAACCAAATTTCAAAAATTCAACTGGCTGAAAGGAAAATGAACCTATCTCAATCCATCGCTTGGCTCCCCCGTGGGAAAAACCAAGTCCCGGTATAAAAACTAGCAAAGTGAGAATTACTGAGCCCAGAAAAATCCAGAAAGAATATTTACGCCAAAATTTATAGTTTATCCGCGAGCATGCAATGAGACCCAAAATACCGAGTCCTAGACCGAGCAATAATTGGTTAAATAAAACCCCGTAGAACTTAGTCTCATTTTTCGCCAATATCCCCAAAGAGGCGGACAGAAAAATAAGAAAACCGACGATTATTAAAATAATCGTCGTACTTAAAAAGAATTTATCTATTGATTTTTTTTGCATCCTGTTAATTTACTTGACCGATCAAAAAAATGATAATGCCTAAAACCCCAAAAAACATAGACATAATCCAGTATCGCATCGTAACCTTATATCCCGGCCACCCTTTGGCCTGGAAGTGGTTATGGAGCGGTGCAACAGTAAAAACTTTACGCCCCGTCGTTTTCTTGGAAAGTATCTGAATCAAACTTGATAGCGAAGTGGCAATCAGCGGAAAAGCGATGATCGGCAGGATACCAACCGATCGGGTCAAGAAAGCGATGACGACGAGCGTCATAGTGAGAGCCATCGTCCCCGTTTCAGAGAGAAAAAAACGCGCCGGCGGAATATTAAACCAAAGAAAGGCCAGAAGTCCGCCGACAATTACCAGACAAAGCGCCGCAAGGTCTATCTGCTGATTAAAAAAAGCGATCAAGGCATAAGAAGCAAACATGACAGAAAAGACTCCGCCAGCCAAACCGTCGATTCCGTCAATAATCCCGCCGGAATAAATACCAATCATAAAAATAATGAAAATTGGAATAAGCATTAATCCTAAATTAATTTCACCTAGAAATGGAATAACAATTGAACTAACACCCAATTTAAAGAAAAACCACCAACCACCAATGAGCGCAATCAAAAAAACCGCCGAAAGTCTTGTTTTCAAGGACAAGCCACCTCCGACATAACTACCCTTATTAGACACAACGAGATAATCATCAAGCAAGCCAATAATGGAGCCAGCCAAAAAAACGAGCAGGGGCAACCAGGTCTGACTGCGACTAAGATAATCAAGTTTTTGCGTATTCTCGCCGGGAAATATTTTGGAAATCAGCCAAATCAAAAGCGTGGTTATAAAAACGCTCGCCCAAACGACGATGCCACCCATCCGGGGAGTCTTTCTTGTATCATCATTGTGAATAGATTTCGTTATAAGCGCCTCTCCCCCGCCGAGGGCTTTATTAACACTTGTTTTTTTCCAAAATTTATATTTATAAAGAAAATTAGTGACAAGCGGCGTTATCAAAATACCTACAATAAATGCAATAGCCGCCGGCAAGAAAATTTTGATGACACTGGTAATCATAATTATTGATTTAATAGTACCATAAAAGCTTGATTTTAATAGCTTTTGCTTACTTGACAAATACTATCTTTTATGATACTATATCACTAGTTCCTTAAAAAAATATTTCTTCTAAACCCTTTAATCCCGCAATATTATGAAAAAATCAACATTCCTCTTTTCTCTGGATCTTTTAGTCGGCAAAACTGAATATGTGAGTCCAGAAGAGCTTGTCCGCTCCAAGCCGTATGAAGATGATGTGCAAAAAGATTGGGACAAGCTTAACCTTACCCGACACAACGGCAAATTCGTCCTGGTGGACAGAACCACCGGCAGAATTGATTTTACTGAAGAAAATTACGCCATTGACCAGCAATCAATGAAAGATTTTGAAGAAATTGCCACCCAAGCTGTCCTCCTGCCCTAAGCCTGAGAGCCAAAGCCCTGCACTCTGCGGGGCTTTTTTAATTAAGAAAATCGTGCCAGTAAATTTTGTCTAATTCTCTGGAATCAAATTTAATATTGTGGCTTCTCGCTTCTCTGTGTTCACTGCTGTTTGAAATCGCATGGTCGTCAGATATATAAAATCCTATATGAGGGTGGCCAGCTTGAGGACTCTTTTTCCACGATATAACCGCCCCAGGTCTTAAACTTTTAATTTCATACCAGCCACAGGATTTCAAGTCTTTAACAGTACTTAATACGGTCGCATGAATCTCGTTAATTAATTTTAAGTTCCTTTCAGTCGAATTAAAGCGATGAATAATAGCTGAGACAAAAATGGCGCAGGAAAGATTGCCGTTTTCCAAGATATCTTTTTCTTTCCCATTTAATTTTACATAAAGATGCCGAAAGATCTTTGATCCCTCGCTTAATGCAATAGTCGCCAAATAATTTTTTCTGTTAATAATTTCCATTAAATTCAATATATCACTTCTTTAAAATTTTTTTAAGCTCCTCGCGGGTCACTGTCGCATCATCCCATGGGGTTTTAGCGCCATTCGGACCCATGATGAAGGGATCAGTCCCCTTGCCGGTGATCAGCACGGCGTCCCCTGTGCCAGCAGACGAAAGCGCTTTATTTATCGCCTCACGCCGATCCATGATTATATCGGCCGGTGTTTCCTTGATAGCATTTGCCATGGCTTCAGCGATTTGCCGGGGATCCTCATCATAAGGATCTTCATTGGTCAGTATTATCTCCGAGCAATGTTTTTCGGCAATCTCAGCCATCGCTTCTCTTTTCCACTTATCCCGGCCGCCGCCGGTGTTGCCCAAAACGCAAATTTTCTTTTGATTCTGGAATGCTTCATACAGCTTCTCTAGGGAATCAGGAGTATGCGCATAATCCACAATGACAGTGAAGTCCTGCCCTTCTTCTATCCTCTCGACTCGTCCGCGGATCCCTTCAAATTTTTCCAGCGCATTCTTGATGATAGCCGGGCCGATATTTTGAGTCTTGGCATAAGTTAGGGCGGCCAGCATATTATAAATATTAAATTTACCGGAAAGTTTGGATTTTATCGTCTGGCCGGCGATGGTCATTTGAAGTCCTTCTTTTAAAAGCGTATACGGCTCAGCGTCATTGAGAGCATATTTATATTTCTCGTCGATATTAATCATCAGAAATTTCGATGCTTCGGCGTCATCTGTGTTAACCACTAGTATTTTGCGCTTCTTTTTGGATTTTTCCAAAGCGCTGGCAATCTTTAATTTGGCCTCGACGTACTTTTCATATGAACCGTGCGACTCTATGTGTTCCTTGGCTAAATTGGTGAAAATAAGAGCATCAAACGCGATGAATTTATGGCGAAACTGTCTGGCGCCTTCGGAAGTCATTTCAACAACGGCATATTGGCACTTGGTCCTCACTGCCCGCCTTAAAAACTTTTGCAGAAAAAACCTTCCCGGAATTGTCATCTTATACATATTTCTTTCGGATTTGTCGCCAATCTTAAAACGGAGAGTCGAAGATAGGGCGACCTTAAAACCCGCTTCTTCCAAAATAGCCCCTGTGATCTCTACGACGCTGGTCTTACCCTTGGTGCCTGTCACTGCAATCACATTAATTTTTCTCGAAGGGAATAAAAATAATATCGCGCCAAGAAGCGCTAATGCATAGTGATAAATCGGCTGACCCCAAGCATATAATTTCTTGGGAATAATATATTTTTCTAAAAATCTAAGAATTATTTCCATCTGATTTAGCGAAATCTTGTCCCGCGCCGTCCATTGGAGCGCGACTCATTATATCATTTACATATTTTAAAGAAGCCTCAATCATTAGTTGCATATCGCTAAATCTGCCTTCTAGGGTTGAGCTCAAAACAACCGCTGATAAGATTCTCCCTGAAGGGGCCCTGAAAACTACGGCTAAATTTCCACCAGCTAAATCAGTAAAACCGGTTTTGGAAGCCAATATGTTAGAAATAGAACTTAATAAATTGTCAGTATTTTTAACATTATGCTTGATTTCGGACTCTGAAATCAGAACGGTTTCTGCTTTTGAGGTAGCTGCAAATACTTCCCTGTGATTTAAAAATCCGTATGAAATCATTTTAGCAATATCAGAAGCCGAGCTTGATGCGCCGGCTAAATTCACATCTAAATCAAGGCCGGTGACACTGGAAAACTGAGTGTTATCAAACCCCAAATCAGCAGCTTTTTTATTCATTGCCTCAACAAATGAAGATGGATCATTCCCTTGCGTCTGTGCGATCGCCTTGGCAGCATCATTTGAGGAAACAGTCAGCATAAATTGAACCAAATCAGTCAAACGCCACTTTTCATCAAGCATTAGCCCGGTATCTCCTTCTTCTGCCAAGGCCGATTTAGAAATAGTTATTAGTGTTTCGGCGGGCAACTCCTCTATGGCGGTGATGGCGGTCATTACCTTAACGATCGACGCCATAGGAAAAGGTATGTCAGAATTTAATGAAAAAAGCGTTTTTTTATCAATGGGGTCAAAAACTACCGCTGCTTTTCCAATTAATTTTAGTTTTCCGAACGATTTAAAATGAATATTATCTAAATTTGTCCGCCTTTCCTCCTCTGCGGCCCAAATTTTATTTTGCAACGCCAAGCCTTTAAAATAAAAAGCTCCAAGGGCTCCAACTAAAACCAATATAAAAATTAGTCCAATTTCAGATTTCGACATTTTCTTCTTCTGCCTCTCGGGCATTTTTATTTAAAATAATTTTCATATTCTCAAATTCAGGCAATTCTGAAAGCTTAGATAATCCTAGGTAACTCATAAGATCATAACTCTGTTTGTATAAATATCTCCGACTATCAGTCGGATCAGTTATTTTCTCCACCAATCCGCGAACCAGTAGGTTCCTCAAAATGAAGCTGGAATTCACTCCTCGAATATAATCAATATCGGCCCTCGTCGCGCCTTCTTTGTATAAAATAACGGCGATGGTCTCAAGGCTCGCCTTAGAAAGTTCGCGGGACAGCTCTTCTTTTCTCATATTTTCAAGCATTGATCCAAGTTCTGGGTTTGTGCCCAACATGACTGAACCTTCTTTGTGAATTAGGGTTAATCCCCTATCTTGGAGTTTGGCCTCAAAATCCCTAAGAGCTACTTCTATCTCATCCTTTGATGCATCACAAAGTTCGGACAATTTCTTGTGCGTCATTGGCTCGCCTTTCATGAAAAGTATTGCTTCAATTTTTTGATCTAAAGTCATGCGATCGTGATTTCTTCTTTATATTCTAATACTTCTATTTCCTCAAAATTGCCGCCCTGGATGACATCGGCGATTCCTGATCTCACCAGTTCCAGCATTGCCAGAAATGACACTATAACATAAACTTTCTCCTCTTTCTTGGTCTCAAACTGCCTGCCTTTCGAAAGATCGCTGAAAGAAAACCGAAGTGTTGCTTGGATGCGTTCTGAGAGGCTCTGGATCATCTCTTCAATACTCACTACTTTCATCACTGAGACTTCTGGCAGAAATTCTTTTTTAGGTATCGCTAAAATCACTTCATTTATCGCCTCAAGCATGCGAGATATAGTCAAATTCACATCAGGCGCGAAAACCGCAGTCTCATATGAGGACTCCATTTTAGAAAAAATAATATTTTTGCCAAATTGCTCTTTGAGCTTGGGCGACACTTCTTTTATTGCCTGATAAAATCTTAATCTTTGTTCCAAATCTTCTATCTGTCCCTGCTCATCTTCAGTCAACGACAGTCCCGGCAAAAGTGATTTGGATTTTATGAGAACTAAAGTCGCCGCCACGACGATAAAGCCGGTGAGTTCTGCCATATTTACCTCTCCCACTTGTTGCAGAGATTTAACATAGTTCAAATAATCATCTGTGACTTGAGCCAGAGAAATTTCATTGACAAAAAGCTTCCTTTCTTCCACTAGCCTCAAAAGAAGCTCAAACGGCCCCTCAAAAACCGCAGTCTTAACATTGTATTTTTTTACTTCAGCCATAATCTATTTTTTAATCTGGATACCGAGCTCTTTGAGGTGACGCTCGGGAATATCCGACGGGGAATCCATCATCAAGTCTCGGCCTTCGCCGGTTTTAGGGAAAGCAATAACCTCGCGAATATTTGGCTCGTTCTCTAAAATCATGACTAAGCGGTCCAAGCCCCAGGCGATGCCGCCGTGGGGTGGCGCGCCGGAAGCGAGCGCGTGAAGCATGTGGCCGAAATTTCTCTCTATATCCTCGGTTTTATGGCCAATAATTTCAAAGACTTTTTTGAGCGCTTCCGGTCTGTGATTCCTGATCGAGCCGCCGCCAATTTCAAGGCCGTTTAAAGTTATGTCATATTGAGCGGCTAAAATATCGCCAATTTTTTCCTTATTCATTAAATTATCCATGTATTCTGGCTGAGGCGCCGAAAATGGATTATGCGTGAATGTCCAATCACCTGCCATTTCTTTGTTGTCAGACTTGGCGGTCTTTTCAAAAAATGGAAAATCAATGACCCAGCAAAAAGCCAAAAGATTTGGATTATTTTTGCCTGCTCCGAGCGATTTATCCCGAGTACCTTCGAGGGAAGTCGAGGAGTCCTTTCTTAAATCTGGTCTGTCATTACCGTATTTATCCATCGCTTCTTTATAAGTGATTCTGGGAAATGGAATTTCCTGTATTTCTTTTTCTGGATAAAGTTTTTTGACAATATCAATCAATAATTTTTCATTTAGCTCCATCACATCTTCCTGCTCCACAAAACTAATTTCCAAATCAAGCTGAGTAAATTCTGGCTGACGGTCGCCTCTGGTATCCTCATCGCGCATGCATCTGGCAATCTGAAAATATTTCTCAACTCCACTGGCCATCAATAACTGTTTATATTGCTGAGGAGACTGCGGGAGAGCGTAGAATTTACCTTTTTCTAAGCGAGAAGGCACGACATAATCCCTCGCTCCCTCGGGTGTAGATTTGGTCAGAATCGGAGTTTCAACTTCGATGAAATTTTCTTTGTCCAAAAAGTCGCGGATGAATTTGATGACTTTGTGCCTCATCCTGATATTTTTTTGCAATCTCGGCCGGCGTAAATCCAAATATCTGTATTTCAATCTATGTTCCTCCCCTATCTCTAGCCCATCACTTGAAATATCAAAAGCCGGAGTTTCGGCCTGATTTAAAACTTTAAGCGACTTTATCTCTATTTCAATGTCGCCGTTCATGACTTCTGGATTAATGTTCTTTTCTGGCCGCTTGTTGACCAAGCCACCTATCTCCACCACCCATTCGCTCCTTAGCGCCTTTCCGGCCTCTATGGCATCGGACTTAGGCAATATGACGCATTGCACCTTGCCCGTCATATCGCGAATGTCTAAAAAGATCATCTTACCCTGATCCCTTCTCACATCCACCCAGCCTGAAATAGATACTTCTTGTCCAATATATTCCTTCAAATCCTTTATATAAACTCGCTTTTGCATATAAGTGTAATTCTACTATAAAAATAGTGATTTATAAAATTATTGCTGAACAAGATATTTGATGGCCTTCCCTTGTATAACTGCATGACTTTTACCATAGATAGTAAAGATATTTTTATCGGATTTCCAATATTTCTCAGCTTCATCGACAATATATCTATCACGCAAACCTTCTTCTTCCTCTCTTGAAACTCTATTTATATTTGTCTTTATAATTAGAGGATTTATAACATCATAGAAAAATTGTTTATCATTTTCATCAAAATATCCTCCAAACAGGTCATAATGTATCTTTTTTAGATTCTCCAGGGAAAAGTCGAAATCATCCCATCCGCTTTCTCTTTTATCATTATCAAGAAATCTTTGTATATATGATTTGAAATCGGGCTTTTCCTTTAAATTATTCCACTGATAACAGACTCTAGCGAAAAAATAGTAAGTAATCTCATTCCGCGAAAATTTCCTTTCGAGAGCCTTGAATATCAACTTCCCAGGCGGTTCCGGAGAAAAAGTTTCTATATTTTCTTGAGCGGCAAGATAAGTGATGTAACCCATCTCTCCCTGCTTTAATATAGATTCCTCTGCAGTTTCATATATCAGCCTTTCGCCACCCTCAACAAAAACAATGCAATTTTTCTTTTTTGTTTTTTCTAGAAAATCTTGCCAAAATGATTTAATTTCCTTAAATTGAGAATCAGCGGGATCAAAACTATGTTTTGATCCGAAATAATAGATATATTGATCATTGTTAGAAACAATAAAAGTATAAGGGCCAGGATACCTTACTTTATAATACTCTTTATATGATCCCAATAAATCATTTGCTTTCATTAAAAATATTTTATTTTATTCTCTTTCTAAATTCCTTGATGATATTTTCATATCCTTCTTTCTCAACAATTTCCCAAGAGCGTTTATAATCAGGAAATCTTTGACAATGGTTTATATCTTTTTCTAGTCTTTTCTTGCCGAAAAATTTTAAATAAATATGATTGTGAATAGCATGCACTGGTATATGATTTTTTGTAGAAACAGATTCATCTTTATATTTTTTGTATATGTAATCCCATGCTTTACTCGTTCTTTTTTTATTGCCTTTTTGGGCTGCTAAAATCTGATGTATTAATTCATGAACGAGCGTATCAATAAAATCATTCGGGTCTTTCATGACACCTAATGTCAAGGGGTCAGAAAACCCTCGAGCATGGCCAACTACATAGCATTTTATGTCTTCAGTCCATTTTAGACCGATTACTTTTGATATTTCATCTAAAACCCTCTTTCCATCTTTACTCCCGATCTTCTCTATTTTTTTAATATAATTCTTTATTTCAGTTGCCGAGGGCCATGGCAGTTTTGCCATGCGTGGATAGAGTTTTATCCAAATCTTCCAGTTCTTATCGTAAATCCAGGAATATTTAAATATGACCCTAGGAGTTTTCATTATTAAAAATAATTAATTTTCATGGCCTCGCGGACTTCGCGGAGGGTTTCGGCGGCTACAAGGCGGGCTTTGGCGGTGCCTTCTTCTAGGATTCTCATCACTTCTTTCGGATTCTTGGCAAGCTGTTCTCGACGCTCGCGGATTGGCCCGATGAGGTCTTCGAGAACATTGATTAATCTTTTTTTAAGCACTACATCACCCAATCCCCCTTTTTGATATTGATCTTTCAATTTTTTTAATTCCTTTTTATCTTTATCGAAGACATCCAGATAAGTGAAAACGACATTACCC
>Ga0209324_10002157_pt1 | contig 13599 bp, 12 predicted proteins | sample Rifsed19ft3_FD_184015 | JGI IMG/M metagenome (GOLD analysis project Ga0209324, IMG submission 184015) | Soil microbial communities from Rifle, Colorado, USA - sediment 19ft 3 (version 2) | ecosystem: Environmental > Terrestrial > Deep subsurface > Rock core/Sediment | place: Rifle, Colorado...
TTTGCCGTAGCATATCTTGGCAGCAGTGCAGTCGAGACGCTCAGGCGGATGAAGGATGAACTAAGGGCTAAGGACAGCAATATCGAGGAACTCCAGGCATTTAATGTTAATGTCGCCCAATGCATGAGCACAGGCCTGCTTACGACAGATGAGCAGGGCAGGATTACGGCATTTAACCGGGCGGCCGAGGAGATAACAGGTCTTAAGTGGGATGATGTGCGCGGGAAAGGATTCCCCGAAATACTGCCTGTAAAGGAGATCGAAGAAATACTAAGCAGTGCAAAACAGATCCTTCCTATATACCGGTTTGAGAGCGAAATCAGCAGGAGGGATGAATCCCGTATAATACTTGGAATGAATGTCTCTCACCTCCTGGATGATGGCGGAAGAAGCCACGGCCTGATAGTCATATTTCAGGACCTGACGAAGGTCAAAGAGATGGAAAGGGAGGTTAAAAAGAGGGAGAAGATGGCTATGATAGGAGAGGTTGCAGCAGGAATGGCACATGAGATAAGGAATCCGCTTGCATCCCTGAGCGGCTCCATGCAGATTCTGAAGGAGGAGTTGTCCCTTCAGGGTGATAATGCTTACCTCATGGAAATAGCCCTAAGGGAAATGGACAGGCTTAATATGACAATAACAGAGTTTCTTACATATGCCAAACCTAATCCGCCTCAGAAGAAGATTATGGATGTAAATGACCTTCTGCTTGATACAATAAATTTATTACAGAACAGCGATCTTTACCGGAGTGCGGATATACATACGCAGAAAGAGTTTAAAGAAGAAAGTCTGATGCTGTCTGTTGATCCACACCAGATGTCACAGGTATTCTGGAATCTTTCCATGAATGCGATCCAGGCCATGCCTGACGGAGGGGTGTTAACGATCAGCTCAAGGATAAGCGGAGTGAAGGGAGCTGATCCGGTTTCAAAGTCAGGAGAGTGGGCAGAGATCGTATTTAAGGATACGGGTCAGGGCATTCAGGAAGGTATACTGGAAAAGATATTCGTACCATTTTATACAACAAAGGAAAATGGTTCAGGGCTTGGCTTATCCATAGTCCACAGAATAATTGAAGAGCATGAAGGAAGGATTTACGTTAAGAGCAAACCAGGCAAGGGGACGCAGTTTACAATATACCTGCCGGTAGAATAAACAGTTTATAAAAATTTCCTGCAGCGTGCTATAATGTGCAACATATACCCTCCCCCTTTACGGGGGAGGGGCAGGGTGGGGGTGATTTTGGGCAATATTCTTGTAGTTGATGATGAGCGGGGGATGCGGGAGTTTCTCACGATCATGCTCCAGAAAGACGGCCATGATGTGACCTCTGCGTCTAATGGCAGGGAGGCGGTTGAGAACATAGGACAGAAGACATTTGACATTGTAATTTCTGACCTGAAGATGCCGCAGCTTGACGGGATTGATGTATTAAAGGCCGTCAAAGAGAGCGCCCCTGAGACGGTCGTTATTATGATTACGGCTTATGCCTCGGCAGAGACAGCCGTTGAGGCGATGAAGCAGGGGGCCTATGATTATATAACAAAGCCGTTCAAGATCGAAGAGGTTAAACTGATCGTAAGAAATGCCCTCGAGAAAAGAAGATTGAGGGAAGAAAATCTGATCCTCAGAAGGAAGATTCAGGAGTGGACCACAACAGGCGTTATCGGCGGCATTGTTGGTAAGAGCCCTTCCGTCGTAAACATAATTCAACTTATAATTAAGATTGCAGATAGTCCAAGTAATGTCCTGATTACAGGTGAATCAGGGACAGGCAAGGAATTGGTTGCAAGGGCGATACACAACTATGGCCACAGAAAGGACCGCCCCTTTGTCGCAATAAACTGCAGTGCGATCCCCGAAGGCCTTTTTGAGAGTGAGATATTCGGACATATAAAGGGTTCATTTACCGGGGCCATAGCAAATAAGGAGGGGATTTTTGAAACAGCTAATGGCGGAACGGTCTTTCTGGACGAGATTGGGGATATACCCCCTAATTTCCAGGTAAAGCTGCTACGTGTCCTTGAAGACAAGTCCGTTAAACGGGTTGGCGGGACACAGGAGGCAAAAATTGATGTCAGGATTGTTGCGGCTACTAACAGAGACCTTAAAAAGGCTGTTGCAGAGGGAAACTTCAGGGAAGATCTTTTCTACAGGCTTGACGTCATTCCTGTTGAGGTGCCCCCACTGAGGGAGAGGAAGGATGACATCCCTTTGCTTATTGAGCATTTTATTTCAAAATACAGCCGTCTCATCGGCCGGGAAATAAAAGGGATGTCTCCGGCAGCAATGCAGAAAATGGTGAACTTCCCCTGGAAAGGCAATGTCCGTGAACTTGAAAATGTCATTGAACGTGCAGCAACTCTGGGGACAGGATCTATGATAGAAGAAGAAACCATAGATGAATGCCTCCAGCGGGGAATACCTTACAAGGTACCTGTTTCAACAGATATCCCTCCGGGCGGCGTTGATATGGAAGGATTCCTTATGGAGATAGAGAAGAATTTCCTTATAAAGGCGCTGAATATGTCAAAAGGTGTGAAAAAAGATGCTGCAGAGCTGCTTCATCTTGACCTGAGGTCATTCCGCTACAGGCTTGTCAAATATAATATGTCCAAGGATGAAGAGTGACCGGTTCTCCTCAATCTGTAAAGATAAAGACTCCTGCCAAGATAAATCTTCTGCTGCATGTAAAAGGGAAAAGGGAGGATGGTTATCACGACATCGTTACTGTTATGCAGGCAATTGACCTGTATGATGAGCTTTTGATTGAAAAGGCGGACAATCTTGAGTTAATATGCACTTCTCCTGATATTCCTTCTGATGAAAAGAACCTGGTTTATAAGGCAGCAGTGAAACTGAGGGAGTTTACAGGTATAAATGAGGGTGCGAGGATAAGTCTTAAAAAAAATATTCCTGTTGCTGCAGGGCTTGGGGGTGGCAGCAGTGATGCTGCTGCCGCATTATACGGTTTGAACCGTTTGTGGGGACTCGGTTTGTCTATGGAAACGCTTTGCGTCCTTGGAAGGGACATTGGAAGTGATGTCCCTTTTTTTATTGGAGGACCCACTGCAGCCGGATATGGCAGGGGTGATGAGCTCATCCGGTTGTCTAATTTAACGGATTACTGGTACCTGCTTGTCAACCCCGGAATATTGATTTCTACTGCCTGGGTTTACAGTCAGGTTGATATTTCTGCCAATGATGAAAATAATCCCCCCCTTCCCGTTGCAATGCTTCGCAGCAACGGGAGCCCAGCCCCTTTAGAAAAGGGGGGTAAGGGGGGATTTGAAAGGGTATCTCCAGGTGAAAATTGGATAGGTCCCCTGGTGCAGCCAAATTTAGAGTTGACAAAAGAGGTTGTACATATTAAAATTTTTCTGCCTGACGGCTTAAGGCTTGACGGTAATAATATCTGGTTGTTTCCTTATAACGACCTTGAGGGGGTGGTGATACGCAGGTATCCTGTAATTAAGAAAATAAAAGACGAGATGGTTGCCAGTGGGGCAATGTGTGCATTGATGTCAGGGAGTGGATCGTCAGTTTTCGGAGTTTTCAGGGATAGAGACAGCGCAGAGAGGGCCGGACGTAATATGCAGCATTACGAATGGAGGACATGGATTGTCAAAGCCCTCGACAGTTGCCCGTATCATATTGTTTCATAAAAAATTTAGAGGAGGCGACCAACATGGAAGTTACAGAGGTTAAAATTTTCCCGGTTAATGAAGAAAGATTAAAGGCTTATGTAACAGTTACATTTGATGATTCTTTTATAGTCAGGGACGTGAAGGTTATCAATGGGAATACCGGTTTATTTGTAGCTATGCCAAGCCGCAAGAGGAAAGATGGTACTTTCCGTGATATCGCCCATCCGCTGAATAATGAAGCAAGGGAGAAAATCGAAGGGGTAATATTAAAGGAATATGAGAAAGAATTAGTTAAGAATGTAGTTCAGTAAGTTTACGTATTGGGGCGTCGACAAGCGGTAAGTCACGAGATTTTGGATCTCGCATCCGGAGGTTCGAATCCTCCCGCCCCAGTGATATTATTTCGCTTATTGGCCGCTTATTGGCACATATGATTGATCCTGAAATGAAGATATTTACCGGAAATTCAAACAAGGACCTTGCTAAGGAGATATGCAGTTATCTGCAGATGCCTTTAGGCAAGGCTTCAGTCGGCACCTTTAGTGATGGTGAAATAATGGTGCAGTTACATGAGAATGTGCGCGGCAAGGACATCTTTGTCATACAGACATTCTCCAATCCTGTTAACAAGCATCTGATGGAGCTGCTGATAATGATGGATGCGCTTAAGAGGGCGTCAGCGTACAGAATAACTGCCGTTCTGCCATACTATGGATATGCAAGGCAGGACAGAAAGGCGGAACCGAGGGTTCCGATTACGGCTAAGCTTATTGCTGACCTTATTACTGTAGCAGGCGCTGACAGGGTTCTTACGTTAGACCTGCATGTCGGTCAGATACAGGGATTTTTTAACATACCTGTGGACAACATCTTTGCAACTCCGGTAATCCTGGAGTATTTAAAGAAAATGGACTTAAAGGATCTGGTGGTTGTATCACCGGATGCCGGCGGTGTGGAGAGGGCGCGGGCGATTGCAAAGAAACTGAATACGTCTCTTGCAATTATAGATAAAAGGAGAGAGAAGGCAAATGTCTCGGAAATAATGAACATTATTGGTGATGTTGAAGGCAGAGATGCACTTCTGCTGGATGATATGATTGACACTGCAGGCACAATTACTCAGGGAGCAGGCGCACTGAAGAAAGCCGGGGCAAGGAAGGTCTATGCCGCATGCACTCATCCTGTGCTGTCAGGGTCAGCGATAGATCGTCTGAATGGATCGGTGATTGATGAAGTTATAGTAACGAATACTATCCCTCTCAACGGGAAAGATCAATCCTGTAAAAAGATCACAACCTTATCAGTTGCACCCCTTCTGGGAGAAGCTATAAGAAATACCCACAATGAGACATCAGTAAGTTCTCTCTTTTTATAAATAATTAAAGATCAAATTACAACAAACAACTAAGGAGGAGTTAGTATCATGGAAAGAATATCATTAAATGCAAATATCAGGAAGGAAAGCGGAAAGGGTGTTGCAAGAAGCCTTAGAAGGAGCGGGCGCATCCCTGCCGTTCTTTACAGCAAAGGTGAATCAACCAGCATCAGCCTTTCTCCAATAAATGTAAGAAAATTAATAATGCTGGGACATGCTGAAAGTACCCTTATTGATCTTAAGCTGGAAGGGCCGGATGATAAGTCTGACAAAATTGCCATCCTGCGTGATTATCAGAAGGACCCCCTGACCGGCGAGCTCCTGCACGCTGATTTTTTTGAGGTGTCAATGGATGAAAAGATCAGGGTTACTGTGCCCGTTGAACTGACCGGGAAGACCCCGGCAGGCGTTGTTGAGGGCGGCCTTCTCCAGCTCGTGACCAGAGAGGTGGAGATAGAGTGCCTTCCGTCAATTATTCCTGACAATCTCCTGGCAGATGCCTCAGCGCTCGGGATAGGGGAGAGCCTCCATATCAGGGATATAAATATACCTGACGGGGTCAGGTTCGTTTCAGACCCGGAGCAGGTAGTTCTTACCATAGCTGCGCCTGTGTCGCAGGAGAAGATGCAGGAGCTTCTGACAGCGCCTGCACCTGGTGAGGCTCCTAAGGAGCCTGAGCTTGTAAAGAAGCCTGTCAAGGAAGGTGAGAAGGCCGTTGAGAAGGAGGGCAAGGCCTGAAGTTGATTGTTGGACTTGGCAATCCCGGGGATAAATATAAGGATACAAGACACAATACGGGTTTTCTTGTAATAGAAAAACTTGCTGCGTATCATTCTATAAAGATCAAAGAAGAAAGCAGGCTATACCTGGCAGGGAAGGGTAAGATATCGGGTGAAGATGTAATGCTTGCGATGCCTGTAACATATATGAACCGGAGCGGGGATGGCGCCAGGGAGTTGATGAGATATTACAGGCTGCTGCCATCAGACCTTGTCCTGGTATATGATGACCTTGACCTGGAGGCGGGTCAGATCAGGATAAAGACACAAGGCGGCAGCGGCGGCCATAATGGGTGTGCATCTGTAATAGCCGCTATTGGCACAGAGGATTTTATAAGAATCAGGGTAGGGATAGGAAGACCGGAGGGGAGAGTTGATGTAGTGGGATATGTTTTATCAAAATTTCCCCGTGCAGAGGTTCCCCTCATTGAAACAGCAGTGGAAAGCGCAGTGGATGCAGTAAGGATGATTGTCGGGAATGATATTGTTGCAGCAATGAACAAATACAACTAAATTTTTTTCAAGAAAGGGGATGAGATGGAAAGATTGGTAGACTTTGCCTGGTTATTCGGCATAGGAGGTTTGATAATAGCGGGATTTATATTCCTCTATATAAGCAGGCAGCCGGATGGGAATGATAAGATGCGTGATATTGCACAGAAGATCCATGCAGGGGCTATGGCATATCTCAGGAGGCAATACACGATACTGGCAGTCTTTATTGTACTGATATTTTTTGCACTCCTGTATGGACTTGGTATTCAAACCGCAATAGCATATGTTGGAGGCGCCATATCTTCCATGCTTGCAGGGTTTTTCGGGATGAATGCTGCTACACGGGCGAATGTCAGGACAGCCAATGCAGCCAACTTATTTAAACCGGATTCTTCAAAGGCCCTTTTTGTTGCCTTTGCAGGTGGTTCTGTAATGGGATTATGTGTGGCAAGCATCGGGGTGCTTGGTGTCGGGGTATTCTTCTATCTTTATGGTCATGACTTGTCAACTGTATCTGCCGTCAGTGGTTATGCTATGGGTGCAAGCTCGATAGCCCTTTTTGCCCGTGTAGGCGGCGGCATATATACCAAGACAGCCGATGTCGGTGCAGACCTCGTCGGCAAGGTCGAGGCAGGCATCCCTGAGGATGACCCAAGAAACCCTGCTGTTATTGCAGATAATGTCGGTGACAATGTGGGTGACGTAGCAGGGATGGGTGCCGACCTGTTTGAGTCCTATGTAGGATCAGTTATTGCCACAATTGCCCTTGCAACAACATCTTCATACATACTCAGTACCGGAATGTTAACGACATACATGGCATTTCCAATTGCAGTAATAATAGTCGGTCTAATTTCATCTCTCCTCGGGATAGGTTCAATGCTTATACTGGAGAAGCTGAGTCCTGCTGCAGCGCTCAGGTATGCAACATTTATTGCTGCCGGGATTTTCCTGGTTCTGGCATATTTCATGACTCAGGCCAGCGGTGTTGATATGGGTGTCTTCTGGGCGATTGCCGTCGGGTGTATAGTAGGCATTGCAATAGGTCTTATAACCGAATGGTATACATCTGCATCTCCGGTGGTAAAGACCGCAAATGCCTCGAACACAGGCGCTGCAACTAATATTATTACAGGACTTGCAATAGGAATGGAGAGTGTCGCCCTTCCCATGATTGCAATTATAATAGGCATCTATTTGGCAAATTATTTTGCCGGATTGTACGGCATAAGTATAGCAGCGGTGGGTATGCTTGCTACTATAGGAATTACGATGTCAGTAGATGCCTATGGCCCGATAGCAGACAATGCCGGCGGCATATCCGAGATGAGCGGCCTTGGTAAAGACACGAGGGCAATAACAGACAGCCTGGATGCCCTGGGTAATACCACTGCTGCGATCGGTAAGGGATTCGCAATAGGTTCTGCTGCTCTTACCGCCCTTGCGCTTTTTGCTGCATATGCGCAGGCAGCAAACATACAGGTTATATCGTTAATTGAACCCGATGTGGTTATGGGGGTCCTTCTCGGCGGCATTATGCCGTTTTTCATAGCAGCGCTTACGATGTCTTCAGTCGGCAGGGCGGCAGGCAAGATGGTTGACGAAGTAAGACGCCAGTTCCGTGAGATCAAAGGCCTTATGGAGGGGAAGGCAGAGCCGGATGTAGTAAGGTGTGTTGAGATCTGTACAACTGCAGCCCTTAAGGAGATGATTATACCCGGTGTGCTTGCAGTTATTGCCCCGATATTTGTAGGTTTTGTGCTGGGTGCACAGGCGCTTGGAGGATTCCTTGCAGGGGCTACAGTTGTTGGTGTTCCAATGGCGCTGTTTCTGGCAAATGCCGGTGGTGTATGGGACAATGCAAAGAAGTACATAGAACATGGACACCTTGGCGGTAAGGGTTCTAATGCCCATAAGGCAGCAGTTGTTGGTGACACAGTGGGTGATCCGTGCAAAGATACATCCGGCCCGGCGATGAATATATTGATTAAACTCATGTCAATTGTGGCGCTGGTTATTGCGCCTCTGTTGATAGGGTAGGCAGGTTCTGTTCACAAGGGACAAAGAAAATCCCCCTTAATCCCCCTTTTTCAAAGGGGGAGGGGGGATTTGAACAGGGGACGCAGTCAGTCCCCTTTGTTATTACAGGAGTAACATGGGTTTTAATTGCGGCATAGTCGGCCTCCCGAATGTCGGGAAGTCTACAATATTCAATGCACTTACATCAGCAGGTGCGCAGGTGGCGAACTATCCCTTCTGCACCATTGACCAGAATGTGGGAGTTGTCTCTGTACCTGATTTACGGTTGAAGAGATTGACAGAGATGTTCAAGCCTGAGGCAGTCACTCCTACAACAATGGAGTTCGTTGACATAGCCGGCCTTGTTAAAGGTGCATCTGCAGGAGAAGGGCTTGGCAACAAATTTCTCGGCCATATCAGAGGGGTTGATGCTATTGTGCACGTTGTTCGCTGTTTTGAAGACCCTGATGTCGTGCATGTTCATGGAAATGTTGACCCTAAGCGTGACATAGAAATCATTGAGACAGAACTTGCCCTCGCTGATATTGATTCAGTCAGCAAGAGGATCCAGAGGGCTGAAAAGCAGGTAAAATCAGGTGATAAGAACGCCAAGGCAGAAGTGGAATTCCTGATGATGCTTAATGACCAGCTTTCGATGGGAAAACCCCTGAGGCATCTGAGCTATTCTGACGCAGAAAATAAAATCCTTGATGATCTTCATCTCCTTACAACAAAACCTGTCCTCTATGCAGCGAACCTGAGTGAAGAGGAGATGCTTGAAGGGAATAAATACGTACGACTGATAGAAGATATAGCGGCAAAAGAGGGGGCCACTGTAGTGACTATTTGTGGTAAGATAGAGGATGAGTTATCAACTATGCCCATTGAGGAGCATGAGGCATTCCTGAAAGAGATGGGGCTTTCAGAGCCGGGTTTGTACAAATTAATCCGTGTAGGATACGACTTATTAAACCTTCTGACCTTTTTTACAGCAGGCGAGAAGGAGGTTAGGGCGTGGACAGTTCTAAAGGGTACAAAGGCCCCGCAGGCAGCAGGCAAGATACACTCAGATATAGAACGCGGCTTCATAAGGGCCGAGATCATGTCATATGCTGACCTCGATTCCCTAGGTTCATCCAATGCCGTAAAAGAGAAGGGTTTGCTTCGTCTTGAAGGGAAGGATTATGTTATGAAGGAAGGCGACGTAGTCTATTTTAGATTTCACGTATAGTTGAAAGGAGAAAGGACTATGTATAAGTCTGCGTTATTGATAATCATAGCAACGATCTTCCTGGCTGACACGGCTTTTGCCGGCCTTTCCTTTGTTAAGAAGACCAGACTGGTAACAAAGGATGCAGATAATGTGGTGCTTCAGCAGCAGTACTTCTCGGAAGGGGATATGATCAGAATCGAAGAGGAATCATCGGGAATAGAGGGGAATCCGGGAATAAAGATTTACGATTTGAAGAAAAAGAAACTATACACTATTATGTTGAATGTGAAGTTATACCTGGAACAGGAGCTTGCCGCTGAAAAGGATGTTATCTTGTTTGAACCGCCTCCTGAGAAGAGATACATCTTTGGAAAAGATCTCAGGGTTGAAAAGAAAAAAACAGGCAAAGATACTATTGAAGGTTATGAAACCACGATATACGAAGTAAAGGTAATAAAGAAGGCAGAGAAGGGAAAGGATAAAGAAGACCGGGTGTTGGAGAAATATCTCATATGGGAGGCCGGAGAACTTGATGGAATACCTGTCAAATATGAGTTTGAGCTCTCCGGTGAGAGTAAAAAAATTATTGAATATGTAGATATTAAGACAGATGTAATAGATCCGTCAATGTTTGTAATTCCGGAAGATTATAAGGCAATAAGTCCGTTTTAAAGAAGCAATGAGTGAAAAGCAATGAGCAATGAGTGAAAGACGCAGACGATGAAAATCCCCCTTACTCCCCCTTTTTCAAAGGGGGAAATTAGTTTCCTTCCTTTTCAAAGTGGGAAAGGTAGTTCCCCCCTTTAGAAAAGGGGGGTAAGGGGGGATTAGAAAAGGTACGTTCGGGTGAATAAAGAGGTGATATGTCAACAGTAGTAATTACAGGCGCCCAGTGGGGTGATGAAGGAAAAGGTAAGATTGTAGATATCCTGACTGAAGACGCTGACTATATTGTCCGCTATCAGGGCGGACACAATGCAGGTCATACGGTTGTAATCGGAGATAGCAAATTTGTCCTCCATCTCATACCTTCAGGGATACTCCGTCCGGGGAAAAAGTGTGTTATCGGTAATGGTGTCGTTATAGACCCGCAGGCCCTGCTTGCAGAGATTGACGGATTGCTCGAAAAGGGAATCGCCGTAAGTGAAAATCTCTTAATCAGCGGAAGGGCGCATATCATCATGCCCTATCACCGCGCTATAGAGAAAGAGAGTGAGAAGCAGAAGGGTTCGTTAAAGATAGGAACGACCGGCCGCGGAATAGGTCCGACCTACGCAGATAAAATGGCAAGGGTGGGTGTCAGGGTTGCAGATCTCCTTGATAAAGAGGTCTTCAGGGAAAAGCTTAAGACCAATATACAGGAGATGAACTACTTTCTCGACAGACTTTATGGCGCTAAAGGTTTTGTTGTCGAAGACATTTATGATGAATATACTGGGTATGCGGAGAGACTGCGTGATTTTATTACTGACACGGCTGTCCTGCTTAACAGGGTTTTAAGAGAGGGTAAAAACGTACTGTTTGAGGGGGCGCAGGGGACTCATCTTGATGTAGACCACGGCACATACCCGTATGTCACCTCATCAAATGCAACGTCCGGGGGGGCATGTACAGGTACCGGCGTGGGACCTACAAAGATAGACAAGGTTGTTGGTGTGGTCAAGGCCTATACCACAAGGGTCGGCAGCGGTCCATTCCCGACTGAGCTTAATGACGCAACAGGAGAGTTCCTGAGAGATAAGGGAAGGGAATTTGGCGCTACAACCGGCAGGCCGAGGAGGTGCGGCTGGTTCGATGCCGTGGCAACACGGTATGCAGCGGATGTTAACGGATTTACCGGTATGGTGCTGACCAAGATGGATGTCCTTGATGACCTTGATGAGATCAGGATATGCACCGGTTACAGGTATCAGGGTAAGCAATATACAGACATGCCTTCTCAGTTGAATGTCCTGGAGGAGTGTGAGCCTGTATACGAGACGATTCAGGGTTGGAAGGCAGCTACTGCAGGCCTGTCAGAGTATGATGCATTGCCTCTGAACGCAAAAAAATATGTTGAACGTATACAGGAATTAATAGGTGTTGACGTAGATATCATCTCTACAGGTTTCAGGAGGAATGAGACGATAGTCCTGAGAAAAATCTTCTAAGTCACACCTTATCTTTACTCAGATTCAGAAGAGCCTCTAACTTGTTTGAGAGCACAGTCAAAGACTCCCTCGTCTGATTATAATATATAGGCAGCCTTGAAAACAGACAGTTTTTCCCTTGGCCGGCAATATACATAGTGCAATTTTCTTTGCAGATTACCTCTTCTGCTGGAGTGCTCATGAAAGGACAGATTGAGTTCATTAATAACCCCCTTACACTTAAGTATAAATGATATCGGTGACATGGGTCAAGACTTCAATAGGAATGTGTCAGCAGGAATGTTATGAAGCACTTTATCGTTCACTACCAGGAAATCATCCTTAAAGGGAAAAACAGGTATATCTTCGTCAACAAGCTGATAGAGAATTTGAAGTTTGCAACAGCAGGTCTTGGTGTAAAACAGATCAGGCACAAAGACGGCAGGCTTATATTAGACCTCTCAGCAGGTGCACGGGAAGGGATGATATCTGACAGGCTCTCAAAGACCTTTGGGATTGCAAATTTTGTCTTAACCCACAGGATTTCAAATGATGTCAATGTATTCAAGGAGGAGATCCTGCATCATATAAAGGACAGAAATTTTAAAAGCTTCAGGGTTTCTGCAAGAAGGGGATACAAGGGGTACCCCCTTACGTCAATGGATGTTGACAGGATAGTAGGCGCTCATGTAAAAGAGTCCACAGGCGCTAAGGTCAACCTGACTAATCCTGAACTTACTATCTATGTTCAGATATTGTCAGGGGAGACATACTTTTATCTTGATAAGATTCAGGGCCCGGGCGGCCTTCCTGTTGGTACCGGCGGGACTGTCGTCTGCCTTCTTTCGGGTGGCATAGACTCGCCTGTGGCAGCGTACAGGATTATGAAACGGGGATGCTCTGTTGTCTTTGTCCATTTTCACAGCTATCCTTATCTGAGTAAGGCATCACAGGAGAAGGTTCAGGATTTAACAGAGATACTGAATCAATATCAGCAGCCTGTTAAGACGTATATGCTTCCATTCGGGGAGATACAGAATGAGATAGTCTTAAGTGTGCCTGCAAAGTACAGGATTGTGATTTACAGACGGATGATGCTGAGGATTGCAGAACGGATTGCAGGTGATACAGGCGCCCTTGCCCTCATAACAGGTGACAGCCTCGGACAGGTGGCATCCCAGACACTTGAGAATATAACGACAACCGAGCATGCAGTTACGCTGCCGGTATTGAGACCTCTTATTGGCATGGACAAGGGAGAGATAATCGCCCAGGCAATACGTATAGGCACTTATGAAATATCCATAATCCCGGACCAGGACTGCTGTCAGTTGTTCATCCCCAAAAACCCGGCAGTAAGGACCATAATCCGCGAGATCCAAAGGGCAGAGATGAGTCTCGATATTGAAACGCTCATAAATATGGCCCTGGTTCATGCCAATTAAACTGCTGCCCTCTTTGAGTTATCTCATCCTGTAAAGAAGTATCAGGTTTACTATATATACTGCCGCTATTCCCATGGAATCCCATGCCATAAAGTAAAACGGTTTCTTCTCTGCCCGGTAGGTCAGGCCTATTATTGCAATTACCGTCATCGCAATAGCTGATATTGCAGATACTATGTGCTGAGGAGCGGCGAAAGAGAGGATAGGACCTTTAATGAAGAGGAAATCATCCAGTGAAAGTATAAGTATATTAAAGATATTACTTCCGAATAAATTCCCCACCGCAAGGTCTATCGCCCCCATCTTTATTGCCGCTATTGAAACAACAACTTCAGGCAGTGATGTGGATACAGCAATGAAAATACTCCCGACAAACGTCTGTCCAAGACCGGTCATCTCTGCAATGCCTTCGCCTATACCCGGCAGAAAGGCGGCTGCAATGATTACGAAGAATGCATTAATTGCGTAATGAAAAACTGCACTTTTTGTTGTTA
>Ga0209324_10002161_pt1 | contig 13582 bp, 10 predicted proteins | sample Rifsed19ft3_FD_184015 | JGI IMG/M metagenome (GOLD analysis project Ga0209324, IMG submission 184015) | Soil microbial communities from Rifle, Colorado, USA - sediment 19ft 3 (version 2) | ecosystem: Environmental > Terrestrial > Deep subsurface > Rock core/Sediment | place: Rifle, Colorado...
GGGCGAGGCCTGGTCCTTCCAGATGACTATGGCGCGTGTGTTGTTGACGTTGCCGACGCAGGAGGAGCGCCGGGCGGCCTCCAGCATCTTCTGGATCTTGCTCCGCTCCACCGGCCGGAAGGGCAGGAAGAAACGGATCGTGCGACGGCGGCCGAGTACCTGTTTGAATTCCATCTGGGTCTCCCCTCTTACTTGTGCTTGTCGATGATACGCCGCGCCCCTGCGAGGGACAGCACTTCGTTGGTGCCGTCTTCGATGAGGGCGGCGCGGGCGTCGCGGAACAGCTTCTCGATGACCATACCCCTGGCGAGGCCATAGCCGCCGTGCAGTTGAAGGGCGTCGCTGGCGACCTGGAAGGAAGCCTGCGTGCCAAACACCTTTGAGGCGATGGAGTATTCCGGCGCAGGGGGGATGGTGGCTGCGTTGTAGGTGAGGGCCGCGCGCGAGAGGCCACGGGCGGCCTCGACGGTGATGAACATGTCCATGAGTTTGAGCTGGACGGCCTGGTGCTCGCATATCGGCTTTCCGCCCTGGACGCGATCGCGCGTGTAGGAAAGGGCTTCCTCGAAGGCGGCGCGGGCGAGGCCGGTGAATGTGGCGCCCATGCCGCCGTTGGCGCCGGCGATGATGAAGTCTCCCATGAGTGCGTAGGCAGGCTGTGGCACCAGCATGTAGCTGGCCGGGATGCGGACGTCGTCAAAGAAGATCTCGCCCTGGTTGAGGGCGCGCTGGCCGAGCTTATCAAGAGGCTTGCCCTTGGTGACCCCGGGCAGGTCGAGCGGGACAAAGGCGATGGCGCTGCCAGCCATGCCCAGGCTGCGGTCGACGCCCATGTGGACCATGGAGTGCGTGGCGATGGTGCCGTTGGAGACCCAGGACGACTTCTGGCCGCGGAGGACCCAGTCATCCCCGTCCCGCTCGGCGAAGAGGTCGAATGCCACACCGGGCGGGGGATCCATGCCGTTCCCCATGAAGACGACATCCGAGCCGTGCTGCGGTTCGGTGATGCCCCAGCAGCCGACAAATCGTCCCTCGGTGTCGTCGATATACGGCCGGACGTACTCCTCGATGAGTTCCTGGTTGCCGGAGCGGGCCGCGAAGGAATAGGGCATGGAGCCGGCGCCCATGGAGATGGCCAGGTCAGCCGCGCCCCAGCCCAGCTCTTCACTGATGATGTGCAGGGAGAGCGGCGAGAGCTCGATGCCGCCGAAAGCCTCTGGCATGCCGCGAAGGTGATAGCCGAGCTCGCGGTACTTGCGAAACACTTCCCAGAGCACCGAGCTGCGGTCGATGACCTGCTCCGGCGTCAGGGGGTCGAGTTCCATAGCGGCTGGACGGAAGACTTCAGCTGCGAAGCGATGGATCTGTTCCTTGAGAGCGGACTCCTCTTCGGTGAGGGACTTGTTGAGTTCGACGTATGCGACCATGCAGCGGCTCCTTCTGCTTGTACCGCCTGATACTCAGATTCTTTGGCTGCGGGGGCCGACCCGGCATCCGGCAATTGGCCTTAGTTGCTGTGCGGCTTTTCCCTACTAAAGTCGGGCCGATTACGCCTCCGGTACCTGACTGACGTGCTGTGGACGGCGGGAAACAATGAATCGAACCGTCCAACAGGACCATGGAGGTGAGCTATGCCCATAGCAGGCGACAGCAGCACAACGACAGCGCGTACCAACGGCCAGGCAGGCGAGTGGTTGAACCGCTACCGAGACCGGTGGCGCTGGGACGACGCGTTCCCGGCCACGCACTGCGTTGACTGTTACCCTGGCAACTGCCCGTACAAGGTGTATGTGCGGGACGGCAAAGTGGTCGCAGAAGAGCAAGCGGCGACATTCAAGGTAATCGACCCGACTGTGCCGGACCTCAACCCGATGGGTTGCCAGAAGGGCGCGGCGTGGAGCCAGATGCTCTATTCGCCGGAGCGTGTCCTGCACCCACTGAAGCGGGCGGGCGAGCGCGGCGACGCTAATTGGGAGCAGGTGACGTGGGACCAGGCGTTGACGGAGATCGCGGACCACATGCTGGACGCGATCGAGGAAGTGGGCCCCGAGGCGATAATCAAGGAAGGGACGCCCGGCGAAGGCGGCCTCCTCACTTCGTTCCCGTTCGGCCGCCTGATAGAGCTGGTCGGCGGGCTCAGCACTGACGTGAACGCCGTCATCAATGACTTCTCGACCGGGATCTATCTGACCTACGGTAAGTTCGACCCGGCCAGCAGTATCGACGACTTCTTCCACTCCGAGTTCATCCTGTACACGCACATGAACCCCGTGTACACGCAGATTTCCGCGTACCACTACACCGCGGAGGCCCGATACAACGGAGCCGAGGTCATCCTGGTGGCGCCGGACTGCAGCCCGTCTCACACACACGCGGACTACTTCGTCCCGATCAAGCCGGGGACAGACGCCGCGCTGGGCCTGTCCATATCGCAGGTACTCATTGAGGAGGGGCTGTACGAGGCGCCGTTTGTGAAGGAACAGACCGACCTGCCGATTCTCATTCGGCTGGACACCCGCAGGTTCCTCCGGGAGAGCGACCTGAAGGACGGGGGCCGCGTCGACCAGTTCTATGTTTGGGACACGGAGCAGCGCCAGATCACACCGGCGCCGCTGGCCACGCTCGACTACGGTGCGGTTGATCCCGCGCTCGAGGGCTCGTACTCGGCCGAACTGAAGGACGGACGGCGTGTAGAAGTGGTGCCAGCGTTTGAGCTGTTGAAGGAGAGGCTGGTGGACTACACGCCGGAAAAGGCGCACGAGATGTGCGACGTGAACCCGGACACGATCCGCAGGCTGGCGCGCAAGCTGGCAGGGAAGCGGGGCACGATCTTCTGCGGCGGCACTTCGTTCAAATACTATCACTCCGACTTAATGGTGCGAGCGTACCTGCTCGTCCTGGGTCTCACCGGCAACTGGGGACGCAAGGGCACCGGGCCGGGGGAGTGGTCGGTGGCCGGTTTCGACGGCCCCTTCATCTTCGGAGGCAAACAGAAGGCGGGGCTGGAGGAGACGCAACGGATCCTCGATATGCGCGAGACGGTAATCAATCTCTTCCATGACCAGGACCCGACGCGCACCGAAGAGATGAATCACATTGAGATGATGCGCGCGATGGCGCCTGCCATGCAGATGGTGCCGCCTGCGTTCTTCTGGTACTACCACTGCGGCTTCGCGGACAACTGGAACCGCCGCGAATGGAATGATCCCACGATGCAGAGGGAGTTCGACGAGTACTTCAACGAGTCGCTCGATCGGGGTTGGTGGCCGAACGCGCGCCCTGGTTCGGACCAGCCGCCCCGTGTTTACTTCGAGGTCGGAGGAAACGCGATGCGGCGCACGCGCGGCGGCCAGAACCAGCTGCTCTCCAGCCTCTGGCCCAAGCTGAAGTGCGCGGTGACCGTCGACTGGCGCATGCAAACGACCGGCCTTCTCTCCGACTACTTTCTGCCGGTCGCGCACCACTTCGAGAAGATCGCCTTCATGTTCCCGACGCCGCAATTGATGAACCTCACGTTCTCCGACAAGGCAGTCGAACCGCCGCCGGACGTCAAGGATGAGGTGGAGATCGCTGTCCTCCTCGCCGAGAAGATCGCGGAGCGCGCGAAGGCGAGGGGGCTAACGGAATATGCGGACAGCCGGGGCGTAGCGCGACGGCTCGACGACCTCGTCGATCGGTACACCGTCAACGGCGCGTTCCGCGACAGCGAGACGATCGCGCGCGAGTGGGTGCAGGATAGCGCCGCTTCGGGCAACTTCGACGCAGACTTCAACCTCGACGCTCTCCGTGAAAAGGGTTACCAGCGATTCAAGAGCTGGGGGATCGGCGCCATGGCCAAGAGCCAGGCGGCTGACATTAAGGACGATGAGACACACACCGCGTTCCGCTGGCACGTCGAGAACAAGGTGCCCTACCCGACGCTAACCCGCCGGGCGCAGTTCTACATCGACCACGAGTGGTTCCTGGAGGCGGGCGAGGAGCTGCCGTGCCACAAGGACAATCCGGCCCAGGGCGGTGACTATCCGTTTGTGATGACGAGCGGGCACAACCGCTGGAGCGTGCATTCCATGAACATCGTGAGCAAGGTGTTGCTCCAGACGCACCGGGGCAAGCCGAACATCGTGATGAACCCGGACGACGCCGCGAGGTTGGGCATCGAGGATGATGAGGACGTGGAGATCACCAACGACATGGGTGTGTTCATCTCGCCGGTGAAGCTGTCGCCCGGTGTGCGCCCGGGACAGGTGGTCTCCTACAACGGCTGGGAGCCTTACCAGTACCGCACGTGGAAGGGCGCCTCGGATGTGGAGACCGGGATGGTGAAATGGCTGCACTTCGCGGGAGGCGAGGGCCACCTGCGCTACTGGGCGTTGCAGTGGCAGCCGGTGCCGTTTGACCGTGGGATCCGGGTCAACGTGTCCAAGATCGACTGACGCTGACTACGGGGAGAGCATGATGGCCAGCGACTCGAACGACGGCCGGCGTAGCGCGTCAGGCGAGGTAAGCGGAGGCTCTGGACCCAACATACAGCCGGCGGTACGGCGCAAGGCGCGGCGATTCCTCCGGCGCCTTCCTCCCGCCGAAAGGGAGTCACTCATCATCAAGTGCTGGATGTCTCATGACGCCCGCTGGTTCATGGCCGCGGCAACCACATTCGGCCTGGAGGCGGCCCTGCACTTGAACCGGATGGCGGTTCGCGACGAAGGGCGGGCGGAGGCACGCCGGCTCGTGCGCCGTCTGCAGCTGCCGGCAGTACAGACCGTGTCCGATTACCTGCTGATTCAGGAAGTGATAATTGGCCTCCTCGGTCCGGAACTCCTCGAGTATGCTCTCACCGAGAGTGGGGAAGATGGGTTCGAACTCCAGATCCAGCGCTGCTTCGCCTTTGACGCCGTCAGCCGGGCGGGGATTGCGGGACATTACGAGTGCGGCATTCTGCCACGGGTGATGGGCTGGCTCGATGAATTGGGAGTCGATTATAGTCTCACTCCGGAGCCGATCAGATGCCTCAAGGCTCAGGGCCGCGAGTGTTCGTATACCGTTCGCTTCGCTTCAGGGGGCGCGGCCGATGCGCCGAGTGGACGCTACCCCGTTACGGCCGCAGGCGGTGCCTGAACGCTTAGCTTGGATTGGGCCCGTCGTTCCCGGCAGTAGCAGACCCTCGCCCTCCATCATTTCCCCTCTCACTCTGAGCCGCCCCCGCTGGCGGACAAGTCGAAGGGCCTCCAGCGCACCTCAAACACGCGCACCGGGTCGTCGAAGCCGCGCAGGGCCGCTTCGCCCCGGTCCCGAACATTGAAGCCATTGCCCTCCCAGGTACGACGCCGCTGACTGGGAGGCCAAACCCTGAGGCACGATTTACTCGTATACCTTCTCGCCCTCAACCTCGGCGTCCGGGGCGTCGGCCTCCACGTCGCGGACGGATGCCGCCATGCCGAGTTCGTTGTAGTACTCGTGCTGGATGAGCAGGTTCATGATCTCGTTTGTTCCTGTCCAGATCATGAATAGCCGGGCGTCGCGCAGGAGCCGCTCGATTGGATAGACATTGGTGTAGTTGCAAATTTCTTGGCCTCGGATACCAGGCGGCGGACGCGGCCCGGCTCCTCGCCAGCGTCGGTGGCACGGGCGGCGGTTTCGACCAGGGCACGGGCAGCGTCGAGGAGAGTGATGCTATCGGCCACCTTGAAGCTGACCCCCTCGAAGGCGCGGATCTTCTTGCCGAAGGCTTTGCGGCGGTCGCTGTAGCGGGCGGCGATCTCCAGGGCCGCGCGGGCAGCCCCCAGCGCGGCTGCCGCGCTGGTCATTCGCTCCGGGATCATCATCTGGTTGAACACCAGGGCTCCGCAGTGCTCTCCACCGATGACGTTCTCCATAGGTACGCGGACGTCCCGGAAGTAGACCCGGCCGGTGCCTCCGCCTCGCATGCCCATGAGACCGTAGACATGCTGAACCTCGACACGGGAGGACCTCTCCACGATGAAAGTACTGAGGGACTCGTGGGAGGGGGTAGCCTCCCGCGTTCGGGCGTACACTAGGAAGTAGTCCGCGCCCTCAGCGCCGACGATAAACCGCTTACGACCGTTGAGGACCCAGGTGTCGCCGTCGCGGCGGGCGATGGTTGTTGTACCGAAGAAGTCGGAGCCGCCGCGGGGTTCAGTCAGGGCCTCGGCGACGGTCAGCTTCCCCTCAAGAGCCGGTCGCAGCCAGCGGTCCTTCTGCTCGGGCGTCCCGAAAACCTGAAGCGCCTCGCCAACGATGCTGACCAGGCCATACAAGCAGGGAAGGCTGGTGCTGAGGACACCGATCTCCTCCAGGGCCACGATTTCATCGGTCCAGCCGAGCCCGCGCCCGCCGTACTTCTCGTCGAAGCGCAGCCCCAGGAGCCGGCGGCGAGCGGCGGCCTCCACAAACTCGCGGGGATAAGACACTTTTCCGGCATCCATGTCCAGGATGAGCTGGCGAGGGACATCATCACGCACACAAGCACGTACTTCGTCGCGCAGCTCTCTGCGCGCGTTGGTGAGCAGACAGTCCTGCATCGTCTTCTACCCTCAGCTGAATCGAGCGGACTTCGCCATTGTCACGCCGCCACCTCATCTCCGGGGTTGCGCTCCTCCAGAATGTCCTCCATACGGGCGCGGATCTGTTCCTTCCATTGAGAATGCGGCAAGACGTAGAGCCGTTCCCCCCGAATGGCGTCTAGGACCATCTCGGCGATCCCGGCCGGCTCAGTACCGGTTGCCACAGAATGGCGAAAGACTTGCTCCATCATGGACGCTTGCGGAACTCCGGATTCCTGTACGCCATCACCCTGCAGGTCAGCCGGGCGGTTGCGGTCCCCGTCCATCAGCTGCGTTTTCACCCAGGCAGGACAGAGCACCGAGACCTTGATCCTCGATTTGGTCAGCGCGAGCTCGCGGTGCAGCGATTCGGACAGCGTGACGACGCCGTGCTTAGCGACGTCGTAGGTCGCGGCCCACGGTGCGGACAGCAGGCCAGCGATCGAAGCCGTGTTTACGATGTGGCCTTCGTTGCCCTGCCTCAACATGATCGGGACGAACGCACCGATGCCGTGGATTACACCCCACAGGTTCACACCCAGCACCCATTGCCAGTCGGCTTCCGTCAGTTCCCACGACGGGCCTACAACGGGCGGAACGCCCGCGTTGTTGCAGAGCACATGGACGGCCCCGAACGCTTCTATCGTCTTGCCAGCCAACGCCCGTACGTCAGCAGCGCTGGAAACGTCCGTCCGAACGGCTAGAACCGTCGCCCCGGAGGCTTTCATCCTGGCCTCGGTCTGCGCCAGAGCGCCTTCCTCGACGTCAGACAGGACTACGTTCATTCCCTCTTCCGCGAAACGCTCCGCCATCGCTCGACCAATCCCGCTGGCCGCCCCGGTAACGACCGCTACTTTGCCGTGGAATTCCTTCATGCGATCTTCCCTCCGTCAACCGGGGATTGCGTGACGATGCGATTTCGTGGCCAAGGACCGACCGGTGGCCAGCCTGGCTCCAACGCTGGTGGCGAGGACCGGACAGATTGCGCTTCGTTTCTGTAAGAGCGAACTCGTTGCACCGCCCCCAAGCGCGGGAGTGACAGTCACTTTCGCACGCATCGCGCATGCGGATCAGTCAGGCATAAAGGCAATCTCTTGTAGGAAACCACCCTGCAACGCGCACAGCCCTCCACTACAATGACCCCCAGGAGCTGCTCCCAGCCTCAGATAACAACTCCTGAGTAGGGACGGTGTCCACAATGATCGGGTACAGCGAAGAGCAAGCAGCGATCCGGCGCATGGTGCGAGACTTTGGGCGCAGGGAGATCGCGCCCGCCGCGGAGGAGCGGGATGACGCGCCTCCGCGGGGCCGGGTACACGGGGGCTCACTCGAATCAGACGTTTCACCGCTGGGTCTGGACTTGCCCAAATAAGCCGGCGGAGGACCAATCCCAAGCGAACTAATCCTTGGGCAGACCGAGAATGCGCTCCGCAATGATGTTGCGCTGGATGTTGGGTGTGCCACCGCCGATGACGACGGTTGGCCAGTCGAGGACACCGTTCGGCCACAAGTCTCGATCCATGCTTGGAGCGTGCGCGCTGCTCGGGTACTGACTCCCGTGCCCCTGAATTTCGAGTACGAGGTCACCAAGCTCAATGGCGAGGAACGCGCGGTGGAGCTTGTTGATCGAGGTCTCGCTGGAGAGAGGCTCACCCCTGAGCTGCTTCGTCAGGAAACGCTGGCCGTTCAAACGCATGCCTTCGATGATGGTGTCGGCCTTGGCTAGGCGGCGGCGAATGCTCGGCTGCTCAGATGCCATCCGGCCGTTATGCCTAGTGCCTTTCGCCAGCTCGACCACTCTTTCGAGCTGGTTGACCAGTCCGGCGACCTCCGAGATACCGGAGCGCTCATGTGCAAGCGCTGAAACCGTAACAGCCCAGCCCTTACCGTCGTCGCCCAGCCGGTTTTCTGCGGGCACGCGGACGTTCTCGAAGAACACCTCAGCGAAATGCGAGCTGCCAGCCATGTTCTTGATCGGCCGGACTTCGATGCCTGGGGAGTCCATCTCGACAAGGAGGCAGGTGATGCCATCGTGCTTGTCTTCGGTGTTGAGGTCGGTGCGGGTCAGGAGGATTATCCACTTCGACCAGGCCGCCAGGGATGTCCAGATCTTCTGGCCGTTGACCACGTACTCGTCGCCATCGCGAACGGCCCTGCACTGGAGGGACGCGAGGTCGCTGCCGGAGCCAGGCTCCGAATACCCAGTGCACCACTGGTATTTGCTGTCCAGGATATCCGGCAAGAATCGCTTCTTCTGTTCCTCGGTGCCGTACTCAATGATCGCGGGACCGACCCACTGGAGCCCCATAATGCACAGGCCGAGAGGCGGCGCGCCTGCCTTCGCCAGCTCCTCCTTGAGGATCACCTGCGCCATGACCCCGCTGCCACCGCCACCGTACTCCTCCGGCCAGTCGAACCCGACCCAGTGCCTCTCGCGCACCTGCTTGAGCCAGCTCGCCAGGAAGCCAGGACTCTTGCGTGCCTCGGGAGAGAGGTTCTCCTCTACGAAGGCGCGCACTTCATCGCGGAACGCTTCTTCCGCTGGTGATAGCTTGAAGTCCATCAGAAGCCTCCCAGGCTGGTTACTCGCTCAAAGTGGAACTCGGCGTCGCCGAACGCCGGAAGCGCCCACTTTGAGCGCTTCAGATAGAGCTGGATGTCGTACTCGGCCGTGAAGCCGATGGCTCCGTGGAGCTGCACACCGTCAATGCCTATGCGCGTGAAGGCTTCGCTCGCGTAAGCCTTGGCCCGCGCCGCTGCCAGCGGCAGGCCCTCCGGCTTCTCCTGGGCACACCAGGCGGCGTAGTAGAGCAGCGACCTGCTCGTCTCGATGTCCACGTACATCTCCGCGAGCGGGTGTTTCACTCCCTGGTACTTCCCTATGGGCGCGCCGAACTGGATGCGGCTCTTTGCATACTCCGTCGTCATCTCGAAGGCGCGGTCCATCGCTCCGATCATCTCAGCCGTGACCGCGACGGCGCCGAGATCGAGAAACCGCGCAAGTGCCCCGGCACCATCCACAGCTGCGGAGAGCACGTTGTCGGGAGTCACGAGAAGGTCATCCAGCGTGAGGTCACCCATGCGCTTCGTTTGATCCATCATGGGGTAACTTCGAGCGCTCGCTCCTTCGGTGCCCGACGTGACGATCCCGAACGCGATGTCCCCGCCGATACGGAAGGCGACGATGAAGAGCGTCGCAGCACCGGCGTCGTGGACGAAACGCTTCGCACCGGTCAGCCGATGACCGGCGCCCACTGGAGTGCCGGTGAGCGCGACGCCGTCTGGGCCGATCGTATCGCTGTCTTCGAGGATCGCCAGGGTTCCGATCGCGGTGCCGTCGGCCAATGAGGGGAGGTAGCGGCGCTTCTGTTCGTCGCTGCCGAAGCCAGAGATCGCGGCGGCCGCAAGGGACGTCGATATCAACGGAGCGGGAAGCAGCCCGCGCCCGGTCTCCTCAAGGAGAACGGCTAAGTCGACCCATCCTAGGCCGGTACCGCCGTATGCTTCGTGGATGGCAAGGCCGAGCCAACCGAGATCGGCCATTTCCGACCAAAGCTGACCGTCAAAGGCTTCAGGAGTCTCCATGATGTTGCGCACCATCGACATTGGCGCGCGTTCATCGAGGAAACGCCTGGCCACGTTGCGCAGTATCTGCTGCTCTTCAGTTAAGCCAAAGTTCATGATTATGCCTCAGGCTCGTGATCGCAATCTTCCCGGTGCGCTGGGTGTCCTTCGCAGGCAAGCCGCTGACTCGCTCACACGCGATGACCGCCCGACTGCCCAGCGAGCTCAGCTAACCCTGACCAACAATACTAGAACGATCCGTAACCCGCTGCTTAGAAGGAGTCCGAGCGATTTCACTACGAAATCGGTGCGGTTGGTATCTGATTGGCGACGTCCTTACGACCACAGGCTTGTGCTCAGCAAAGCCAGGGGTTTGAGCCGCTGCCTGTTTGCAGGACGAATGTCCCGCGCTAGGAACGGCTCGTCCATTGACTAGCGAGTGTGCAGTGCTCCCGATGGTTGAGCGCATAGGGCCGGGCCCAGAATCCATAGGCGACCGGATCATCTGCGCCGTCACTCCGCGATGACAGTCAGGCGTTGGGGCTCGATTTCAAACGTCGCCGGAGTGGTTCCTACGACATCACCATCGACCTCGACCAGTTGTCGTTGGTCTGACGTGAACGCCGCCTGAGCCGCCTGCCGGTACTCAACCTGGCGCATCTTCACGAACTCGCCACCGCGTAACTTCGGCAGACCGGCGACTCTGACCGGAATTGAAGCATGTTCGACGAGCACGATGTCGAGGAGTCCGTCGTCGATCAGTGCGCAAGGCGCTGACTTGATGCCGCCGCCCGAGTAGCGGCCGTTCGCTATCCAGGCGTTGCTGAGCAGCAAAGAGCGGCGCGACGAACCCTCCGTCGTCACGGAAGTGATAATCGGGCGGTGTCTAACCATCGTCGTAAGGACCGCCCACATAAAGGCTGCCGGACCCGGCAAGAACCGCGAGGGACGATTGACAGCGCCGGACACAATCGCGCCGAAGCCAACTTCTGCAGCGTTGACGAACCACCGTGAATGCTCCCGGCCATCGGGAGCGCGGAATGTGGCCTTCCCCAGGTCAATTCTCCGCCGGTTGCCGCGCGTTAGCAGCCGCGCGGCGTCGGGTAATTTGTGTGGGATGCCGAGGGTTCGCACGAGGTCGCTGCCCGTGCCGCGGGGTAGGATTCCAAGGGCCGTCTCCGAGCCGGATTGCCGGATGCCGTTGGCGACTTCATTCACCGTGCCGTCGCCGCCCACGGCAACTACTGTTTCGTAGCGAAAGGCAGCGGCGGCGGCGAACGCTGTTGCATCTCCGGCTCGTTGAGTGACGACCACGTCGAACGGCGGCAGGATGCGACGCAGTGTCTTGTGGAGTTTCGGCCAATTGCGCCCCGTGGCGCGGTTTGCCGAGTGCGGGTTCACGACAAGAATGAGTGGCCTCGTCATCGATCCTGCGTTGCCACCTCAGAGACCTCCGGACGAAAAGCCATCACCCGCGCGGCGGCCAGTTGATACGCTGCCGTTTGCCGGTGGTTTTCGGCATCATCCCAACCGAGCGAATGGGCAAGGACACCAGCAACTCTCGACGCTGCGCCGGCATCGAGGCCGGAACCGAAGAACATCAAGTCGGAGCGCCGCCGCATGAAGTCTTCCAGCGTCACGACCATCTCATGTGCAGCAGCATGAGCGGCCTCCACGAGAAGCTCCGGCGAGCCATCGTCGACGGAGGCGAGCAAAGATGGGTCGGGACCGGCGGCGCCCAACACTCGCGCGTGCTGCGTCCCGTAAGTGTCGACGAGATGCGCGGCGGACTCCTCCGGCATCCCCCAACCCTCCACCAGATCGGCGACCGCTCGTTTGCGGTAACGCCCGAAATCGGCGATGGCGCCCTGTAGCAGGACATTCCCGGTCCGGCAACGAGCTGGCTTCGCGGCAAAGTATCGCCCCTCTCGCTCGATCACCCGGTCGACCAGCGCTTCGGCCATCGAACGTCCGTTAGTCAGCTTGCCTCCGCAGATCGCGTAGACGCCCGGCGTCCCTTCGAGGATCTCATAGTCGCGCGACACGTCTGATGGGGTCGGTGAACCCTCGTCCGCGACCAGCGGGCGGACGCCAGCCCAAGCAGCCGTGACATCAGTCGCTGTCAGACGGCGATTGAAGAAAGCGTTGGCGGCTTCGATGAGGTACGCTACGTCGCCCGCCGCGGCGACAACGCCATTGGGGTCGCCGCGCCAGTCCGTGTCGGTTGTTCCCACATAGGTGTGCCGTCCTGCCGGCACGACGAAGAGAGAGCGCCCGTGCCAATCAAAGGCGATGATCGACTCCGTGTGCAGGCTCTCGCGAGCGACGACGATGTGCACGCCCTTCGTCGGGCGCAGAATCGAAGACGCGCCGCTCATCGCGCGCAACTCGTCGGTCCAGGGGCCTGCTGCGCAGATGATGACTCTACCCCGAACCGTCAGCTCGGTGCCCGTTGTCACCTCGCGGCAGTTGACAGCCGCAACACGTCCACCGGCTTTCTCCCACGAAACGGCCTGTACGTAGTTAGCCGCTGCGGCGCCCCGCGCGATGGCGCCGAGGAGCACTGTAAGGGTGAGTCGAGCGTCGTTGGTGACAGCGTCGTAGTACTGAAGTCCGATCTGAAGACCATCGGCGCGCAACGCCGGCTCTTCTCGCATCAGGTCCTTTTTCGATCGCACCCGGTGCCTGCCGATACCGAGCGTTCCCGCCAGAAGCTCGTATCCGGTTAGCCCGATCCTCAAGAGCAGCGCGCTGTCGCGGCCGCCCTTGTAGACGGGCAGCAGGAACGGGAACGGGCGCACGAGATGAGGTGCCAGACGCAGCAACACCCCTCGCTCGCGGAGGCTCTCGCGGACGAGGCTGAAGTGGCGATAGCGAAGGTATCGGAGCCCGCCGTGCACAAACCTCGATGAGCGGCTGCTGGAGCCGGAGGCAAAGTCGCCCTGCTCCACGAGGCCAACGGAAAGCCCTCTCATTGCAGCATCGAGCGCTATCCACGCCCCTGTGATACCGCCGCCGATAACGACTAGATCGAACGTCTCTCTTCCGAGGCACTCTATCATGCCGGCCCTATCGGGACGCTGAGGTGGCCTCACGCGCGCGGGCTATCTTCGAGATCTGGAATGAGTTTTCCCGGATTCAGGATGCCCTCCGGATCAATGGTCCGCTTAATCTGCGAAAGCCAACGGCTGCCCTCGTCACCGAGGTAATCACGCATCCACCGGCGGTGCTCGATGCCGATCGCGTGATGGTGGCTGAGGGCACCTCCGCCGGCGACGATCGCATCGGTTGCGGTCGCCTTCACGCGCTCCCACTGTTCGATCTCGCCTCCCTCGTCCTGCGGCGCGAGGAACGTGTAGTAGATCGAAGCCCCGTCAGTATATGAGTGGGACAGGTGTGCCATGACGATGGATCGTTCCCCGAGTGCGCCGCGCAGGGCGTCCCGGATCTTCGAGTGA
>Ga0209324_10002163_pt1 | contig 13578 bp, 13 predicted proteins | sample Rifsed19ft3_FD_184015 | JGI IMG/M metagenome (GOLD analysis project Ga0209324, IMG submission 184015) | Soil microbial communities from Rifle, Colorado, USA - sediment 19ft 3 (version 2) | ecosystem: Environmental > Terrestrial > Deep subsurface > Rock core/Sediment | place: Rifle, Colorado...
CAGCCCTTCGAGGACGGCGGGGCGACGTGGGCGTCCGTCGAAGGGCTGAACTACCGCCCGGACCGGGAGAAGTGGGACCCGGGCGCCGGGGGGCTGTGTCTCCACACCGTGCTCCCGTACCCGGGCGAGCCGAAGCGGATGCTCGTCGGGATCTCCTCGTCCGGCGTGTTCGGCACGAGCGACGGCGGGGCCACTTGGCGGGAGATGAACGGGGGCGTCCGGAAATACGAAGGCGGCGGGTCCTTCGAGGACGGCAAGATCGGCACGTGCCCGCACAAAATCGTGCGGGACGCGCGAGACCCAGCGATCCTGTACATGCAGAACCACGTGGGCGTGTACCGGCGGGCGCGCGGGGACCCGCAGTGGACAGTGGTCGAGGACGGCCTCCCGAAGATCGAGAAGAAGGTCCCCGCGTCCTTCGGGTTCCCGATCGCGGCGCACCCGCACGACGCGGGCACCGCGTACGCCGTCCCCCTCGAGGGCGACTACAACCGCGTCACCCCGAGGGGCGCGATGGCGGTGTACCGCACGAGGAACGGCGGGAAACGGTGGCAACGGCTCTCGAGGGGCCTCCCGCAGAAGGACGCGTGGTTCACGATCCTCCGGGACGCGCTGCGCACGGACGACAACGACCCCGCGGGCGTCTACGTCGGGACGACGACGGGCCAGCTCTACGCCTCGCGGAACGAGGGCGACTCCTGGCGGCTCCTGGCCGACCACCTGAATGGGATCCAGAGCGTCGAGGCGGGCACGGTCGGCGGGCGGTGACTCGACTAGACATCATCTAGACTGACGAAGCGCAAGAGGACCACCGCGCGGTTCGTCTCGTCGATGTCATACAGGACCGCCCAGTTGCCCACGCCCGCGACCCACGTGCAGCGGATGCGGCCGCCCGCGTGGTAGCCGTGGTGCCGGGGGTTCTCGAGCACCTTCTGGACGCGCCTCTGGATTCGCCCCGAGAAGATGGCGTCGCCCGAGGCCGCACTCCTCACGTCTCGGTCAAAGGTCCCCTTTCTAATCTCTCGATACGTGACGTGCATCCCTCCAATGTCGGAGCAATCAGCTACTCCGCTCTCGCTTCCTCAACAAGGGCGGCTACCTTCGCGGAGGCCTGTAACCGGGCGTGCTTTCTCCTCAGCAGATCAAGGTAGCCGTCCAAGTCGATCCGCTGCCGAGGCCTCGCCTCCTTGTATGGGAGCGTGGCCTTCGCAACCTGGGTCAGGGTAACCCCGTCGAGGAACTTAATCTGACGCGTGACCTCATCGAGGAACTCCGCGTCGTCAGGGATCCGAGGAACGGTGGCGGATGCCCCGATGTGAAGGAACTCGGCCTCAGGGCGCCGCCGGGCCTGGCCGCGGGTCCGGACGAGGACGCCCTGAACCTCGAGGGCTTCTTCGGCCTCCCGGACCGGGAGGGACCAAGGCCCGTGGCTCCAAGACGCGAAGTCTGCGGCGCTCAAGCGCTCGAACTTCTCCTCAATCGACCAGACTTCGGCCAGGTAGTATGACTTCTGCAGGCGCCAGTCGGTAACGTACTCGAGGCGAGCGACCAAGTTCGCAGAGACCGCCTGGATCCTTCTCGCCGCGCTTTCGCTGAGGGAACGCCAAGGGGACTCGCGGAACCGCATTTCGTGAAGCTTAGGCACGGTACCCTTCTATCCTATCTCGCCGTTATCAAACCATTGTCGGGGTCGCCGAATGACAAAAGTCATCCGCCACAGGCGGTTGCGCCCGGCGGAAATCCAATGCGAGTCTTCGTTACGGGCGCAGGCGGGTTCATCGGCTCGGAGCTGGTGCGCCAACTCGTGGCTGGCGGGCACGACGTCGTCGGTCTCGTGCGGATTCCCGCGAATGCGGAGCGCCTCCGGGCCGCGGGCGCGGAGCCGATCCTCGGGGATGTCGGGGACGAAGCGGTCGTCCGCAGGGGCGTCGCGGGCGCGGACGCGGTCGCCCACCTCGCGCTCCCGCGGGCGGGGGAGAAGGACGCGGAGGCGGCCGCCCTCGTCGCGAAGCGCGGGACCCAGGCCCTCCTGAACGCGTGCCGCGGGCTCTCCCTGAAGTCCTTCGTGCACGCGAGCGGTGCGCTCGGCGTGTACCGCCACGGCCCCGGCGAGTGGATCGACGAGACGGCGCCGGAGGAGCCGTCGACCTTCTCGACGCACGAGCGATGCACGATCGACAATGTCGTGCGGGCCGCGCACCGGTTGTGGGGCCTGCCCTCCGTAATCCTTCGCCCGCCAATCGTCTACGGCGTCGGGAGCGGCTTCAAGGAGTTCTTCCTCGACCTGATGCGGCGCGGACTGTTCCGAGTCGTCGGGGATGGCTCGTACTACATCGACCTCGTCCACGTCGAAGACTGCGCGACTGCGTACCGGCTCGCGCTCGAGAGGGTCCCGGCGGGGGAGACGTTCCTCGTCGTCGACGACGAGTCCGTCACACTGCGGGCCTTCGCGGACTCCCTGGCGCAGGCGATGGGGAGGCGGCGGCCCGGGTCCGCGCCCGCGTTCCTGGCGAGGCTCGTGGCGGGTCGCGACGCAGTCCAGATTCTCCAAGAGTCCGTCCGGCTGAGGAACGCGAAGATCAAGTCCGCCTTGGGATGGGCCCCGCGGTACCCGACGTACCGGGACGGAATCCCGGGCGTCGTCCGCGAGTACCTCGGATCGCGGGGGTAGTGGACCGGGCGTCTTGCGCGCCCTGCCGCGGCGTCGACCGCTTTCACAGCAATACGCTTATGAGCCCCGAGGCGACTTTAGATCCGCTGTGTGGAGGACGGGGGGAGTCCTGCTCGCCTGCTTGGTTCTCCTTCTAGGGATTCCCATCTCCGTCTCCGGCGGACCGGGCGCAGGTGGGCCCGCTCCGCTCGTGACAATCCTGATCCGGGTCGACAACGGTACGAGCGTCACGGTCTGGGAGCGCACCACCACCACGAACCCGTACGCGTTCTCGGTCACGACCCTCACGGGCCCCGGGGCCACCTTCGACACCCTCGCGTTCGAACACTACACAGTCACCTCGGACGGCGCCTATCTCAAAATCCACTGCTTTCGCCCCACGTTCTCGAACGGGACGGGCACGGGGGACAACATCGCGGGCGTGCGGCTCGACGGCGTCCCTGGGTTCCCGGGCGGAATCTGGGCATCGACGATCGAGAGCTACGTCGTCGGATACGGCGGGATCGCGTCGTCGCGATTCGACGCCCTCGGCCCCAATCTCGCGACGATTACGTTCATGGGGGACCAGGACAGCGAGCTCGTCCTCGGGTTCACAGCGGAGGCTCCGGAATACTCGGTCACGGTCGACACTGTCCCCGCCGGGCTCGAGGTCTCCGTGGACGGGACGACCGCGACGGCCCCGGTCACGTTCACGTGCGTGACGGGCTCCCGGCACACGATCGCGGCGCCGAGTCCCCAGGGGGCGGGCGACACCCGGTTCGTGTTCGTGAACTGGAGCGACGGCGGCGGGCCCTCCCACGACGTGACCTGTCTCGGGGCCGCGAACTACACCGCGTTCTTCGCGACGCAGCTCCGGGTCGTGCTGCAGACGGAGCCCGCGGGCCTCGGCCTCTTCGTGGACAGCCGCGGGTACGACGCCCCCTACGCGGACTGGTGGAACGCGTCCGAGCCCCACGTGATCGACGCGCCCTCGCCGCAGTATACGGGCCCGGAGACCCGGTGGGCCTGGCAGTCCTGGTCGGATGGTGGCGCGCAGACCCGCGTCGTGGGCGTGACGGCCCCGACGACGCTCACCGCGAGGTTCCGTGCGGAGGTGCGGGTGACCGTCACGACGTCCCCGGAGGGCCTGACGGTGGCGGCGGACGGGACGGATTGGGTCGGCCCCCAGACGTACTGGTGGACGGTCGGCTCGTCCCACACCCTGGACGCCCCGGACCGGCAGGAGCACGGGGGCTCGGTGTATCGCCTGGAGTCGTGGTCGGACACGGGGGCGCGGGAGCACGCGGTGACCGTGGACGGCCCCGCCACGTACACCGCCGTGTACCGGGAGGTCCCCCCGCCGATCTCGATGAACTGGAAGCCCCTCGTCGCGGCAGCGTTCTCATGCACGCTGCTGCTCGTGGGCCTCTACCGCTCAGGGAGACGGCCGTACCGGTTCCGGGAGCCGCTCCGCCGGAGCCTCAAGACATTCCTCGTCCTTTCCCTTCCGTTCGTGGCGGCGGAGGCGGGGACGGGCGTCCTCTCCCTCGCATTCGGCGTCCTCGCGATCCCGCCGCTCCTGGGCTGGGGCACCGCCGTGGACCTTGCGATTCTCGTCGTCGGCATCGTCGCCGTGCTGGTCCCGCGGGGCGTTGCGGGACTGATCGCGCGGGTGCCCGCGCGCACGTGACGAATGCCTACCGCTTCCCGCGGGGTTTCGGCGGGCGCAGGCCGAGGTTCCTCGCGAGCCGCCTCCAGTCCTTGTCCTCCATCCAGGGCACCTTGAGGTACTCGAGAATCTCGCGGTCCGTCATCCCGAGCCGCCGGCCCTCCGCGATGCACACCTTGTACGCCTCGACCTCCGTGGGCGCGTTCGAGTACTCGAAGCCTTCCGGGAAGAGCCGGCGCCCGTCCCGGAACTGCCTCACGTGGACGAGCTCGTGGACCACGTCGAGGTAGATGTCCCGGGGCTTGCCGGTCCGGAGGTAGTGGGTGGACACGAGGAGATGGCCGTCCTCGTCGCTCACGCCCATGTATCCCCACGGGGAGGAGAAGAACTCCACCTTCATGGCCCGGAGGATTTGCGCGGTGCGGGGCCCGAAAATCCCCAGTACAGCCTCGACGTTCTCGAAGCCCTTGAAGTAGTCCGTGAACCGGTGGTACCGCAGCTTCACATTCCTCGGGAACGAGACGCCGAGGGCCTTCGGGCTGAACCGCCGCGTCATGGCGCGGGCAAGGCACCCCCTCGCATGAAGGTGCGGATGCGCCCCTCTTCAGCGGGTCCGGCACTCGAGCCGGCACCAGTCTTGGCTGCAGGGCGCGCCGCCGCAGCGGGACTCGCGCGCCTTTTCCTGCACGAAGGCCTGGATCAGGGAGACGGGTATCACGCGTTCACCTCTTTCTTCGGTTTCATCGCGCGAATCGTGAGGGAGGACGCGTCGACGCGCTCGCCGCTCTGGAGCCACGGCCGGTCCTCGAGAACCTCGAGGTCCCGGAAGCCCGCCGCGCGAATCGTCTCCAGATAATCTGGCCGGACCATGGCGGTCGCGACGCACCCGCAGTCGTCCTCGATCGGTCCGAGCGGCCGCTCCTGGACGATGTCCGAGATCACGAGCCGCCCGCCCGGGCGGAGGACCCGGAACGTCTCCCGGAACACCGCCGCCTTGTCCGGGCTCAGGTTGATCACGCAGTTGCTCAGGACGACGTCCGCGGACGCGTCCTCGAGCGGGAGCTTCTCGATGAGGGCCTCGCGGAACTCAACGTTCGTCGCGCCCGCCTTTCGGGCGGCGTCCCACGCCCGCGCGACCATCTCCGGCGTCATGTCGAGCCCGATCGCCCGGCCCGCGGGCCCGACCCGCTCCGCGGCGAGGAACACGTCGATGCCGCCGCCGCTACCGAGGTCCACGACGACCTCGCCCGACCTCAGGTCCGCGTGGCGGACGGGGTTCCCGCTCCCCAGGCCCAGGATGGACTCTGGGGGGATGAGGGAGAGCTCTCTCGCGGAGTAGTCGATGGTGCAGCAGCCCGGGCCGCAATCGCAGCCCGCGCCCGCCTTCGCCGCCCGCGCGTATCGCTCCCTGACCTTCTCCCGGACCGCCTGTTGGGTTCGCGTCATGTTCTCTACTACAACACAGTAGTAGTCAATCTTAAGTACCCTCGCTTCCGTATCCTTCTCAGATGTCGGAAGTCAAGGCCCGCGCGAACGTGCTCCTCGAGGAGGCTGCGCGGCCCTCCCTGGCGGAAGTCGGCGCGACCCTCCGGGAGCTCGGCCTCGGCGGGTACGCGGCGGACGCGTTTTGCGCGCTTGTCCGGGTGTCCGAGGCGACCGCGGGGGACCTCGTCCGGAAGACGGGGATCCCGGACTCGAAGATCTACTACGCGCTCGACGAGCTCGCGGAGAGGGGCCTGGTCGAGGTCCAAGCGGGGAAGCCGAAGACGTACCGCGCGGTCCCGCCGCGGGAGGTCGGGACCCGGTTGGAGCGGGTTCTGGACGCGAAGTACGAGCGGGCGCGCGGGGCGGTGCAGCGCGTTTCCGCCCTGCTCGAGCCCCTGCGGGCTGCGACGAAGTCCCCGACGACGGACATCGCGTACATCGTGAAGGGGATCCCGAACGTCCTCGCGCGGGCGCGGGCGATGATCGAGTCCGCCCGGCGGGAGGTAATCGTCCTCATCTCCGACGCGGCGTTCTTCCGGAAGCTCGAGCCCGACCTCGTGAAGGTCGCACGGCGCAAGGTGAAGCTGAAGCTCGCGGTCCCGGAGATGCTAATCGGTCCGGATCTGAAGAGGTTCGCGGAGATCCGGTCCATCGTGTGCTCGTGCATGATCCTCGTCGTCGACAACCAGCAGGTCCTCACCGTGACCCGGACCTCGGGCGACGAGGCGTACGGGATTACGTCGACGGACGAGACCCTCGTGCGGCTCGGCACGGAGTACTGGGAGAGCCCCCGGTGCTGCGTCGCGGGCTGACCCTCGGGAGACGGACCGCCGGGAGAAACGGAAAGGGCCCCGCGGTCGTGCCGCGGGGCGGTGGAGCCCCCTCAGAACGTCGGAGGAGGGGGAGGTGGCATCTGGGTCTGCGGCGGGGTCGAGGATTCCAAGGCCGCGGGCCGGGGCTTGTCTTTGCGCCGCCACAGGGCGAACGCGAGGAGGCCCACGAGGGCGAGGCCGACCGCAAGGATCGCCACGACCCAGTCGAGCGTCTGGATTAATCCGAGCAGCTCGCCCGCCTTCGGCGAGACGGTCCGCACGGTCACCGTGAACTGGACGCTCTGCGTGTTGCCCGCGGCGTCCGTCACCGTCAGGCTCCCGGTGTACGACCCCGGCGTCCGATAGACGTGGGTCGCGGACGCCTGGTCGGACGTGGCGTTGTCGCCGAAGTCCCACAGGTACGAGGCGACGCCGACGTTGTCGGTCGACGCGCTCGCGTCGAAGAAGAGGGGCTGGCCCTCGTCGACGGTCCGGTCGCCCGAGCCCCGGGCGATCGGGGCCATCGTGTCCCGCACCGTGATGGATAGGGAGACCGCGTCCGCGTTCCCCGAGTAGTCCCACACGGTAAGGGTGGCGGTGTAGACGCCCGGCGCCGGGTACGCGTGGGTCGCGGCGATCCCGCTTGCCATCGCGCCGTCGCCGAAGCTCCAGGAGTACGAGGCGATCCCGAGGTTGTCCGTCGAGGCGGCGGCGTCAAACAGGAGGCTCGCGCCCTGGTCAACCGTGCGGCTTGGCCCCGCATCCGCGGTCGGAGTGAGGACGTCGAGGGCGGCCGCGTACACGTCCTGGCCCGAGGTCCGCTGGTCGAACCACGCCGCGTACACGTCGCCCGCGGGGTCCATCGCGACCGTTGGCGTGTCCTGCCAGTTCAGCGGGAGGGAGTCGTCGTTCACGCGGACGTTCGCGTCCCACGTGAGCCCGTCCGGGGACGAGGCGCCGTAGATGTCCCGGCTCGTCGAGCCCTGGGTCCGCGCGTCCACCCACGCCGCGTACACCGTGCCCGCGTTCACCGCGAGGCTCGGGGATGTCTGCCACACGGCGCCGCCATCGTCATTCACCCGCACGGTCGCCGCGAAGGAGGCGCCCGCGTTCGTGGAGCGGGTCGCGTAGATGTCCGGACCCGTGTTCAAGTCCCGGTAGTCTGTCCAGGCGACGTACACGGCGTGGGTGGACGCGCGGATGTCCGGGGCGTTCTGCGCGCGGTTGCCCGTGTCGTCGTTCAGGTAGAAGTTCGGGGTCCACGTCGCGCCGAGGTCCGTGGACTTCGAGAAGTACACGTCCTCGCCCCGGGCGCCGTTCCGCGGGTCCGCCCACACGACGTACACGGATCGGTCCGGCGCGACCCCGATCGCAGGCCCGCCCTGCTCCGCGCCGACCATGTCGTTGTTCACGCGCTGGCTGGGGTTGAAGCTCAGCCCGCCATCCGTCGAGTTCCCGTAGTAGATGTCCGGGCCCGTGATGCCCGCGTTGCGGTTGTCCGTCCACACCGCGTGGATCAGGCCCGCGGAATCGACCGCGAGGTCCGGTTCCCGCTGCCAGTTGCCCGTGACATCGTTCATGCGCACGTTCGCGGAGAAGCTCAGTCCGCCGTCCGTGGACTTCGAGAAGAACACGTCCGCATTCCCGTTGCGGTAGTCCGTCCATGCAGCGTAGATGTCCGCGTTGTGGTCCACGAAGAGGGAGGGCTCGTTCTGGGTGGCCCCGCCCGCGTCGTTGTTCACCCTGAACGCGTCCGTCCAGGTCCTCCCGCCGTCCAGCGACCTCGAGAAGAACACGTCTGCCTGGGTCGTCGACCCGCCCCAACCCGCGTACGCCAGATAGACGACGCCGCTCGCGTCGGTCGCGATCGAGGGCTGGTACGCCGTGTAGGCGGGGGGTGCGTTCACCATCGCGTTCGGTCCGAACCACGGGGCCGCCGGTCCGACGGCCGCCGGCACGGGCACCGCGAACGCGAGGAGCCCTGCGCCCGTGAGGGCGATCATCAGGGCGGCCGCGAGCGTCCGGGATGCGTTCCGGGTACGAGAGGATGCGTTCAGGGACATCGCCGCATGACTCCTTCTGGAACGCTGTCGTTTCGGGCCGGGCTACTTAAGGAGAACGGTGTGAGAATCAAATGGAACGCTTATCGAAGGAGGCCTCCATGGCGGGGTCCGTGGCGGACGGGCCGGGGATCGCGCACGCGATCGCGGACATCGGCGGGCGGCTCGAGATGGAGGACGAGCATGTCCTGGAGGTCGGGTCCGAGGGGCCCCTGCGGGTCCTCGGCGCCGTCTTCGACGGCCATGGCGGTTCCGCGGTCGCGAGGCTCGCGGCTCGGCGGTTCCCCGCCCTGTTCCGCGACGCCCTCGCAGGCGGCCCTGAGGCCGCGCTCCGAGCCGCCCTGGCGGGTGTCCACCGGGAGGCGGAGGGGTTGCGGGGCGGGGCCGCCGCCGCGACATTCTATGTCGATGGGCCGCTGGTCACGGTCGCGAACGCGGGGGACGCGCACGTCGTCACGGTCTCGGGGGACACGGCGGTCCGGCTCACGGAGGAGCACCGGATCACGAACGAGGCGGAGCTCCATCGGGTCGTCGCGGCGGGCGCGACAATCTGGGGCCCGTACGTCTGCCTCCCGTCGGGCGACGGCCTCATGGTCACCCGCAGCCTCGGGGATTTCGAGTTCGAGCGGATCGGAATCGTCCCGGAGCCCGTTGTCTCCACGCACCCGCTGCCCCCGGGGTTCCTCGTGGCCGCATGCGACGGGTTGTGGGACGTGGTGGCGGCGGAGGAGCTGCCCGGCCTCTTGCGCGACGCCGACTCCGCGAAGGAAGCGGCGAACCGGCTTGCGCACGACGCCCTGCGGGTACGACACACGGGCGACAACGTCACGATCATCGTGATTCGAACTGGCTAGGCCCCGAAGACAACCATTTTCCCGTCTCCTGCGATGTCACGACCGTGGCGAGCGGGAAGAGACGAGTGGATCCGCACACACCTCCTAGCGTAGCGGCTCTGACCGGATTGGCGGTCATGCTTGCGGGGACAGGTTCCTTTTTCCTGGTCCCGGTGGGGGACGTCCTCACCGTGAATGTGCTGTTCGCAGGGACGCTCCTGTTCACTCTCTTCAGCATCGGCCTGTCTTTCCGTCTCATGTTCACCGGATTCTACCGGCAGATTGAGGTCAACAGATGGACTGGGGTTGATGTGGAAACCCTCAAGGTGCGTCTCGTTCGCCGACTTGTTGCGGGGTTCGCCGTTGCGGTCGCGACCCCGCCCCTTGTTGGGGGCATCGGCGGAGTCCTCTGGCGGTTCTTCGGAGATTCGTGGGGCTCCGCAATCGGCCTTGGGATAGTCGTCACAGCACCGGTCCTGGCATACTCGGCTCTGCTGACGAACATCCTTCGGTTGGATCGTGAGATTCGCAGGCGAGGGAGATTCCCTGGTTCTCGGCCGGACTGAACCGCCCTATTGCTTCACCGCCGCCAGGGAGATGCTCTCCGCGCCGAACGTCCGCGTGATTCGCTTCGTGCTGTCGGAGGAGGACTTCGAGAAGTAGTCCAACCGCTTCACGATCCGGAGGTCCTGGAACCCCGCCGCGCGGATCGTCTTCAGGTATTCCGCCTCCACGGCGGCCCCGCCAATGCAATCCGCCCATAGTTGCGGGTTCAGTCCGCACACCGCCCCGACGTCCTCCTGCACGACGATGTCCGCGAGCTGGAGGCGCCCGCCCGGCTTCAGGACGCGGAAGATCTCCCGGAACGCGGCGGGCTTGTCGGGAACGAGGTTCAGCACGCCGTTGCTCGTCACGACGTCCACGGACGCGTCCGGGAGCGGGATTTTCGTCGCGTTGCCCTCGAGGATCTCGACGTTCTTCGCCCCCATCCGGGTGATGTTCGCGCGCGCCTTCGCGATCATCGCGGGGGTGAAGTCGAGGCCGAAGACCCGTCCCTTCGGGCCCGCCTTCAGGCTCGCATAGAGGATGTCCGTCCCCGACCCCGACCCGATGTCGAGGACCGTGTCCTGCGGCCGGATCGAGTCCGTGGCGAAGGGATAGCCGACGCCCGCGAACGACTCCGTCGCGGTCGGCGGCAGCTTCCGCAGGTCCGCGTCGGGGTAGCCCACGAACCGGAGCGCCTCGAGGCCCAGCGGGAAGTGGTACTCCCTCTCCGGGCTAGTGGCGACCTCCGTGTAGAGGGCCTGGACGGCCCGGGTCACGATCGGCGCGAGGTCCGTCGCGGCCGCGAACTTCGCCTCCGGGGGGACGTGACTGACCTTCACAACCTCGAGCGGGAGCTTGTCGAGTCGGATCTTCTTCATCGTGTAGAACGAGGCGCCGGTGTGGCGGGCGGACGTGAGGAGGCCCGCGGCCTCGAGGTTCCGGAGCCGCGCCGCAGCGTCCGCTTCCGGGATCTGGAAGACCTCCGCAATCTCGTGCGCGGGCGTGAGGTCGCCCGCGTGCCGCTCCATGTATTCCAGGATGTCCACGGGGGAGCGCTTCGGGAGGCCGGGGGCCAGGCGGTCGATGATCGCTTCGTACGGCGGCGCGGTGAAGACGTCGCCCTTCGGCTCCCTGCTCCCGTTCGCCTCGATTGCGAGGGAGAGGAAGTTCACCCCGCTCTTCGCCATCGCCTCCTGGTCCGTGGCGAACGCGTTCGCGGCCTTCTTCGACTTCATGTCCCTCGCGAGCCGCGCGGCGTCTAGCCCGGACCCCTTCGCGAGCCGCGCGAGTTCGGACGGGGTCGCGGTCTTCGCGTGGACCATGAACGCTTCCATCATCCGGCGGAGGAATCGTTCCGACTTCCCGCGGTCCTGGAGCTGCGCGGCTTTGAACGCGAGGCACGCGGGGTACGTGGACTTCGTCCGAAGGATGTACGCGGGATCCAGGGGCATGTGGTGCATCCCCGTGGACTCGCGGATCCAGTCGACGGTAGACTTCTCGTCGACGCCGTACTCCTTCATCCACTCGTCCAGGCGCTCGAACGTCCCGCCCATCCGATACTCGATCTCAAGGCGGTCCCCGTAGACCTCCTTCAGCCTGCGCAGGACGGGCTCGAGTCCCCAGCTCCACCAGCACCAGGGGTCCGCGAAGTGGACAATCTTGACGACGGGAGGGGGCTCAGTCTTGGCCTTTCGCGGCATGCGTGGCACCACGGCGGGAAAGGCCGCGGGCCTCAAGAACGTTCCCGCCCGACCGCGGGGGCGCACCTATTTGGCGGGCTCTGCGCTCCCGACACGACGTCCATGGGGCACCGGTACGCGGTCTTGGGCGCGGGGCGGCAGGGCACCGCCGCGGCGTACGATCTCGCCCGGCACGGGGACGCGGACCGTGTCGTCCTGGCGGACGTGAACCGGACGCTCGCGAGGGCGGCGGCGAGCCGGCTCCGCACGCTGACGGGAGGCGCGGACATCCAGCCCGCAGCGGTCGACGTCACGAGACCGGATTCCGTCCGGCGGGTCCTGAAAGGCGTGGACGCGTTCGTCAGCGGGGTCCCGTTCTACCACAACCTGCGGCTCGCGCGCATCGCGATCCGGGCGGGGGTGAGCATGGTCGACTTCGGCGGGCACACGGGCCTCGCGCGCCAGCAGCTCGCGCTGGACGCCCGGGCCCGGAAGGCAGGGGTCGCGGTCGTCCCGGAGTGCGGCCTCGGACCGGGAGCGAACATCACCCTGGCCGTGTACGGGATGTCCCTCCTCGACGAGCCGGAGGAGGTCCGGATCTACGATGCAGGACTCCCCCAGCGGCCCCGCCCGCCATGGGACTACGAGCTCACGTTCAACGTCGAGGGCCTCACGAACGAGTACGCGGGCAACGCGACGTTCCTGCGGGACGGTCGGCAGGTCGAGGTCCCCGCCCTGATGGAGCCAGAGGAGGTCGACATCCCGCCTCTCGGGACGCTGGAGGCGCTCGTGACCTCGGGCGGGCTCTCCACGATGCCGTGGACGTACGAGGGGAGGCTGCGGACCCTGGAGCTCAAGACGCTCCGGTATCCTGGGCACTGGGCGAGGATCAAGGCGTTCGCGGACCTCGGCCTGTTCTCCGGGAAGCCGATTGTCGTCGCGGGAAGGCGCGTCGTGCCGCGGGACGTGTTCCACGCGCTCTTCGCGCCGCGGGTCGCGAATCCCGCCGCGCGGGATGTGGCCGTGAGCCGGGCGGTCGTGCGCGGGCGGAGGGCCGGACGGCCCGCCACCGCGACGGTCGAGATGATCGACTTCTACGACGAGGCGACGGGGTTCCGCGCCATGGAGCGGACGACGGGCTGGCACGCCGCGATCGTGACGGAGATGATCGCGCGCGGTGAGATCCCGCCGGGGGCGCACTCCGTGGAGACGGGCGTCCCGCCGGGGCGGTTCGTGGAGGAGGCCCGGCGGCGCGGGCTCTCCATCACGGAGCGCGTGAGCTGACGAGTCGGGCCAACCGCTAATTACCCGTGTCGGTGTCCCCCGCCCCGGGCGACGGTCATGCCATCGGAGTCCTCTCTGGACGCGTGGAAGTTCCTCGTCGGCGAGTGGCGCGGCACCTCCGAAGGCCAGTTCGGCGAGAAGGGCGTGATCGAGGACGTCGCGGTCTTCTCCCTCGAGCCGAGCGAGCGGTTCATCATGGGGGTGGGCGAGGCGTGGTGCGAGGGTCGCCTCCTGAACAAGAACGTCAGCCTGATGTTCTACGACCGCGGCGAGGGGAAGCTGAAGCGGAAGACGTTCTTCTCGTACGGGTTCGTGAACCAGGAGACGGAGTACGCCCGCACGGCGGACGAGGTCCGTTTCGAGATCACGATGGAGCCCCTCCCGAAGGAGTTCGAGGGGACCCGGTGGCGGTCCTCCCTGCGGAGGATTTCGGACACGGAGATCGCGACGGGCCTCGAGATGGCAGGGAAGGACGGTGCGTTCAAGTCGTATGGCGAGACCGTTCTCACGAAGCGCGCGTGAGCGCGAAACGTTTTACCCGCCGCCGGCATCGCCGCACC
>Ga0209324_10002164_pt1 | contig 13574 bp, 17 predicted proteins | sample Rifsed19ft3_FD_184015 | JGI IMG/M metagenome (GOLD analysis project Ga0209324, IMG submission 184015) | Soil microbial communities from Rifle, Colorado, USA - sediment 19ft 3 (version 2) | ecosystem: Environmental > Terrestrial > Deep subsurface > Rock core/Sediment | place: Rifle, Colorado...
CGCCGTGACATCGTTGCCGGCCGGCCAGCCCGGCGCGGTCCTGGTCGATCAGTCCCCGCCGCGCCCCGACCTCGTCCGCCGGCTCAAGGCCTCCGTCTCCGACTGCGGCCTGCTGCTGCTCGTCGACAACTTTGACCTCGGTGAGGTCATCCCCCTTCTCCAGGCGGGAGCGACGGGGTGCATCTCCCGGGACAGTCCGGTGGGAGACCTGGCCCGCGGGATCATTGCCGCCGGTCGCGGTGAGATCGTGCTGCCGCCGGCCATCGCGGGCCGCGCGCTGGCGGCGCTGGCCCGCGGCGAATCCGTGGGCGAACCCGGGGCTGGTTCGGTCGCGGATCTCGTCGAGCCGCTCTCCGACCGCGAAGCCGAAGTCCTGCGGCTGCTGGCGCAGGGTCTCACCAACAAAGACATGGCGCAGACGTTGATTCTGAGCGTGCGCACGGTGGAGGCGCACCTGCGCAGCATCTACGGCAAGTTGGGCGCGCGCTCACGCACCGAAGCGGCGCTGTGGGCCGTGAAACACGGCCACGGGCTGCCGGAATAGGTGCTGCCATGGGGACCAACGTAGCGAACCACGCCAGCCACGACGACCAGCGGACGCGGGTCGCAGTAGTCGGCACGCTGGCGGAATTTCACCGCGAGCCGATCCCCTACAACCTCGGCGCCCTCGTGCGCCTGGTGAGTGAGCTGCGGCCCGACCTTCTCTGCCTGGACCTCACGCCCGAGCAGTGGCAGGGGCGCGATTTCGACGGTCTGCCGCCCGAATACCGCGAGGCGCTCCTCCCGCTATCCCATCAGACCGACATCGTCGTCGTGCCGATCGCGGGCCAGCACCCACCCGCGGAACCGACGGCAGGCGGCTGGCGGGGGAGGGCGATTGCCGTGCTGCGGCGGTGGCTCGCCTACCTGCAGCGCACGGCGCCCAACCCTGCCGCCGTCGTCGAAGGCCCACGCCACCACCTGGCCGATCTGCTCTATGAACTGGTGGCCTGGCTGGCCGGCGGGGATACCTACCGCGCCTGGAAGGCGCACACCGACCACCTGGGCAGGCAGGTGCTCGAGGCGGCGCGCCGGGATCCCGGGCGGCGCATCCTGGTCGCCGTGAACCTGCGGCACTGCCACCACATCCGCCCCGTCCTGCAGCAAGCCCCCGAGATTCAGGTCGTTCCCTACAACCGGCTGTAAGCGATCTGGCCGGGGGGGCGCGTTTCGCGCGGAAATCTTCATACCTTCTCCACAGCGTCTCCACGCCCATTTCACATGCCTGCGCTACCGTTGATGGCAGAGACTCTTCGAGCAAAGGAGCGTGAGGACGATGATGGGTGGGTTCGGAGCGATGGGCGGCGGAGGGATCGTCTTCCTGGTGTTGCTCGGTCTCCTGGTCTGGGCGGTCGTCGGCAGCACCAGGCGAACGATGTCGCCATCCTCGCCGGAGGACGCCCGGGCGTTGCTGGACGAGCGGCTGGCCCGAGGGGAGCTCTCCGTTGAGGAGTACCGGAAGCTGCGCGAGGCCCTGCGGTGAGGGGAGGGAGTTCGAGAGTGGCCATCCCGCACGACCCGACCTCCCGCGGCTTAAGAGAACCTTAACGGGTCCATAACGCCGGATTAACCACCGCCCGTCCCGCCTTTGCTAGGGTGAGCCCGGGGGGGGAGTGTCGTGGCGGGTGCGGGGTGGACTGCTCTGTTCATCAGCGGTGTCCTGGGAGGCCTCCTTGCCACCGCCTACCGGCTCGGTGGCCGGGCGATGCCCGCCGGCTGGATCGGCGAAGTCATCGCGGGGCTGGTGGGTGCGTACGTGGGTGGCGTGCTGCTGGGGAAGTGGGGCTGGATGCTCGGCGGGCTCAACGTCATCGGCAGCGTGGCCGGCGCCCTGGTCATCGCCTACATCGTCCAGGCGCTGGGGCCGAAGACGGCGGCGCAGGCCTGATGTGGTGCCACCTCCCCCTGGCGTTGCCGGTGCTGGGGGTCGCATTGTTCTTCCTCTTCCCGCTCGCCGTCGCCGCGCCGCTGTACGCCGTTGTGCTTCTGGCCTCGGCGATCATGTATAGGGAACTCGTGCGGGTGCTGCATCTTCCTGTGAAGACGGGCATCGAAGCCATGGCCGGCGGCCTCGCCTATGTCATCGAGCCACTGGCGCCGGAGGGCGTCGTGCGCTACGGTGGCGAGCTCTGGCAGGCCGTCGGTCACGAGCAGATCGAGCAGGGAGCACGCGTGCGCATCGAGCGCGTAGAGGGCATGACCGTGGTGGTCCACCGCGAAATGCCTCCGGACCGCGACGAAAGCCCTGGGTCGTGTCACTGAAGCGCCGCCGCCGGCACGCCGACCCGATCTCGCCTTCCCCCAATGGGCCGGTCCGGAAGACATCCCACGCCCGCGGACGCTGGGCGGAGCGGGCCGCCCTCGCAGTGGTCCTCCTCGTGGCCGCTACACTGCTAACCACCCAGGTGCGGATAGAACGGAGCATCAATCGCGCCATCGGGATCCGGTCGACCCGGTTGGACGACCTAGGGTACCGGCTGCAGCGGGAGGATGCGGCTCGGGAAGCCCTCGAGCAGCAGGTCGCGGTTCTGAGAGAGCAGACCGCGGAGGTGGCGCGGGTAACGGGTGAGGGACGGGATAACCTCAGGCAGTTGACCGCTGATCTCGACCGGCTCCGGACCCTCGCTGGCCTAACCGCCGTGACCGGACCTGGGATCGTCGTAGCGGTGCGGGACAATCCCCGGACCCTCGGCCCGGGAGAGGATCCCAACGACGCGCTCGTCCACTACACTGACCTGCGGGCCATTGTCAACGATCTGTTCGCGGCGGGCGCGGAAGCGATCGCCATCAATGGGGAGCGGTTCACCGTCACCTCGGCCCTCATGTGCGTGGGGACGACCGTGCTGCTCAACGGCAAGCGGCTGGCCCCGCCCTTCCGCATCGAGGCCATCGGCGATCCTGAGCTGCTGAAGCGATTCGTCCTCCGGGAGGGAGGCACAGTCGGACTCCTCAAGGCGTACGCCTTCCCGGTGGCAGTGGCTGCTGGTGATCCGCTGATCCTGCCTCCGTACCGCGGGGCCTTTCCACCGATCGCGCCCCAGGCCGCCGCTCTTAAGCAAACTTTAACCCCGCGATAAGACCCGGTTAACATCCCCGCGGCCGGCAAGGCCTACGGTGGGACCATGGCACCCGACCGGAGGATCCCCCGTGCGGCCCTGGTGGGCGCCCTCGGCGAAGGCAGCCACTGCCGCTTAGAGGAGGTGGGGTCATGACGGCCTGTCCGGTCTGCGGGAAGCCCGTGGACGAGACCAACGCTCCGGTGACCGAATACAAGGGGAAGCGCTATTACTTCGCCTGCGCGGGATGTAAGGCCCGTTTCGACGAGGATCCGGAGTTCCATCTTGCCGCCGGACCGCGTGCCCATTCCGGCGGGCACCAGCACCACCCCCACTGAAGTCGCTGGAGGCGAGGGCCATGAGCCGCACGACCAGGATCACCGGCGTCGCCCGCGGCGCGCTCCTGGGCTGGCTCATTGCCTGGGTGCGGGCAGTCGCCGTGGCAGTGCGCTGATGGCCAGCCGGGCAAAGAACTTTCGGCGATTCAAAGTCCGACTCCACCAGGAGCGGGCGGAGATCCAGACGCTACTGGCCACGCTGCAAAGCCCCGAACCGGAGCCCGGCGGTCTTCCCATCGAGCACCCAGCGGAGGTTGCGGCCGCGCTCTACGACCACGAGGAGACGCTGACCCTGAAGGGCTGGCTGCGACAACGACTGGCCGAGGTCGATGCGGCCCTCCAGCGGATTCGGGACGGCACATATGGCCGGTGCGAGGTTTGCGGCATGCCGATTCAACGTGCCCGGCTGGAGGCTCTCCCCACGGCTCGTACGCGCGTGGAATGCCAGCGGGTTCTCGAGCGGGAGCCATGGTCCGGGAGCGCCCAGCGCGAGGTACACCGATGATTGAACGCGCCCGGCAGGGGCTGTTGGCCCGATTAGGTTTAGGGGCCGAGCACGAAAACTGGATGCTGCTGAGCGGGATCGTCGCCCTGTGCGCACTCTTGGCGGTGGGGGTGCTGGTCCTTCCGCTGTTCGGGCCGCGGGTCGCCGCGGTGACGGCGGTGGCCGTGGTCCTGGGAATTTTCGCCGCCTGCTATGTCATCTGTATCCCCGGCGCGTTCAGACGGGGGTGGGGTGCTGATCCGGCAGGTCGAGGCTCACACCCTGGCCCGCCTTGAGCCGGGCTGACCCTGGAAGGAGCTGGCACGGTGGCTGAACAGACGAAGCCTCGCGCAGACCACGACCCGGTGGAGATCGCCCTCCCCGTCAGAGGGATGTCCTGTGCCTCGTGCGTGGCGACCGTCGAGGGCGCGCTGCACGGCATCGACGGCGTGACGGCCGCCGTCGCCAACCTCACCGCAGAGAAAGCCTTTGTGACCTTCGACCCGTCCAGGGTGCGCCTGGCCGATCTCGAGCGGGCCATTCAGGACGTCGGCTACGAGGTCGGCAGAGAAGACCTGACGCTGCAGGTCAGCGGGATGAGTTGCGCGTCATGTGTGGCGGCGATCGAGACCGCGGTCGGGGCTTTGCCGGGCGTCGCGTCCATCGCCGTGAACCTGGCCGCGGGGACGGCGCAGGCGACCTACTATCCCGGGGCGGTCACACCGGCCCAGATCAAGCGGACGATCCGCGATCTGGGGTACGAGGCCGCCGAAAAACTGGAGGGCGCGGCCGCGCTCGACCGGGAGCGGGAGGCGCGCCAGCGGGAGATCCGACGGCAGGGGCGGTGGATGCTCATCGCCTGGCCGCTGGCGCTCATCGTCATGCTGGGGACGTTCCAGGATGTGTGGATCCTGCCGCGTTTCGTGCCCAAGATTCTGGGTCATCCGTTCCTGCTCTTCGTCATCACCACGCCGATCGTCTTCGGTCCCGGGTGGCAGTTCTTCGTCAACAGCTACCGGGGGCTGCGCCACGGCGTCACCGACATGAACCTGCTGTACGCGACGGGGATCGGCGCCGCCTACCTCATCGCTGTGATCAACACCTTCTTCCCCGATGCCGGCTTCGGCGGCCCGGAGGCGACCTTCTTTGAGGCCGCGGCGCTGTTGACGGCGTTTATCATCCTGGGCCGCTACCTGGAAGCCCTGACCCGCGGGCGCGCCTCGGAAGCCATCCGCAAACTGATGAGCCTGCAGCCGAAGGTCGCCCGCGTGCTCCGCGACGGCGCGGAGGTCGAGATCCCCGCCGATGAGGTCGAGGTGGGCGAGACGGTCCTGGTTCGCCCCGGCGAGCAGATCCCGGTGGACGGTCTCGTGGGGGACGGCTATTCGGCGGTGGACCAGTCGATGATCACGGGGGAGTCCATGCCCGTGGAAAAGCGGAAGGGCGATGAGGTCATCGGCGGTACCATGAACAAGACCGGCGCCTTTAGGTTCCGGGCCACCAAGGTCGGCCGCGACACGGCGCTGGCCCAGATCATCAAGCTGGTCGAGGACGCCCAGGCCAGCAAGGCGCCCATCCAGCGGCTGGCGGATCTCGTCGCCGGCAAGTTCATCTTCTGGGTGCACGTCCTCTCGCTCGCGGTCTTTCTCTTCTGGTTCTTCGTCGGGTACGGGCTGTTCTTCGATCCGGCGACACGGCTGATGCTGACCCCGTACGGCCTGGGGGCGATCGGCGTCTTCGGCTTCGCCCTGCTGATCTCCGTGGCCGTGCTCGTCATCTCCTGCCCCTGCGCCGTCGGCATGGCCACCCCCAGCGCCATGATGGCGGGGACCGGGAGGGCGGCGGAGCACGGCATCCTGTTCAAAGGGGCCGATGCCATCGAGAACGCCAGCCGGCTCACCCACATCGTCTTCGACAAGACGGGCACGCTCACGAAGGGCGAGCCGTCCGTCACCGACGTGGTGGCCGCGGAGGGCTGGCCGGACGACCAGGTGCTGCGGCTCGCGGCGGCCGCGGAGGTGAACTCGGAGCATCCCCTCGGCGAGGCCATTGTGCAGGCGGCGCGCGGCCGCGGCGTGGCGGTGGACGATCCGGAGGCCTTCAACGCCATCCCCGGTCACGGGATCGAGGCCCGTGTAAGTGACCGTGCGGTGCTGCTGGGGAACCGGCGTCTGATGCGTGACCGCGGCGTGGACATCGCCGGCCTCGTCGAGCGGGCGGAGCGGCTGGAGGGGGACGGCCAGACCGTCATGTTCATGGCGGTGGACGGGCAGGCGGCCGGTCTGATCGCCGTGGCGGACACCCTGAAGGAGCACTCCACAGAGGCCGTGCGCATCCTCCACCGGCTCGGCCTACGCGTGGTGATGATCACCGGCGACAACCGGCGCACCGCGGAGGCGATCGCCCGGCAGGTGGGGATCGACCGCGTTCTGGCCGAGGTCCTGCCGCAGGACAAGGCGCTGGAGGTCAAGGGCATGCAGATGCGCGGCATGCGCGTGGCCATGGTCGGTGACGGCGTGAACGATGCCCCCGCCCTGGCGCAGGCCGATGTGGGAATGGCCATTGGCTCGGGGACGGACGTGGCCAAGGAGACGGGACACGTCGTCCTGATCAAGGACGACCTGCGGGATGTGGTCACCGCGATTGAGGTCGCCAAGGCGACGATGCGGAAGGTCAAACAAAACCTGTTCTGGGCGTTCGTTTACAACACGGTGACCATTCCCATCGCCGCCGGACTGCTCTATCCCTGGACGCGCCAGGTGGTCAGTCCGGAGATCGCCGCATTCTTGATGGCGATCAGTTCCCTCACGGTGACTTTGAACACCACCCTGCTGAAGCGGTTTATCCCCAGCCTGAAGGCGGGACGGGCAGTTACCGGCCCGCGGACCGAGCTGGCGCCGGTGGCCGGCGTCGGACGTTGAGGTGAGTCGATGAAACAGGAGAGCACGATTCGCCAGGCGGGGTTCTACGGGCTGCTCGTCGCCCTCGGTGCGGCGGTCCTCTTTCACGGCCTGGCCGCCCTGACAGGTGCGTACCCGGCGGTCGCCCGCTACGGCGGGTCGGCCTGGGTCTTCCTGCTCACGTGGATCATCACGATGCCGCTGCTCGCGCCCCGGCTCAAGCGGGGGACCTGAGATGGGAGAGCTCTGGCAGGCCTACGGAAGCTGGGTTCTCTGGGCGGGATTCGTTGTGTTGATGGTCGGGCACCACTTGCTCATGGGGCGCGGCGGACACGCAGCCGGTCAAGGCAGGCACGCCCACGATCCTGAGGACGACGCCGCAGCGAGTGATGACCGATCACGGCGCCATGGCGGCGGGTGTCATTAGCACTCCCTGCCGTGAGGGGATAGCGCGGTGTGGCACGCATTGCTGCTGGCTGTCCAGTCGGCGGCGTGGTTCCTGGTGATCGCGGGCGTGGCCCTCGGCGTGTTCTACGTCATGAAGGCGCTGGTGAAAGCGCGATCACCCCGGAGAGCATGACCGAGCACGGAGGGTGACATGAAGAGACACTTGCGTTGGGTGGCGGCGGGCATCCTGGCCGCCGGTCTGGTCGGGCTGGCGGCGGGAGGGGCGTTGGCGCACAAGGGCAAACTGCCGGAGGACGCGCTGACCCTCGTGCGGCAGGCCTCCGCGCTCCTCGCCCAGAACCCGGGGATGACCGGCGAGGTGCGGGAGCGTCTCCAGGCGGCGCTGAAGTCCAAGAAGCCCGCGGGGGTGCATCTGGACCAGGTCGCCGAGGCACTCCGGGTCCTGGATAAGAAGGACGTCGGCACGGCGCGCCGATTGCTCATGGCCGCGATCATGCCCGCGGGAATGCCGATGCCCCCTGAGGGTCCGAGGGGCACCGCTCCTAAGGCGGCGGCTACGCCTCCCTCCGCCGCGCCGCTGCCCTCCCCGCCGCCGGCCGGTGCATCAGGACAGCCTCCCGTCGTGCAGTTGTCGGTGGAGGTGGCGATGAAGATGGCCGAACCGCTTCAGGCGCGGTTCACCGGTTCGAAGGCGGAGAATGCCATCCTGGCCAGCGGCCTGGCGCTTGTCGGGCTTGGGCTCTTCCTGCTGGGCCGCACCCGGAGGGCCATGCAGCCGTGAGCACCCGGAATGGCGTCTGGCAGGCGCTCGACGAGCGCCTGAAGCTGTCGGACTTCACCTATCCCGTCCCCCGGCACGCCAACACGGTCGCGTACTCCCTGGGCGGCATTTCCTTGATCGGCTTCATCGTGCTGATCGTGTCGGGGATCCTGCTGGCACAGTACTACGATCCCGTCCCGCAACTGGCCAACGACAGCGTGCGGGCGATCACGCAGGGCGTCCACTTCGCCCGCATCCTCCGCGGCATTCACTACTGGGCGGCCCAGGTTGTGATGCTCACCGTGCTGCTGCACATGTTCCGCTCCTTCATTACCGGGTCGTTTAAGAAACCGCGGGAGGCGAACTGGATCATCGGGGTCGGTCTGCTGGCCGTCACGGTCGGGCTGTTCTTCACCGGCACGGTCCTCAAGTGGGATCAGGAAGGGTTCGAGGCGCTGGAGCACAACATCGCCATCGGGCACCTCCTCGGCGGTCTGGGGCACTGGTTTACGCCGGCCTTCACGGAACACGTGCCGCTGCTCGTCCGCCTGTACATCGCGCACATCAACATCTTGCCGGGCATCCTGTTGCTCCTCCTGGCCGGGCACTTCTGGTTGATCAAGAAGCACGGCATCTCGGCCCGACCGGGACAGCCCGTGGGCGAGATGCTGCCCTTCACGGCGCACCTGAAGCATCTGGGGAAGTACGCGCTGGTATTCGTGGGCATTGTGCTCATCCTGGCGGTGCTGCGCCCGCCGGCGGTGGGCCCGGCTCCCGTGGAGGGCATCGAAGTGACGAAACCGCCCTGGCCCTTCTTATCCCTGTTTGCGGTTGAAAACTGGATCGGTATCTCTGGGCTCTTCTGGGCCAGTGCGGTGCTCTTCATCCTGCTGCTGCTCGTGCCGTTCGTGGACCGCTCACCCCACGCAGTCTGGCGGCGGCGGCCTGTGTTTATTGCCCTGGGAGTCCTTCTGCTGGTGGTCCTGGCGGGGCTCGGGCTCCTTGCCTGGTTGACGCCAGGCGCGGTGCACGTCGGAGGGTGAGGTTATGAGACCACCACGGGGCAGCCTTCAAGACATGCCGACGGAGGACCGGTTGCTGGCTGTGTTGTTGATCCTGGCCGCGGGGGCATTCGCGTTGATGCTGGTCTGGCTGGTGGGGCGATGACGGATCCGCTGAAGCGGATCGGGATTGTCGGGCGGCTCCGCACCGTCCGGGGGCACCTCCACGCCGTGGAGCGACTGATTGCGGAGGACCGCGTGTTGGACGCGGCTCTGCAACTGCGGGCCGTCCGTGGTGCCGTTACGCGCGTGATGCTGGAAGCGTGCCGCGCTCAGGTCGAGCGCTGCCGCGCCGAGGGGGTGCCACCCGAGGCCGTGGAGGAGCTGGTCTCGCTGGCCCGCCTGGTGACGGCTCCCGCGAAGTGCGCCCGAGGGGCCCGCTGGAGAAGCATGTCGATCGCCCTGCACGGCGAGCGCCACAACTAAGGACATCTGCGATCGTCAGGCCACGAGGTATAGTAGGACGTAATGAAGATCCTCGTGGTCGACGACGAGGAAACAATGGTGCGGTCGCTCTCGACCCTTCTCGCGGAGGAGGGCTACGAGGTCGCCGTGGCCACGGATGGTCCCCAGGCACTGGAGGCCGCTCGCGCGGAACGCCCCGACCTGATCCTGCTGGACGTGATGCTCCCCGGTGTGGACGGCATGGAGGTGTGCCGGCAGATCCGCACCTGGTCCACCGTCCCGATCATCATGCTCACGGCAAAGACGGGCGAGGTGGACAAGGTCGTCGGTCTCGAGGTCGGTGCCGACGACTACGTCACCAAACCCTTCAGTTCGCGTGAACTGGTGGCGCGGATCAAGGCCAACCTGCGGCGCGCCCAGATGCAGGCACAGCAGGCGCAGGAGGAGCGCCTGTCGGCGGGCGATGTCGTCATGGACGTGGGCACCCGCCGGGTCGCAGTGCGCGACCGGGCGGTCACCCTCTCCCCCAAGGAGTTCGACCTGCTGAAGGTCCTGCTGAGTCATCCCGGGCGGGTGCTGGGGCGGGATTTCCTCCTGAACCAGGTCTGGGGCGAGGATTTCTTCGGGGATACCCGGACGCTCGACGTGCACATCCGCTGGCTCCGCGAGAAGATCGAGCAGGACCCGAGCAAGCCGGAATACATCCAGACCGTGCACGGCGTGGGGTACCGGTTCTCGGGTAGTCCCTGACGTGTTTCAGCGCATCCGTTGGAAACTGCTCGCTACGTATCTAATCGTCGTCTTCCCCACACTGATCTTTCTGGGAGTCCACCTGACGCGGCAGTTCGAAACGGCCTACGCCGACCAGCTCAAAGCGGATCTCCTCGAACTGGCCCGCGTCATCGCGGCGAACGCGGCAGACGGGCTCTCTTCCGGTAACCCGGAGACCGTCCGCCGTCACCTGCAGGATGCGCGCGGCGCTGCGGAGGGACCCGCCGTCTTCGTCACCGATGCGCGGGGGATTGTCATCGCCGCGCGGGGTATGTCCGCGCCTGCGGTCGGCGGTGAAGCGGACGACCCCAGTGTCCGTGCGGCGCTGGAGGGAAGGGAACTCGCCGCGGTGGGTCGGGTACACGGACGTGAGGAGGCCGTCTATGCCGCGGTGGCGGTGCAGTTCCACGGTCGGGTGTTGGGCGCCGTGCACGTGGAGCGTCCCCTGACCTACCTGCACGCGCAGATCCAGCACCTCCGCTGGGTGGTGGCCTGGGCCACGGTCGTCGCCCTGCTCATGGCCTCGGGTCTGGCCCTGCTGCTCGCGCGCAGCATCGCCGGCCCCGTCCAGGAGATGCAGGTAGTGGCCAGCCACCTGGCGGCAGGCCGCCTCGGCGAGCGCGTCCCCGCGCGCACCCGCGACGAACTGGGTGACCTGGCCCGTTCCCTCAACTACATGGCCAGCGAACTGGAGCGGATCGATTCGCTGCGGCGGCAGTTCGTCGCGGACGCGTCCCATGAATTACGCACCCCCGTGGCCAACCTGGCGGTGGCCGTGGAGGCCCTCAAGGCCGTCGTCGGCAAGGATGAGGGGAAAGCGGCGATGGTCACCACCGATCTGGAGCGCGAGGTGGAGCGACTGCGCCGCCTGGTGGAGGACTTGCTCGACCTGTCCCTGGTGGAATCGGGGGAGGTGCGCCTGAACCTTACCCAGGCAGCCCCCGCGGATCTTGTCCTGCGTGCCGTGCAGCCGTTCCGGCCGCGGACCGACGACGCGGGCGTGACCCTCACCGTTGACCTTCCCTCGCGCCTGCCTCCGGTCAAGGCCGACGCCGACCGGACAATTCAGGTACTGACCAACCTGCTGGACAATGCCCTGAAGCACACGCCGCGGGGCGGCCAGGTCGTCGTCAGTGCCGCCGAACGCCGTGGTCACGTGCTCCTCAGCGTCGCGGATACCGGCCCGGGAATCCCCGAGGCCGAACTGCCGCACATCTTCGACCGCTTCTACAAGGTCGATAAAGCGCGCAGCAGCGCTCGCGGGGGCGCCGGGCTCGGCCTGGCCATCGCCAAACGCCTCGTGGAGGCGCAGGGCGGGATCATCATGGTGGAGAGCCAGGAAGGCCGCGGCGCGCGCTTCGTGATCGCCCTGCCCCGCGCCGGGTAACCTCGGATCCGCCGTCCCGGCATATCGGGTCATCGCCCGATGGCCCGTAGTTCCTTAGAAGGATAAAGTCAAGGCAACCCATCCCGGGGCGCGGGTCATCTGCGCGCATATCTCGGGACGGAGTGCCATCATGGCCATCCTAACGCGGTTGCCGCTCCAGCGCCGGATCATGCTCCTCGTCTCCGGCGGACTGGGCCTCACGCTGCTCGCCGCGGCCCTCATCGGGTTGCCGGTCATTGCCCAAAGCACCGACAGGATCCTCGAAGAGCGGCTGGTGCTGGCCCGGATGCAGGCGGCGCACCTCGATGAACGTCTCGGCGTCGCCGTGGCCAGACTGGAAGGTCTTGCTTCCACCATCCCCGGGGATTTTGCTCCCGGGCCTACCACGCGCGCCAGGGCACTGCTGGAAGCGTCTGCCGCGCGGCCGGGGCTGTTCTCGGGCGGGTTCATCGTGTTGGACGCGGTCGGTCGGGCCGTATGGCCCGAGCGCTACAGCGGGATCGTCTTCACGGATCCCGTCATGCAGGTGGCGCTGGGCGGTCGCCCCGTCGTTTCCGGTCTCCTGCACTTTCCTCCCGAGGGCTATCCCGCTGTCGTCATGCTGGTACCCTTGCAGAACGCTACGGGCGCGAGCGTTGGTGCGCTGGGAGGCATCATCGACCTGCGGCAGGATACCCTGACGCAGCTGATCGCGCCACTGGCCTTCGGGCGGACGGGCCACGCGGTCATAGTCGACCGGAACGGCATCGTTCTCGCCGGCACGGAGGTCCACGAGCGCTTCACCCGCGGCGAGCATCCCGATTTCTTCGGCGCGTTGATCAGTACGCGCCGGGCAAACATCGGCCGGACCCCCGAAGTCGAGGACGGCGTAGCCAAAGAGATGCACGTCATGGCCTTTGCCCCGCTGGCCGCCGGCAGCTGGGGGCTGGGGTTCGGCCAGTCCGAATGGGAAGTGTTTCAGCACGAGCGGCATCTGCAGCGCCAGATTCTCCTGCTCGGGTTGGGTCTGCTGGCGGTCGGCATCTGGTTCGGCTGGCGAGACGCCGGAGTGATTACGGCCCCGCTGCGCCGGCTAACCGGCGTGGCGCAACGCATCGCTCGCGGCGACCTGGAGAGCCCCATTCCTCCGGAAGCGGGACACGAGGTCGGCCTGCTCGCCGGCGCGCTCGAGACGATGCGTGACAGCCTGCAGCGCACGCGTGCCGAATTGCAGCACCGCGCCGACGTGATCGCGCGAAAAGAGCGTGAGGCGCGGGCGCTCTACGACGTGAGTCGGGCGATTCTTAGCGAGCCCGACGTCACGGCCGTGCTTTCGACGATCGCGTCCTCGGCCCGCTCGCTGCTGGGCAGTGACGTGTCGGCGGTCTGCCTGCGGAACGCAGAGAGCCGGTTGGTCCCCGGCGCATTTGACGGGCCGGCGGAGGCCTTCCAGTGGGGTGACGATCCCGCGGCGTGCGAGCAGCTGGCGCCGGACGGGGGCTGGCAGCCCGGGCGGGAGTGCCTCTTCATCCGCGGCGAGTTCCGGCAGATGCACGTGACCGCCACCCTGCGTGCGGGGGATCGGCTCGTGGGCTACATGTGCGTGGGCCGCGCTCAGCCCGGGGCCTTCAAGGAGGAAGACGCGGGTCTCCTCACCGCACTGGCCAGCCTGGCCGCCATCGCCATCGAGAGCGCACAACTGCGCGAGCGGGTGCAGCACCTGGCGGTGCTGGAGGAGCGGGAGCGCATCGGCCGCGACCTGCACGACAGCATCATCCAATCACTCTACGGCATCAGTCTGGCGCTGGAACACTGCCAGCAGCTGATCGCCTCCAGATCGGGGCAGGCGGTGGCCAGGCTCGACGGCGTCATCGAGGCCCTGACCCGGGTCATCCAGGAGATCCGCTCGTACGTGATGGGGCTGCATCCTGCCGGTGAGGAGGAGTCTCTGGAGGCCGCCCTGCTGCGGATCGTAGAGGAGTTCCG
>Ga0209324_10002165_pt1 | contig 13561 bp, 21 predicted proteins | sample Rifsed19ft3_FD_184015 | JGI IMG/M metagenome (GOLD analysis project Ga0209324, IMG submission 184015) | Soil microbial communities from Rifle, Colorado, USA - sediment 19ft 3 (version 2) | ecosystem: Environmental > Terrestrial > Deep subsurface > Rock core/Sediment | place: Rifle, Colorado...
CCTTCGGTTTTTTTGCGCGCTTGAGCCAGGTCGCCATCGAGCTTGTCGAGGACGGCCCGGATCGGGATTAAGGCTTCACCGAGTTGGGTTCCCATTCATCTCCTGCGTTTACAACAAAAAAGCGGCGCATACCGGACCGGTATGACACCGATTCGATCTGCGCCGCTGAGTGATCCCGGCAGCTTATTTAGTTATTCCATTGGCTCAGCTTGATTCTATGACCTTCATTGATTGCCACATACCGGGCGGGCAAACATAGATAAAACCTTCACTCCTTATAATCAGGGTATTATCTGCGGTCACTTCCCAAGTTTGTACAGATGGAAAAAGCTCCGGAACAGGTGGGGCCTGTAGGCCAGCTTTGAATACTAATATTTCCACGCTGAACCTTTGCGCTGGCTCCACTGGATTTTTACTGGACATAGGGGATGGATTCTTGGTCATGGTTTCACTTAGCGAAGAACCCAGCCAATCCAAAAGAATTTGACCCAAATTCCCGTGATAGAACCAAATACCATGATGACCAACCACCATGCTATCAGGTTGGCAAAGAGGTCACCGGAATTCGAATTTTGCTTCTTATTCATCGATATCCTTTCGCTTCCTTCGGGGCACAATGCTGCGCTCCAATCCAAGATAATCTTCCAGTGCGCCCAGGGCGATGATCAGCGCCTGGCGCAATGACATCAACAATACGCGTACGCGGTTGGTCCGCTCATCATTCGGGAGCATCGACCCTTTTGGGTTTTCTCAGCTTGCTCATATCCAGGTTGGCAGTCATTTCCTTGAACTCACGGCGGCGCTTCTCCAACTCATCGCCATGCAAGGGCCTGGCCGGTTTGATGCTCAATAATTGTTTGAGTGACGGCAGCCGCCTGGCGCGGGTCAAGGCCGCTGTCTGCCAGGCCAGGGTAAGATCCCGCTTCTGCGCTACTTCGTCGCGCCAGATAGATGCATCGATGGCCATAAACGTTTCCAGCGGGGTAAGATCCCAGAACTCCTGGACCTTTATCCCCGCCCGCAAGGCTTGGACCAGGAGCCGCTCGAAGTTGAGCGGCTCCTGATTCAGTTTGGGTCTTCGCCCTGGTCGGCTGGCTCAGCACGGCTGGTATAGCTGATCACGGCTGCAACTGCATTCATTACAGGTTCAACTGCCGCAGCGAAGCCGATTTCATCGATGATTTTTATTGCATCATCGTTCGATACCGGTTTGCCGCTTTTGCGCATATCCTGGCGGGCGGCTTCCATCCCGGCCCGCAGGAGCGCAACCAGATCACCGATGCCAGATCCGCCATCCACAAACCCCTGCAGAATACCCAGGATGCCTTTACCGAGCTGCTTTTCGGCGCTAAGCAGAGCCCGGTTGGTGAAGAGGATAGGGACCGTTTGTCCGTTTACATTAATGATGTTTTCCCCGCGAGCGCCCATTAGCTGCCCTCCACGGTCCAGAAGTCATCCACGGTAAACGCAATCGAGATGGTGGCTTCGCCCTGATCGGGATATGATTCGGACATCGAATCGATCTTGGCCAGCGCCGTCTCGAATACGGTCCCGTCCACTTCTTTGGCCACCAGGATCATCTCGCCATTGCGGTTGGCATCCTGCAAGGCGTGGTAAGCGCCATCATCCGGCACGTACAGCGCATCCAGCGAGATGGTGCTTGCGTATCTTCCAGGCAGGACGCGCTGAGCGCGGCTGTCCTTGCTGGACACATCGATGGTGGCGGTGGTCTCATCGATCGATCCGTCGCGCTGGCTGCCGACCGCCTGGTAGACGGGCACGGTTGGCGTGCCAACATTCACCAACAAAAGTATGTCAGTTCCGTTCATAGCCATTTTGGTATCACTCCTCTTGAGCCATCAGGCTCAAAGATATAATGCGGCCGTAAATGCCGCTTTCGTCTGCGACGATAGGCCCGCCGCAGTCTGAGATAACCCACTCGAAGCTGCCGATGGTGAGCGCCTGGCGGTGCAAGAGATAACGCACCCGCTCTGCAATGGCCTCGATCGTCACCACGCTGCCATCCGCTTCCGCATAGCAGCGCACGTCACGCACCAGATTGCGCCCGCGGGTGAGCTTGGTATCCCACGGAGACTGGCTGGCTTCCCCGGCTGTGACAATGTAGGGAAGCGCCGCATCGCCAGGCGCCGGATCGATCGTGAAAATAGCCGGCTGGCCCCGATATTGGGAAAGCATGATAGCCAGGGTGATATCCCCAGCCAACCGATTGTAGATGGCTTCGGTCAGGATGCTCATTTTCCACTCAGCAAGGCCACAATTTTGGCCGCGTTCTGAAAAACTGCCGGACGCAAAAAGGGGTGCGCCGGGGCGGTCCGGCTGCCCATCTCGATATAAACGCCGTGATGGCTTCCTGAGCTGGATGTTCGCACGCCAACATTGATCGTCACTTCCTTGGGCGAAGTCTTGACTTCATATGTTAGAAGCCGTGCGACCAGCTGCGAACGGTAAGCTTCGCCCCATTTTGGATCGCTGATGGCCAGCAGGCGCCGGCGGGCTTCGGTCTCGACGAACTTGCCGACGATCTCGGCATTTTCGGCCAGGTCGGCGACAAGCTGCTTTTTGAGTGCATCCGGCTTCCAGGTTACTGGCATTAGCTTCCAGCCTCCGCCACTTCCGCCTGGATCTCCAGGCAGTCGATCTCATAATGCTCGTCTGCCCGAGATGGCTCGCGGATCGCCATAACATCCACCGTCACGCCATTGCCAGTAATCCGATCGCCACGGACGATATCTTCCCCAGCTACACAATAAAAGATGTGCGAGATTCTACGCTGCTCCTGCTGCGCAGCGATAATCTCCGCAGAAGATGCCGGGCGCAGGCGACCGAGGATGGCGTTAATGGGAGAGTAATTGATAAGCCACCCGCCCTGGTGGTCCAGGGTTCGCACGCGGCGTTCTACGGCAAAGTTATGATTGAGCAGAGACTGGAAGACCGTCATTCGATCCTTTCACCCGATATGCATCTAAAATATCTTTCTCGCTCAACAACAGCAGCCTGGCTGCGCTGGCGCCCAGCACGCCCTCGCCGACTCCCCCGCCGCCTTCCGACTGGAAGGATACGGAGAAATCTCCCAGGCTTTTGGAGGCAATTCCCGGCACGCCTGCACTATCGGCAGCTTTTAGCCCGGCCTGGTAAGCCCGGCTGGCAGCGCGCACGCATACGGCCACGATATCGTCGGGGATGATCGGGTATCCATGCGTGTAAATAATGGTGACGATCTGGATGCCAGAGGCCCATTTAGTCCCAACGCGGTGCAGGATGCCATACATGCCCAGCTTGTAATCATCGTCAACGATCAGGGATTCATCATCCTCGACCACCGAAGCAACCGAGAGCACCGGCAGCTGGGGCAGGAAGAGACGCGTACCGCCTGGCGAATCGAGCGCGATCGCATCATCCGCTACCCAATCCAGATATTGGTGCGTGTAATTGCGGATGGCTGCACTCGCGTCTTTCAGGCCCATGGCGGCGGATGCGAGCTGCTCCGGGGTGGTGATCGCCTGCTGCAGGAAGGCCTCGATGTCCGCAATCATGGCGAAATCAGCCATTGGCTATTCTCCACGCTTCGATCGCATCCCGGCCCTTGGCAGTCAGATAGGCCAGATCTCCAGCGGATTTGAGCTGCTCGAATGTCGTGATTCCATGCGAGACCAGCGCTCGCGCCGTGGCAGGGCCAATGCCGGGGATGGTGATGAAATCATCCGCCTGGGGCTTCTCTTCGGGCGGTTCTTCCGGAGCGACTTTATTTCCGGGTGGCTGACGCATTTTGTTCTCAGCCTGGGGCTGGGCCTTGATATATCCCTGGGCGATAGCATCCGCCTCATACATTTTCACGTACCGCCCGGGCTTAATCTGAACCCGGATCAGCTTGCCTTTCTTTGCCCGCACTTGTTGATTGTCGACGGGCCAGTTCTTCGGATCTTCGATAATGGCCATATCTCACCTTTTTATCCTTGAGTTCTGCTGCTTGAATTGCTCCAATACAGCTGCTTCATTACCGGCGCGCACTTTTACAAAGCGCCCCGGCGATATCTCCAGCCGGATCATATTGTCATGGACGTGCCTGGTGGTCACGCGCCCGCGGTCAACGACAACCTTCTCCTGCTCTTTAATTTGCGCCAACCAGGTGGTTGGCAGCACGCACAGCCGGGGTTTGACGATATAGAATGCCCGCAGGAACGCCAGGCGCTTATCGCAGCCCCCGCTGCATTCTTTCCACCATTGCTCAACCAGCTGGATTCCGGCTTCGGAGCGGCGCACGAATAGCAATTCATACGAATGCAAGAGCACCCGCAAGTCGCGCACAATAGCCCGGGTTGCCTGGCGCTCTTCGGGACTGCCTACATCCGCAGCCAGCACGCCATAGCGCCACAGAGGGACCGCAACATCCCAGCGCTCCAGGAAATTCCAGGCTGCGGGCAGCAGGTCCCAGGGCACACGCGTTCCGGCCTGAACGATGAGCGTTTTTTCGTACGGCAATTCATGAGGCGGGAAAACGATCGATTGGACTTTCAACCCGGCAGCCTTGCCACGCTTCTCGATCACTACATCACTGTTACCGTGCAGCAGAATGCCCTTCATTTTTTTCACTTTCTCACTTGTAACTTAGCCTGGAAAGATGTTTTGGCATTATTCAATTTGGCCTGCTCGATAATTTTCCACTTGCCCACGCCATAGAACTGATAATCGTGTCCAAATTTCGTGGCCGGATCGAACATATCCAGCGTGCGTAATGAAAAATGCCAGTAATGGGTTGGATCAAGCCAAGAATTATCACCTTTCCACCAGGGGAGTTTTACGTGTAGAACGCCACCGGGACGCAAGATCCGGTAACACTCGCCTACCGATTCGAACAGGTTGATGCGCAAATGCTCGAGCACCGCGCAAGCGATAATGCGATCGAACGATCCATCCTCCCATGGCCATGGTAAATCACTCAAATTCCAGGCCACGGTTACGAATGGCCGCCCAGGATCCAGGCGTAAATCATGATTGACCACCTGCCAGCCATCGTGTTTTACCGGTTTATTACCACATCCTAGATTAAGCACGTCCATCACGACAACCTCGTTTCAAATCCGCTCGTTTCAACCGGTAAATAATTCCAGGAATTTCCGCTCCAGCGGGCGATCACCCGCGCCGGGTTTCCGGCGACCATGACGCCGGGAGCCACTACCTGCCCGCGGCTACCACTGCGCCCTCGCCGATCCGGCATCCTGCCAGGAGGCTATTAGACCCAATCCATGCTTTGTCCTCGACGACTACGCCATAATCGATGGTTTGGCCTAACACTCCAGGGCCTGCGTGTGTATCGTGAGACCTGGTAATAACTCGCACCAGCAAGCCCCAATAGCTGTTCATATGAATAACCAGGGGCCCGCGGGTATCCAGGAAACAACCTCGAACTGCAAAATATTCCCAGGGAAGGTCAACCGTCTCCGGAAGCGACCCGGTTTTTCCGGCGTAAGCGCCAAGGTTCAACGTTTGCCTCCTCGGTGATTGGCGTTGCGATGCTCCTGCTCCCACATCTTGACCCGACTCCAGGCCGTCGGGCTGTCGATCCGGCCCGGGATCATCCCGGACCAGCGACGCGCATCGCCCGGATAGTGGCGCAGGCCTGCGGTAGTGATGCCCTTAGTGTATTTGTCGAACGTGTTCCACTCATTGCCCAGCAGGTAAGTCTTGAGCGGATCAGCATACATCGCCCGGATCAGGGCGCCCTGATCGCGCTGTGCATGGCGCTCCCATTCTTTTATCCAACGCTCGAAGAAAACCTTGACACGCTCATTCCGGACGAACGACCACACACCGCCGTTGTATTGCAGCGTATGCAGCGTGCAGAGCTCGGTGGCAGTCTCCTCCAGCTCAGCCAGGTTGTTGGCGCGCCTGAAAGAGTGCATGGTATCCATCAAATGGGGGTCCTTGGTGATCACAAATTCCCAACCGTCTTCGATCAGCTCGAAGAAAAAGCGGATGTTTCCGCATACAACAGTATCGGCATCCAGGTACAACACCGCTTCCCATTCCTGTGGGGTCAGATGATATGCTTTTAGCTTGGCGCGCCGTCCGCCGATGTCGCTGTCAGGCTGCTTGACAAGAATATCTTCTGGCCCGATCTTGGAGGCCGCGCACAGGCAGATCGGGATTTCCGGCATGAATTTCTTGGAAGAATTCATCAGCCGTAAGGCGCATTTGCGCGCCGGATCGCCGAAGGCGACGATATATATTCCGCGTTTCATTCGAAGCACTCCTCTACAGCCTGTTGGTGCTGCTCGCACCATGCCATAATGGTGTACGGATCAGTAGCATCCCGCAACGCCTTCCGGTCCACGTGCGCGCGCAATTCCATGGCTTCGTCCAACGCACGCTGGCAATCGTTGGGACTGCCTGCTTTATAGCGGTGGATACCGGGCAAATCTGGCAACTCATCAATCAGACCAACGCCGCGCGGCACGACCACGGACACGCCGCACGCCAGGCACTCGAGCGGGGGCATGGGCACCCCCTCCACCCGGCTGGTCACAACAAGAACGTCCAACGAGCCATAGAAGGCGGGCATCTCCGACCAGGGATAGCGGTGGGTGGGGACCGGCCAACCTCGCCCGCTGGCGCGCCAGTCCAATGTTCTGCCATTTCGGGCGGATACCAGGAGGCGGGCTATATCCTCACCTTTGCGCAGGTTGGGATAGGTGTAACCGGAAAAGCCCGCTGTCAGCCTGGCATTGTACCGGCCGGGAATGGTGAAGCGATGTCGCTCCACCGGTGGGTGGATCTGCGCTGTGTTCCCATAAGCAGCCAGATATTCGGCGTACATGGCTGCAGTAGCAATGCGCAGAGCAACCCGTCCCGCCATATAATCGAACATCTTGGCCTTGCCGTTGCCTGGCGGCTCGACTTCCCGGTGGGTGAAGTAAGCCATGACCGGCTTTTTGGCTGGCCAGGGTTTGAGCATCATCTGTTCGAAGTAGGCGCTCAGATAATACACATCCGCATCCGGCACAGGCCTGGCTGTCAATTCCCATCCCAATTGATCACGCAAATACCTGGAGAAGCGTGGGATCACGCGGTCTTCCTGATAGTTGCGACAGATGATATTGACAGCCAGACTCATAGTTATACCTTGCGGTTTTAGCTGCCGCTGGTCATGTCGATTTCGACGAAGGCGCTCGGGCGGATGATGCCCATTGCCGCCCGCATTTCGGCCAGGATAGCCAACAAGTTGCGGATGAAGAAATCAGCATGGCTATCGGAGACCGTGATCGTCGCCTGCTCGCGGTCCCATACGACCATCTTGCGCCAGTTGGCCAGCCAGGCTGTGCCTTGGACGAGATGGAACGATTGGACCACTGGAACGCCCCACAGGGTGTTGGGTCCGGCGCCAAACGGATTCCCACGCAGGAAATTCCCGTTGGTATCCCGCAGCAGATCGATGGCCTCCCAGTCGTAGGGGTTTAACAAGAACGCTTGTGGGAGCTGCCGCCCGATCATAAGCAGGGTGGTGATCGCCTGGCGACAGGTAATCAGGCCATTGGTATCCCAGACCTGCACCAGCGTGCCAGCCGTGCTTCCCAGGCCAGTGAAGTTCTCGCCGATGCCGTCGCCATTCAGCAGTTGGTCTTCGAACTCGTCCGCCAAGTCGCTGCGCAATTCCTGATCGATCAACCCGCGCACTTGCGCCGCGTCAGACAGGGCGCGCTTGGTTGCCGGGATCCACACGGCGATCGTCTTGACGTTCTCGGTAACACGCTCGAACGTCACGGCCGCTTCAGGCTTCAGCCCGGAAACCTGTCCGGTTGCGCCGGTGAAATCGGTGACATTGGCTTCGGGAACGGTCGTGGCCTCCGTGATCTGCTTGGTCTGGCGCACGAATTCAACCTGATCACTGGTGGTGGTGCGCACATTGATCAGGTCGCGCAGCGTTACAGGAGCATAGCCCAGCGGTTCATAGATTCCCGTATCCTCGGGCACGATGAACGCCCCGGCGCTGTGATCGCCCAGACCGGTCACTAAATCCTTGCGGCGAGGGAAAATACCGAAATTTTTAACTTGAACGCCGGGCGAGTGAATGCCTTTCACGCTGTCCGGGATACGCCCGTCCGAAGCAATCGACTTGAACCAGGCCTTCCAGGCATCGTTCTCGGTGAAGCGCTGACCAAGGCTTTGGATCATGGCATTCTTACGCGCCTGGTTACCCGCAGGCGCTCCACCTTGATCCAGATCGGCGCCCAGATCGTTGATCTGATTGCGCATGGCCTCATCGCTCTCGAACTTATGGATCTCGGTCTTGGTATTGCGGGCATCTTCCAAAAGCCCGCTGACTTTCGTGCGTTCGTCCTCGGTGAAGTCTCGGTTTTCCTTATCAACCAGGTCGCACAGACCGCGGGCTTCGGTGAGGGATTTCTTCAACTGCTCTTGCAGCTCTTTCAGGGTCTTCATGTTAGTCCTCCAATTCGACTATTTTAATTCGGTTTCGGATAACCTCGCTCGACTTACCGTTGCCGGCCTGGTCTTCGGGTTGATTTTTGGGATCGGCCGACGCAGACGCCGGCTCGAAATTGCCATCATGATCTTTGCAATGCGAGCGGGCATCGTCTACATCCCAAATATCTTTGGGGTAGCGATAGGCCTGCTCGGTCAGTATATCTTCGCCTTCCAGCCTGCCCATGATGACCGAGTATTTCTTACCGTCATGCTCGCGGGTCACGCGCCGGAAGCTATCCTCCTGGAAATCACCGGGGGCGCGCAGCCGGCAGGCGTGCTCGTTGGGATAGGGCTTGGTGCCCTTGATGGTGACCGTGCGTGTGTCAATTCCTGCCCCGCGGGTGACCGGGGCCACGCCCCATACATCCAGCTTTTCCAGGAACTGCACATCCTGATCATCGAATTGCCCCTGGCTGGCTTTCTCCACATCGAAGGTATATGACCATTGAAGGATAGGGCCGAGGGACTTGACCACCCGATAATGCTCCAGGCCGGATTGCGTATCCAGGAAGAATTGACCATCCACGATAGCTTTATTATCTTTTTCGCGGATCGTGCCTTTCCCGACCGGGAGCATGCCATAGTTGTGATTCCATGGCTCGATCAGCGTCTCCTGACCATCGGTAAATGCCCCAGGGCGTGTCACATCCCCATCATGGTCAATAACTTCCAACGTAGCAAATTCTGCGGTAAACTGACCGGTTTCGTCAGAGTTGTCCTTGAAATTAATAGGGGCATGAAATGTTTTCTTCATCTTTCACCTCTCATAAAATCTACAGTACATTGGCAATTGGCATTTTGTGATGCATCACCACGCGGGTCGCCTGGCCAGCGTAAACCATTGGAAAACAGATCTCGGATCCCGACCGTTTCACCATCCAGGGCCGCGTGACTGTCACGTGGGTTTTGACTATTAACTCGCCAGCGCTTACGACGCAGGCTAGAGGCATTAGCAGCCTCATGGGCGCCGAAATTGCTGGCCGTGGTCACCGCACTGATCGCCTCGCGCAGCGCCCAGATCGTCACAGCTGCCGTAAATACGCTTTTAACCGCATCTAATGGATCCGGTGCACGTAAAGCGCCGGAGACTGCATCACGGGCCTGAGTGTTGAAATATTCCGCCTGGATGCGGCTGTGTTCTTCCAGCCAGGGCAGCATGCGATCCCGGAAGGTCTGCATATCATCAAGCCTTATTCCAGCCTGCTCGAACATAAAGTCTGCCCAGGCGATGGCTGTAAGGTTGTTCAAGCGCAGCAGGTCAGCGGTCAGCTCGTTATTCCAGCGTTCCTCATCCCACCATACTCCGCCGATATCCGACTTACTTGCAGCTGCAGGAACGCGGCTGGTGATGGCGGCTTCCTGGCGCCGGTAATGGCGGGTAAGTACCTCGACCCATTTCTGTTGATGGCGCTCGCGCAGCCCGGCATGCTCTGAGCCGAAGCCCGGCTCATCCAAAGCTTTTGGCTTAGGCATATTATCAGGCGCGCTATCCTGCGGTGAAGCCTGGCCACCCACCAGGACATTGAGAGGAGTTGCCAGTCGATCGGCATCTCCGCCCTTGGAAGGCATATTATTCAGCGCGCGTGCTTCGTCCGGAGTCATCCAGGGCCGTCCGACCGCAGCTTGAAGTGATTTAGTCTGCTCCTCGAAGCTGCCGCGCAATTTTTCGGCAATATTGAATTCTACATACACCTTGGTCGTATCGTCAAATTCAGGCAATAATTGCATCTCGATATCTTCCTCGATCGAGACGCACCAGGGACCTAATGCATCCTGGTATAAATTTTTGTGCTGCTCGGTAATATTACTGAATGTGGCATGGTCGAGGATCCCGACCATCGGCAGCGGGATATGATAGGCCCGGGCGCATTCCTCGCGGGTCAGCTTCCGCCCGGCCAGATACTCGCTCTCCTGGGCGCTGAACGATGTGTCCTGCCATTCCATCCCCTCTTCCAGCACAACTGTCTTCCCTGAATTCATCGCTCCTGAATGCAGCTCTTTGAAGTCAGCCAGGAACCGCTCTCGAGCCGGGTCACTCCACTCCGGAGCAGTCACGGGACGTTTGATCAACCCTTCCTGCCTGGCAGCATTCTGCCAGAAATACTCACGATACTGGCCTGATTCATATTCCTCGGCCAGCACGCGCCGCAATGTTTCCAGGGGAGACAGGCCACTCACTGGGTTTTCCGGGTTGAAGCCGCGAAAATGTACCATGTCATTGGACGCAACCGGGATAGGAGCACCGCCCAGGTTTAGCTCATAACCTGTTGGCACGAGGCTACCCTTGACGGTGACATAAATGGATGGGATGCGCAAAAGACCAGCAAGTTTTCCATCCTGGCGGAGTTTGCGCCAGTAGGCGTTGAAGTAAATGCCCATATCCGACATCATGGCTTCGAATAGCCGGTAACGAGTCATCTTCATATCCGCCGGTAACGGATGAGATAGCAGGAACGACAACTCGTGATCGAATAAGCGCATACGGTCTGTATCACTCACGCGCCGGAACACGTGCAGGCCGAGCTGGGCAATGTTGCGGGCCAGGAAATCCACGCAGGTGCGCACATTGGGTTGCGTACGGTAAAGGGTGGAATAGTCGTGGTTGTATAAATCATACAGCCGCACGCTGCTGCGTACGATGCCCGGCGACCAGTTCGGGGATATCCACGTGATCTGACCGAGGCTTTGGATGGTGGCCATCAACTCACCACCTGGAAAAAATCGATTTCGGATAGGTTCACAACTACCTCCCCATCGACCACATGCCGGGCGGCTTTGCCCATATCCTGGAGCATCTCAGTATTGCGCAACACCACGAAAGCACCCGCCACTTTCCAGACCACGCCGCGGAAGGAAGTCCCGGATTTCAGGTTTACGATCCCGGTCTTGAGCTCAGGGTAAGGGCGAAAGCGATCGAATAGGTTCATATTATGCCGCCACCATGCCCCGTGTTTCATAAACGCTGGCCTGCTTGACACCTATGCCCGCTGCCAGCGCATCGCCATGTGCCTCCCAGGAAAGGATGGCCGCCATCGCGGCGTCGATCTTATGCGGGCTGTCGGTGCGCTCTTTGTAGATCGTCCAAAGCGGTTTGCCTTCCTCGTCCCGGAGCTTCAGAATGCGCCGGACCGCATTGCCGATGTGCCTGGCCAGATGAGGACTGCCATCGTGCAACAGCTCGCCAGACGTGATCGCTGTGTCGAAAGCCTTGATGGCATAGGCCATTTGTTTGGGGCGGTTGGTCCACCACTCCACGACGCGCTTCTCACCATACTTCCCGGCCCATTCGGATACGATGCTTTCCCAATAGGGAGGGTCGCAGTACATGCGCCAAACATCCCAGCGATCGAAGGCCTCTGCCACCACATCATTCACCACGTCCGCAGGCACTTCCCATTCCTCGATATTCTCAGGCTTCTCCCACAGGCCCAACAGCATCTCGAAGCCGGTGGAAATCTCGGTGCCAACCAGGGCGGTGGAATCATGCCAGCGGGCGCCATCGAAACCAAGGGTAATCCTGGATCCATCTGCTGGAATGTAATCAGGATCGGCGAGGGCATTCCAGCGCTCGACATCGAAGGCACGCTCACTGGCGCGCACGAGCTGGTTGAGCCACACGCGGCGCAGGTAAGCGGTATCCACCGTCGGGTCCCTAAACTGTTCGCAGATCCCATCAATATCAGACCACTCAGCCACCGGCCCGCTGGCTTCGATGACCGCTGCCCGGATATCTTCCGGAGTGGAGAGATCGTGTTCCTCGGATGCCTGGCGATGGAAGTAAAATAAGCGGCTATCCTGGATGGCGCCACCGGCCACCTGGCGGGCGTAGTCCATCGTGGCTTCGGCGACCGAATTCTCACCGGGCGCGGGGGCCGTGGTGATCTCCAGTGACCAGGCATCGGATATCCGCCGCTTGGGTATGTTGGCCAGCATGGTTCGGTGGGCCATCTTATGGCGGGGCAAATTCAGACGGTGGGTCTCATCGAACACCTGGAAAGTAGTGCGCGCGCCATCGCGGGCATCCGGAGCGGTTGCAAGACTAATTGCTTTGCCATCCCCACCGATGCGGATGATGCGGGTCAGACCGATATCGAAATCTTCGGCGAGCTGGCTGTATGTCAGGATGACTCTGAGGGCGCCGTAAGCTAGCTCATCCGATTGCTCTTCAGTGTAAGCAACCAGAGGAATATAAGGATCGATGATCCCTACCCCGACCGGGTTGTTATCCGCGTCGAAGCCATCACAACGCACCGGGCCATCGGGATGCAGCTCCACGGCTGCAATGAGGGCAGCCAGCTCGGTCTTGGCGCTACCCTTGCGCAGGCTGAGCGCGCAGCGCTTGAAACGGCGCCGCCCGGCCTGGGGATGATCCTTGGGATAAATCTCGTACATGCGATAAATCAATGCCCGCTTTTCAGCGTCCAAAAAAATTGGCACGCCTCGCAGGTCGCCCGGTCCATGCACCAGGTAACTCTCGATAAAGTCGCACACCTGCGGTCCCAGGGTGGGATATTTGCTGGTATCGCGGGGCACCATCAGCACGCTCATTCGAGCACCTCACGAGGATCCGCATCCAGAATCAGTCCACGCTTCGAACGCTTATGCTCGTGCCGGTCCTTGGCTTCTTCAGCCTGGGCAACTGTCCATTCCAGGCGTCTGCGGCTGAGCGGGGTCAGGCCGAACTCTCGCTCGAGCAAGCGGATTTCCTTCGCGACATCCAATTTTCCATCCCACCAAAAGCTATTCACCAGCACGATCAATCGAAACAGGGCAGGCACATCTCCGCGCACGAACTCAAAATGCATCGGCGAGGTCCAAACATACTGCCACCAACGCTGAGCCATGCCATGCCAGCCACGCTCATCAGGACAATTAGGAAGCCGCGGAGTCTTTTCGATGGGCGCCATTTCCGCAGGCAGAAGCGCGCGTGAAGCAGATTTATTCCTGCGCTGCCTGATTTTGGGGTCTTTTGGCAAGGGTCCAGTCATCTTTTTAGGCTCTCAAATGGCACGGGGGGCGATCGCCCAAACCCGTACATACAAAATTAAGATAGATCGGA
>Ga0209324_10002167_pt1 | contig 13547 bp, 13 predicted proteins | sample Rifsed19ft3_FD_184015 | JGI IMG/M metagenome (GOLD analysis project Ga0209324, IMG submission 184015) | Soil microbial communities from Rifle, Colorado, USA - sediment 19ft 3 (version 2) | ecosystem: Environmental > Terrestrial > Deep subsurface > Rock core/Sediment | place: Rifle, Colorado...
CTCGCGCATCTTCTTCTTGGCCGGGCAGCGGTGCGCTGACTTGGACCAGTTGTTGCGATTGTCGATACGCCACATCGAATAGGGCAGGCCCTCGCCGAGATGGCCGAGGATGATCTGCAGGCGCGGGAAGTCGTCGAACAGGCCTGAGCCCATCAGCCGCAGCGCGTGGGTGGCGGTCTCCACCCCGAATGCCCAGGTCGGGCCCAGGAGCCAGCCATGGCCCTCGTAGATCTGGGACCAGCTCGGCAGCGGATTGCGCGGATGCAAGTAGAACGGAACGTCGAGCTTTTCGAGCGTTGCCCAGAACGGCCAGTAGCGCTTGAGATCGTAATAGACCGCGGTATGGGCGTCGCGGACCTGCGAGAAGCCGTTGGCAAGCGCGCCGCAGAAGCCGAGCTCGTTGACGCAGCGCTCGAGCTCCCGGGTCGCAAGCTCGGCATCCTGCATGGGCAACGCGGCGAGACCCGCAAAGCGATCAGGGCGCCTGGCCACCTGCTCGGCCAGAAAGTCATTGGCGCGGCGCGCCACCTCGTTGGCACGGCTCGGGTCGGGAATGGCCTGAACGGCGGGGGCGTTGAGCGACAGGATCATCAGCTCCATGCCGTGCTTGTCCATCTCGGACAGGCGGCGGTCATGCATGTCGATGAGACGGCCGCGCAGTTCCGGCCAGACGCCGTCAGGCAGAAACCCCTTCGAGTCGTTGAGCGTGTCGTCGATGGCGAAGTGTTCTTCGAGACCGATCTTTCCCTGCATGGCGCGCCCCTTTCGCGCGATGATAGTTTGATGTGGGGGCCGCTGTCAGCCGGTCCGTTGCAGGGTCGTAACGCCTCGTCCCGCGCGGCCGGCGCGTCGCAACCTGCGTAAGCGCGAAACGAGCGGCGACCAAATCCCGAGCTTCGCTTTAGCTCGCGCGCGGCGACCGTTCGCGCTGCGCGCGGTGGCGCGGGCTGGACAAGACGAGGTCTGGTGGAGCCAGGGGGAGTCGAACCCCCGACCTCTTGAATGCCATTCAAGCGCTCTCCCAACTGAGCTATGGCCCCACGGCGCGGCATGCCCCGCGTTAAGGACAAAGCCGGCTCAAATCGATCCACACGCGAAGCTTGGAATCATGCCTTCGCGCGGGTCTCAGGTCTCCTCTTCGTCCTCGATGTCGCCACCGATGATCTCGGAGACGTTGGTCTCTTCCTCCTCTTGCTCTTCGAGGAAGGGGTCCTCATCCGCGATCACCGCCTCCGCCTCCACGTCTTCCACCTCGGCCTCCTCGATCGTCGTCGCCGCCTTGCCCTCCACTTCGGCGTCGGCCTCCTCGAGCGAGATCAGTTCAGCCTCCGGCTCCGGCGGCTCGACTTCGGCCTCCGGCCTGATGGCGCGCGCGAGATCGGGTCGCGGCCTCGTGACGACCGGCGCGACTTCAAACAGCGCGCCGCACTTCGGGCAGTTGATCGGCGTCTTGTTCAGATCGTAGAACTTCACGCCGCAGCCGCCGCACAGACGCTTGGTGCCGAGTTCGGGCTTTGCCACCGTTCGGTATCCTCAGGTACCAGGTTTGCAAGAAAGGGCCTTCCCCTTGGCGAGTCGCGCAGCCGCTGTCAATAGCGCAACCTGGGGCGGCGCACCGCGGTCCACCGGTGACGCCGGGCGGGCTCGCGTGCTAGGACCGCGCAGCTTGTTTTGGGCCCCCGTGCAGAGCATGGCCGCATCCCCGATGACCGCCGCCAGAAGCGGGCCCCTCAAGGGTCGCCTGCGCGTGCCCGGCGACAAGTCGATGTCGCACCGCGCGATCATCCTCGGCGCCCTGGCGGTCGGAAAGACCAGAATCGCCGGGCTGTTGGAAGGCGAGGACGTCGTCAACACCTGCAGCGTGATGCGCGCGCTTGGCGCACGCGTCGAGCGGGTCGGCGAGGGCGCGTGGCAGGTGGACGGCGTGGGCGTCGGCGGCCTTGCCGAGCCCAGGCGGGTGCTCGACTTCGGCAACTCGGGAACCGGCTGCCGGCTGGTCATGGGCGCGGTCGCGGGCTGTTCGATCACTGCGACCTTCGACGGCGATGCCTCGTTGCGCAAGCGGCCGATGAGGCGCGTGCTTGATCCGCTCGAGCGCATGGGCGCCCGCGGTCTCGATGTGGCCGAGGGCGGGCGGTTGCCGGTGCGACTGCGGGGGGCGCGCGACCCCATTCCGATCATTTACGAGCCCCCGGTCGCCTCGGCGCAACTGAAGTCGGCGGTGCTGCTGGCCGGGCTCGGCGCACCTGGGGAAACGACCGTGGTCGAAAAGGCGCCCTCACGCGACCACACCGAGCGAATGCTGCGGCATTTTGGGGCCGAGGTCAGAGTTGAGGCGATTGGCGATGGCCGGCGGATTACGCTTAAAGGTCAACCTGAACTCGATCCTGCCGCCATTTCGGTGCCGGCCGACCCGTCCTCCGCAGCGTTTCCCATGGTTGCGGCGCTGATCACGCCGGGCTCCGAGGTCGTCGTCGACGGCGTGATGACCAATCCGCTGCGCACGGGGCTGTTCAAGACGCTGATCGAGATGGGCGCCGCGATCGAGATTTTCTCGGTTTCGCAGGAGGGGGGCGAGGAGGTGGCGGACTTGCGCGTGCGCGCCGGCGCGCTGCGGGGCGTCGAGGTGCCTTCCTCGCGCGCGCCCACCATGATCGACGAATATCCGATCCTGGCGGTCGCGGCCGCTTTTGCCGAGGGCCCGACCGTCATGCGTGGCCTCCAGGAGTTGCGGGTCAAGGAATCCGACCGCCTGGCTGCCACCGCCGACATGCTGCGCGTCAACGGCGTCACCGTCGAGATCGACGGCGACGACCTCATCGTCCATGGCCGCGGCCGCCCGCGCGGCGGCGGTCTGGTCGCCACCCACCTCGACCACCGCATCGCCATGTCGGCCCTGGTCATGGGACTGGCGGCCGAGCAACCGGTCAATATCGACGACGCCGCATTCATCGCCACCAGCTTCCCCGGATTTGACGCGCTGATGCGTTCGCTTGGCGCCGAGCTTGCATGATCATCGCCATCGATGGGCCGGCGGCGTCCGGCAAGGGCACAATCGGCAAGCGGCTGGCGGAGCGCTACCGGCTGCCGCACCTTGACACCGGCCTGATCTACCGGGCGGTGGCGAAGGCAATGCTGGACGCCGGCCACCCGCTCGACGACCGCGCGCGCGCGGCGGCAGCCGCCCGAGCGCTCGACCTGACGCGCTTCGACGAGACTGCCCTCAAGAGCGATGCGGTGGGCGAGGCGGCATCGATCGTTTCCGCCATCCCCGAGGTCCGGACGGCGTTGCTCGATCTCCAGCGCCGGTTTGCCGCAACCCCAGGCGGCGCCGTATTGGACGGCCGCGACATCGCAACGGTGATCTGCCCCCATGCCGACGTGAAGATATTTCTCACCGCCTCGCCCGAGGCGCGCGCGCGGCGGCGCGCCCGCGAGCTCGCGGCGCAGGGCCAGCCGGCGAAGGAGTCCGACATTCTCGCGGACATTCTGCGGCGCGATGCGCGCGACCGCACGCGGGCGATCGCCCCGCTCAAGCCGGCGCCCGATGCGCACCTGCTCGACACCACCGATCTCGATATCGAGGCCGCGGTGAGCGCCGCCATCGCGCTGGTCGAGCGCGTCCGCCGCCGATCGGCGTCCTGAACAGGCGTGACGGACAAGGTGTCCGCCGGCATTGCCGGCCGCCGATTCCCTGCACAATTGCCAGGAGCGGTATTTCCTTGCGCGCCCCCGGTGATATAAGGCGCCGTTGCGCACCGGATATGCGTTCATTTTCCATGGCTCACGTCACGCGCGAGACCCAGCTACCGGGCGGGAGCCTTGACGAGCGGCATCCGCGCGCGGGTCAACTGTCGTTGGCCGTCGGCAGCATTGGCGTCGTCTATGGCGACATCGGAACGAGCCCGCTCTACGCCCTGCGGGAATCGGTCACCGCCGCGATCGGATCGGGTGGCGTCGTCACGCCGGAAGTCGTGTACGGCATCCTGTCGCTGATCTTCTGGTCGCTGATCATCGTCGTCACCCTCAAGTACATCGTCATCCTTCTGCGGGCAGACAACAACGGCGAGGGCGGCACGCTCTCGCTCACGGCACTTGCCTCCCGCGCGCTCGGCGCACGCACGGCGCTCGTGCTCGGCCTCGGCATCATCGGCGCCGCGATGTTCTATGGATCGAGCCTGATCACGCCGGCGCTCTCGGTGCTGTCGGCAGTCGAGGGGCTGAGCGTGGCGACGCGGGCCTTCGACCCCTACGTGCTGCCGGCGGCGGCGATCATCCTGGTGGCGTTGTTTTCGGTGCAGTGGTACGGCACCGCCCGGGTCTCGGCGCTATTCGGACCAATCACGACCGTCTGGTTCATCGTCATCGCCGTTGCCGGCGCCACGCAGATCGCGGCGAACCCCAGCGTTCTTCTCGCCATCAATCCCGTCTATGCAATCGTCTTCTTCGCCGACCATGGCGTGATCGCGCTGGTGACGCTCGGAGCTGTCTTTCTGGTGATCACCGGCTCCGAGGCGCTCTACGCCGATCTCGGCCATTTCGGCCGAAAGCCGATCCAGGCGGCGTGGCTGTTCGTCGTGCTGCCCGCGCTGGTGATCAATTATTTCGGCCAGGGCGCGCTGTTGCTCGCCGATCCCGCCACGCTTGCGAATCCGTTCTTTCTGCTGTTTCCCGAATGGGCGCTTTATCCCATGGTCGGGCTGGCCACCGCGGCGACCGTGATCGCGAGCCAGGCCGTCATCACCGGGGCCTATTCCATCACGCGCCAGGCCGTTCAGCTCGGGCTATTGCCGCGTCTGCAGGTCCGCCACACCTCGGAGGCGCTCGCGGGCCAGATCTACATGCCGCGCGTGAACTGGGTGCTGCTCGGTGGCGTGTTGCTGCTCGTCTTCGTCTTCCGCACGTCGAGCCATTTGGCTCATGCCTATGTGCTCGCGGTCTCCACCACCAATCTGATGTCGGCCACGCTCGGCTTCATCGTGATCTGGAAGCTGTGGCAGTGGCGGCTGTGGACGGCGACGCTGCTGATAATCCCGTTCATCGCCGTCGACGGCGTTTTCGTGCTCGCCACGCTGCTCAGACTCGTGGAGGGGGCGTGGCTGCCGGTCCTGTTCGGCGCGCTGCTGGTGGCGCTGATGACGACCTGGCGGCGCGGGACGGCGCTGCTCGCGGCAAAGACCCGCCAGGGCGAAGTGCCGCTCGACACGCTCGTTGCGAGCCTCGAGAAGAAGCGGCCGCACGTGGTGCCCGGTACCGCCGTGTTTCTGACTGCCGACCCGGCGTGGGCGCCGACCTCGCTCCTCCACAACCTCAAGCACAACAAGGTGCTGCACGAGCACAACGTGATCCTGACGATTCGGACCACTGACACGCCGCGCGTCGCCGACGATGACCGCGTCCGCATGACACGGGTCTCGCCGCTCTTTGCCACCGTCGAGATCAAGTTCGGCTTCATGGAGACGCCGAACGTGCCGCGCGCGCTCGCGATCGCGCGCAAGCAGGGCTGGCAATTCGACATCATGTCGACCTCGTTCTTTCTATCGCGGCGCGCGCTCAAGCCGGCGGCGCGCTCCGGCATGCCGCGCTGGCAGGACCGCCTGTTCATCGCGCTCGCCAAGTCGGCAAACGACGCCACCGACTTCTTTCAGATTCCGACCGGGCGCGTGGTCGAGGTCGGCACGCAGGTCACGATCTGACCGGCCCCCCTGCGCACGCCCCCTTGATTTTGGGGCGATAATGCCAACCTCGGCGATCGTTCAAGCAGCTTGTGCGACAGGAGGGGGCAGATGCGATCGATCTTGATAGTGGCCGCGGCCCTGGCGATAGTCGCAGGCACCGTTCGTTCGGCCGATGCCGGCTATCGCTACCCGTGGTGCCTGTACACAATGGCGGACATGAGCGAGTGCACCTTCATGACGCTGGAGCAGTGCAACCTCAGCCGCGCCGGCGTGGGCGGCACGTGCTATCAAAACCCTCGCTACCTGCCTGAGCCTCCGGGTGCGCGCGCCAAGGCGCGGCGCGTCCAGCGGTGAGGGTGTGGCCATGCGATGCATTCTCCTCGTCGTTCACCTGCTCGCCCTCATGCTGGGTCCGGCGGCGTCCGAGGGCCGGGTGGTCAATTTCTACAACTGGTCGGACTATATCGAGCCGACCGTGCTCGACGCCTTCACCCGGGAGACCGGCATCAAGGTCCGCTACGACACGTTCGACTCCAACGACACGCTCGAGACCAAGCTCCTGGCGGGCAAGTCCGGATACGACGTCGTCGTGCCGACCGGCTATTTCCTTGAGCGTCAGATCAAAGCCGGCGTGTTCCTAAAACTCGACAAGGCGAAGCTGCCGAACCTCGTCCACCTGTGGCCTGACATCGCGAGACGGCTTGCCGGATACGATCCCGGCAATCACTACGCCGTCAACTACATGTGGGGCACGACCGGCATCGGCTACAACATCGGCAAGGCGCGCGAGCGGCTTGGTCCCGACGGCAAGATCGACAGTTGGGACATCGTGTTCAAGCCGGAAATCCTGGCCAGGTTCAAGGACTGCGGCGTCTACATGCTGGACTCCGCCGACGACATCATGCCGACCGCGCTGCGCTACCTCGGCCTTGATCCCAACACCACCCAGCCGGCCGACTACGAGCGGGCGGCCGACCTGCTCACCAAGATCAGGCCGTCGGTGCGCAAGTTCCATTCCTCGGAATATCTGAACGCGCTGGCGACCGGCGAGATTTGCTTCGTGGTCGGCTGGTCGGGCGACATCAAGCAGGCGCAAAAGCGCGCCGCCGAGGCCAAGACCGGCGTCGAGATCGGCTATGCGATTCCCCATGAGGGCGCGCAGATGTGGTTCGACAACCTGGCGATCCCGAAGGACGCCCGCCACGTCGAAGAGGCCCACGCGCTCATCAATCATCTGCTGCGACCCGAGGTTGCCGCCAAGAACAGCAATTTTCTCGGTTATGCCAATGGCGACCTGCCAAACCCTGACCTGCTCAACAAGTCGGTCATCGAGGATAAAACGATCTATCCCGACGCGGCAACCATGGCGCGGCTCTACACGATCTCTGCGCGCGATGCCAAGACGCAGCGGCTGATGAACCGGCTGTGGCTGCGCATCAAGACGGGCCGATAAAGCGGGGTGCTTTCAAATCGAATCATTTCGGCCGTCATTGCGAGGCGGGCACAGCCCGCCGAAGCAATCCACGACAAGGGGATCGCCACGCCCCCTGCGGGGGCTCGCGATGACAGCGCGTGGGACGCAGTGAGCATGCCTGAAATCATCTGCCATTAGGCGCCACCATCCGGACTCACCGCCACCGCCGGTGCAGCCACAGCCATTGCTCGGGATATTCGCGCACCCAGCCCTCGATGACCGCGGTGACCGCCTGCATCGTGCCGGCCACGTCGATCCTGCCGTCGGCATCGCGCGCCGGCGTGATCGCCTCGCTGACCTCGGCGCGAAAGCGGCCACCCGGCAGCCGGATGACGCGCGTGCCGTAGATTTCGCACTCGGCCTCGCGGGCGAGAATCGCGATCAGCGGGTTTGACTTGCATTTCCGGCCGAAGAACATCACCTCCACGCCCTTGCCGTAGTGCTGGTCGACCAGCATGGCAACGTGGCGGCCGGCTTCGAGCGCGCGCGCGAGCTGCACCGGCGCGTAGACGGAGGTCGGGACAAGCTGGCCCATGCGGTCCTTGCGGATGCGCTCGATGGCGTCGGCGACCGAGCGCAGGTTGGGCCGGCGGTAGAGCACGACGGTGTCGAGGCCATCGGCAGCGGCGATGAGCGCGGGCAGCTCCCAATTGGCGAGATGGGCCGCAAACACCAGCGCCGGCTTGCCGTCGTCGCGCATGTGCAGGAAGCGCGCGATGCTGTCCTTGTCGTAGTCGATGTGGATGCGGCGCCAGCGATCGCCCTCCACCAGACGATCCACGTAGGCGAACTCGACCGCGACGCGCCCGAGATTGTCCCACACCCCGCGCAGGATTTCCTCGACCTGCGCCGGCGACTTGTCGGGAAACGCCGCCGCCACGTTCGCGCGGCCGACGCGATGCTCGGGCAGCCAGGGACCGAGCGCGCGCATGAGCGATGCGGCCGCCGCGCTCACACGCATTCGATCGAGCCGGCGGACCAGCCTCAGCAGCAGCCGCAGGCCGCTGCCCGCAAGGGCATCGAGCAGGGGCCGCACAAGGGCGGCGAGCCGCCCGCTGCGCCGGAGCGCATGCGAGGCGAGCCGGCGGATGCGTCGAGATCGGGTCATCGCCGGCAGCACCCGCTCAAAGCGTCACGACGATCTTGCCGAATACCTGCCGGCTCTCCAGCCGGTGGAGAGCCCGCTCGATGTCGGCCAACGTGATCTCGCTGTCGATGACGGGCAAGAGGCCGTCCGCCATCTTGGCAAGGGCGTCGCGGATGTTGCGCATCGAGGCGCCAAACGAGCCGAAAATCCGGTACTGCTGCTGGAAGAGCTGCATCAGGTTGAGCGTCGTGCTCGGGCCCGACGTGGCTCCGCAGGTGACCAGCCGTCCGCCGCGCCTGAGCGAAAGGAGCGAGCCGGGGAAGGTCTCGGCGCCGACGTGCTCGAACACGACATCGACGCCCTTCTTGCCGGTGATCCTGCGCACCACGTGCTCGAACCGTTCCGTGCGGTAGTTGATGACGTGGTCGGCGCCGAGCGCCTTGGCCTTCGGCGCCTTGGCGTCGTCACCGACCGTGGTGATGACGGTGCAGCCAATGGCCTTGGCGAGCGTGATGGCGGCGGTGCCGATGCCGGAGCCGCCGGCGTGCACGAGCACCGTTTCGCCCGGCTGCAGCCTGGCGTTGTCGAACAGCATGTGTTCGACGGTCGCGAACGCGATCGGCGCGCAGGCGGCGTCGCGCAGGCTCACGCCGTCGGGGACCTTGATCACGAGCCGCGCCGGCAGGTTGACGAGGTCGCGGGCGAAGCCGTCCACATGGAAGCCCATGATGCCCGCCACATCCTCGCACAGATTGTCGCGCCCCTCGCGGCACGCCTTGCATGTCCCGCAGGTGAGCGCGCCATACATCACCACGCGGTCGCCTGGATGAAAGGTCGTCACCTCCGGCCCGATGGCGGCAATCTCGCCGGCGGCCTCGGCTCCGACCACGAGCGGAAGCTTGCGCCTGGCGAACGCCATGCCGCGCAAGCCCCACACGTCGATGTGGTTGAGCGCCACCGCACGCACGCGGATCTGCACCTCGCCCGCCTGCGGGGAGGGCGGAGGCGGAACATCCACGACCTCGAGCTTGCGGTCGGCGAGGAGGGTGAGCGCACGCATGGAATCTCGGAAACGGTTTTCGGGCCGGATGAGAATCAGCGGTGAATGCCCATCGCCGCCGAAAGGCCACCGTCAACCGGCACGACCGCCCCGGTGATGTACGAGCTCTGCGGCGACAGCAGGAATGCGACGGCGGCAGCGACCTCCTCCGGCCGGGCGAAGCGGCGCGCCGGGATCTGGTTTTCCATCTGTTCGCGGTACTTGGCGTAGGCCTGCAGCATCTCGGTATCGATGAAGCCGGGCGCGACGTAATTGACGGTGACGCCGGTGCGGGCGATCTCGATGGCAAGCGTGCGCACATAGGCGAGCAGCGCAGCCTTGGACGCTGCATAGGCGGCGTTGCCCTGGTTGGCCTGCAGCGCGGTGATCGAGCCGATCACGGCGATGCGGCCGTAGCGCGCGCGGATCATCGGGCGCGCCAGCGCCGCGGCCAGGCGGGTGAACGACCAGAAGTTCACCTGCATCGTCGCCTCGGCCTTCACCTGGTCCATCATGATGGCGAGGCTGTCATAGGACTGCCCGGCATTGTGAACGAACCCCGAAATCGAGGAGGCATCGATCTCGCTGATGAAAGCCTCGACCGCCGCCTTGTCGGCGAGATCGACGCGATGTGCGGCGAACGCCTGGCTTGGGTGTTGGGCCATCAGATGTTCCAGCAGCGCGGCCGTCTCATCGCTCGCCGAACGATAGGTGAAGGACACGTTGTGGCCGTCGGCGGCGAGCGCGCGAACGATGGCGGCGCCAAGCCCGCGTCCGCCGCCGGTCACAAGAACGCGCTGCGCCGGCGTGCCGCTCATGCCGCCGGCTCCCGCGCCATCACCAGCGACACATTCTGGCCGCCAAAGCCGAACGAGTTTGAGATGGCGTGCCGCAAGGTTGCCTCGCGCGCCACGTTCGGCACCACGTCAAGCGGGATGGCGGGGTCGGGGATGGCGTAGTTGATGGTCGGCGGGACGCGCTGATGCTCGAGCGTGAGCAGCGTGAAAATGGCCTCGACGGCGCCGGCCGCCGACAGGGTATGCCCGATCATCGACTTGTTGGACGAGATCGCCAGGGTCCCGGCGCGCTCGCCGAACACGGCGGTGACGGCGAGGCATTCCATCTTGTCATTTTCGGGCGTGCCGGTGCCGTGCGCGTTGATGTAGTCGATGTCGTCGGGCGCGAGGCCGGCATCGGCGATCGCGTTGCGGATGCAGCCGATGATCGGCTTGCCGTCGGGACTCGACCGGGTGCGGTGGAAGGAGTCCGCAAGCTCGCCGCAACCCTCGATGACACCGAGGATTCGCGCGCCGCGCGCGCGCGCATGCTGGTAGCTCTCGAGCACGAGAGCACCGGCGCCCTCGGCCATGACGAAACCGTCGCGGTTCTTGGAGAACGGCTTGGCTGCCCCCTGTGGCGGGTCGTTCTGCGTCGACAGCGCCGACAGGAGCGAAAAGCGCACCAGGCTTTCCGCATTGACCGAGCCGTCGGTGGCGACGCACAGGGCGACGTCGGTCTCCGCGCGCCGGATCGCCTCAAGACCAAGCTGGATGGCGCTCGCACCCGAGGCGCACGCGGTCGACAGCGAGATGGGCGAGCCACGCGTACCGTATTTCTCGGCAAGGTGATGGCCGACCGAGCCGAACAGGAAGCGTTCATGGAAATGACGGAAGCGGCCGCTGGCGGCCGAGCGCAGCAGGTCGTCATAGCCGACCGCGTCGTTGGCGCCCGATACCTGGGCAAGCTCCTCGCGCTGCGGCCATTCGATCTCGACCGGGGCAACGGCGAGGAAGAGCGGTCCGGGGAAATCGCCCGGACTGCCGATCGCCGCCTCCTCGATCGCCTCCTCGATCACCATTTCGGCCAGGCGCTCGGCGAGCGCCGGCGCGATCAGGGGCTCGACCGGCACAAAGTCGACCGTGCCGGCCACGCGCGTGCGCAGTCCCTCGGTCGGAAAGCGGGTGATCGCCCGGATGCCGGACTTGCCCGCCGTGATGCTCCTCCAGTTGTCGGTCTTGCCCACTCCGAGCGAGGTGACGATGCCCATGCCGGTGACGACCACAATCGGGCGATCCGACCTGTCGCGCACGTGTGCCATGAATTCCTCCTCAGACGGCTTCGAGAAGCGCCATGCCCTCGCCGCGCCAGTGGCCCACCCCGGTGACGATGACCTGACGGAGCGAACCTTCCATCGGCTTCTCGAACCCGGTGCTGTCGCAGGGCGGAAACAGTCTACCGTGAATCAGTGCCAGCGCGGCAATGGCGATGTTCATGGCGAATTGCGGCTCCACCCCATGCCCGATATGGGTGCCGGTCGCGCGGACCGCCGTGCCGGGATGCTGGGCGAGAAAGGACCGCTCCTCGGAGGTGGCGGGCTCCGCGCCGCTTGCCCCCGAGACCACCGCGGCGTGCGGGGCATCGACCTGCATTTGGGCCCACATCCGCCGCAGCGCCGCCTCGATCGCCCCGGGCGTGCGATCCGAGCGCTCAACCATCACCTCCGACAGTCTCGCCATCGGTTTGGCTCCGCGCGCCCCGGCGTGAGCGCCGCTTTCCAGCACCAGAAAAGCGGCGAGCGAGGCAAGCGCAAAGCCGCCGCCAGGTGCGCGATCCCAAACCGGGCGAAACCCGCCCTTCAAATTATATCCGCCGAACTCATAGAGCATCAAAAGATCTTTGCGCTCGCCGTTGTGCGCGCCGCCGACCAGCGTGATCTCGCTTTGCCCGGACCGGACGCGCGCGAGCGCGGTTCGCACGGCATCGAGTCCAGCCGATTCCTCGCCCATCAACGTACGGGAGGAGCCGGTGACGCCGTGGACGATCGAGATGTTGCCGGCAAGCAGGTTGGAGAGCTGGGCGAGAAAGAGCGTCGGGCGCAGATCACTCATCAGGCGCTCGTTGAGGAAGCGTTCGCGCTGCTCCGCCTTGGAGAGGCCGGTGAGGATCGCCCCGTCAGCCGCCCAGTCGCGCTCGCCGCCGCCCGCGGCGATGAGCATGTCCATGCGGCCGAGGAGGTCGGCATCGCCCTTGACGCCGGCGCTGTCGAGCGCAAGCCCGGCGGCGTAGGTGCCGATGCGCTGCCACGCCTCCATCTGGCGCTGGTCGCCCTTCTTTGGAATCTGCTTGTCGAAGTCGATCGGAACGATGGGATGCACGATATAAGGCGCGAAGGTTTTGGTGTCCGCGGTCGGCTGCGGATCATTCAGGCGCCGCCAGTGCGCCTCGGGTCCCTCGCCCAGGCACGAGACGACGCCGATGCCGGTGATCCAAACATCGCGCCTCGCCTCAGCCATGGGTCGGCGCTCTCGTCGGCAGTCCGATCTGGGCCGCTCTCGCGACGAGGGCCGTGCGCAGATCTGATTGCGGAAACGGCATGACGCGGAACGTCAGTTCGGCATCGCAGATGGCTTTGCCTTCGATCTCGGCGGCGGCCTTGGCGACGGCGTAGCCGGAGCCGTCGTGCAGGAGCCTGGCAGACAGCGTGAGCCGACTGCCCGGCAGGACGAACGTGCGCAGCTTGGCATCCTTGACCGCGGCCAGGAACGGCATGCGCTCGAAGCGCATCAGCGCGATCACCAGCCAGCCCGCAGTCTGTGCCATGGACTCGATCAGCAGCACTCCCGGCATGAGGGGATAGCCAGGGAAATGACCCTCGAAAACCGGGCTGGTGTCGGGAACCACCGCTTCTGCGCGCACGCTGCGGGCGCTGATGTCGAGATCAACGATGCGGTCTATGAGCTGGAAGTACTCAAGGCGCACGGGAGCCGCTTACGCCCCCTTGGCGGCGACAAGACCGTCGATGCGGGTGCAGAGGTTTTGCAGCACGAAGTACTGCTCGGTGGTGGCTTTGCCGTCGTTGACCTCCTGCGTCCACTGTTCGAGTGGCAGCTTGATGCCGAACGCCTTGTCGATGGCAAAGGCGATGTCGAGGAAATCCAGGCTGTCGATGCCGAGATCCTCGATCGCATGGCACTCGGGTCTGATCGTGTCGCGCGGAATATCGCACGTCTCGGCGATGATGCTGGCGACCATATCGAACGTCGAGGACATGAGAAACTCTCTGAGAATTCACTGCTTTGAGGTCCCCCGAACCGGCGGCAGCAGCGACCGCGGGCCGTCGGCGAGCGGCCTCGACCCTCCTCGGCCCGTATAAACAAGAGCGCCGGGGAGCGCAATGGCGCGGCCGCGAACGTGTCGCTGCCGGCCGCGCCTCAGCGCGGCTGTGGCAGTACATGAACCGGCACGCAGGTGCGGCGACCGGCCAGCAGG
>Ga0209324_10002170_pt1 | contig 13545 bp, 15 predicted proteins | sample Rifsed19ft3_FD_184015 | JGI IMG/M metagenome (GOLD analysis project Ga0209324, IMG submission 184015) | Soil microbial communities from Rifle, Colorado, USA - sediment 19ft 3 (version 2) | ecosystem: Environmental > Terrestrial > Deep subsurface > Rock core/Sediment | place: Rifle, Colorado...
TTTTGCGCTTCTTTTTGGCGTGTCAAAAGCGTGTGTTTAATGTCGGCGCGCGTGTGCAATTCCTTAACCGAACCATCGAATAATTTTAAGAAATCTTCATAGAAATACATCCACCCATGACGCCCGATAACGGGTTCAGAGCCGTCGAACGGTTTAAGAATGTAATTCTTAGAACGGAAAAACGCCAAATCGCCGCGCCCTTTCGCGTCCATAGATATTGGAATTATGTGTTCGCCGTCGGTTAATTCAAAATATTTAGCGCTCATATCAGATTGACTAAAAACGCTGTCCGTGTCCATAGCCAAAATCGGCATTTCACACTTATCAAAAAGCTTACTCATAACAAAATGGCTATGCGCTAAGACGGTTGAATAAGCAAAAAAGTTGCTTGTGCGCGCAAGTGGATGAGCTTGTCCAAGTTTACCACTTAGAGCGTTCAAAATCGCTTTTGCAAACATATTCTCGTTTACACTAAGTTTGTGATCTAAACGATTAAGCAACAAATCCGCGTAACGATTATGCGCTTGGATGGGTTGAAAGACGGGTTTGTAAGCGTGTGCAACATGCAAGACTTGAGCGTTCGCCGCGCTCAAATCGAAAGTGTGATAAAAACCCGATATGACGCCGTTCGCATAAAAGTTGTTGACGCCGCGCAACGGTAAACCATCCCATCGACTATTCGGAACGTCAAAAACGCCTTCAACCCATCCAAAACGGGTTTCGTTTAAATCAGAATCATCCGAATCAAGCGCTAAATCGCTTGTCCGGCATTCAACAGCGTCCACAATCTCAAGCGCCCGCGTCGCAACTAAACAACACGGATAAAGCGAGCGCACATCATTGTAAACAATGCTAGGCGTAAAGCCGACCGTGAACCCTTCCGACCGTCCCGCATAACAACAACCCTTAACCAAGCGCTCAAGTGGTGGCAAAACGACGGTTTTCTTAACACGCTTCAAACGCTTAGAAAGCGTGAACTCGTCGCGTGCAAGCGTTCCCGCGCTCGCGTGAACCACGGGATTAGCGCCGAAACTTTCATACAACCACTTGACAATTCGGCTTGTGATTACAGCGTCGGCGCGCGCATACTCTATAAACGCTTGATGTTCAGATTCGTTTTGCCACGCCCTAAGCCCAAGCCATGCGGGTTTAGCGAGTTTCGGATAACCGACTACACGCCCACAATCTTCCAAGCGCCGAAGCCCAAAGTTTTGAAGCAACGGACGCGCGTCGTAAACCATCATTTTTGTTGAACCATAAGCGACGCGCCCAATAAGCTGTGAACCACGATATTTGTAAGACACGTGTTTGACGCCTAACCACTCTTCGACACTCGCTAAATCGGGAAGCGCAACGAATGCGAAGCAGTCTTTAACGAATTTATGATTATCAAGCCACACTCTAAGCGCGTCAGCCGATTCTAACACAACACTGTTTTGAATATCACCATTACTGAATTGAACCGACATAACATCTTCGGGCGCGTTTACACGCCCGCTCATTAAAAACTCGGTATCAAGCGCCCAAAAACTTGGATAACGCATTGTGTATAGGTCTAACACATCCATTATAACACCATACCCGAAAAACCGTGTTTTACGCCCAATCCGCGACGCTTTCCGATTTCTGAGCCGTTTTTGCGCTTCCGAAAATGGAGAAAAAAAGGCGTTTTATCTCCATTATCAAATCTTTCCACAATTTCCAATAACGCCGACGTTCGGACGCGTAAAATAGCCTTCTAACGTGTCTTCAAATCTAGTGATGTGTGACGCTTTTTCTAGTAGCGGTTGATGAAGTAAAATCCAGTCACGTCGGCATTTTTCAGAATCGAAAAAATAAAGTGTTGAATTGTGTGGCGTTTGAACGTGCAACCAATAGACTTGTCTTTCGGTTAGTTCGTGTGAGCATTGAGAGCATTTTAAGTGGACATCCATATTTTACACCGCGTCGGTAATTATGAAATCGACAACGACAACTTTTTTGCATTGTTCGGCGTCACGGTCAGGAATGTTGCAAGAAGCGCCGTCGAATCGACATACGCCGTGTGGATTTTGAGATTCGACAAAATCACATGAACTTTAGGCTGGTCAACGAGCGCAACGCTTACAACCATATTGCCACGCATAATTATGCGCGCGCCGTTGCGTTCGACGATTAAGTTGCCGAAGCCGTGTTCGCCTTTATCAACGGCTCTTAGCACGCCTTCGATTCGCTTTCTAATTCCACGCACTTTTACGCTAACAGTTTTGTTGCGCATTGCATGCATTTTTGTTCACTTTAATAGTGTTGTGTTGCAACGGGCGTGCGGGCGTGCGAAAGAAGCGGTTGACTTTCAAGCGCACGCCTTACACGCCGCCGCATGGTCACTTTTGTCGGATTATCCGACAGATCAACAAGCGAAAAACGGCGCTGTGACATTACGCCGTCTTCGCTCGCTGCCGTGTTGCACGCGCACCCGCTCGTGCGTCACCTTTCCCACGGCGCTCGCTCACGCTCACGCCACGTGCGCTTCATTTCTTCGGTCGGTTCGCAAGCTTCGGGCGCAACTAAACCTTCCACTCGTTGTGTTCTTGCACGTTCGTATTCCTCATGGGCTTTTTGATAGGCAAGTGCGGCTTTACCCAAATCTTCTGCAGTTTTTTTAAGCGGTGTTTTTTCGGGTAGAACGTCATCCAAATTGACAAAACCGAACGGGTTTTCCCTTTTAACCCACGCCCGCTTAAAATATTCTTCACTCATTCCATCCGCACCTTCCACTTCAAACCAATGCGAAACGTGAAGAATCTTTGCTTTTTCGTCTCATAAGAGCCGTTAAACTCTGAGCGGTCAACAGAGTATGCTTTTTCACGCCCGTCATAGTCGTCATGTAACCATTGTTCGAAATCTTCACCTACTTTTCGTTGAATCTCGCAAAAAGCACGACGCACCAAATCACGGATAGGTTCGGCATATTTTGATTGACCGTCTTTGACTGTGGTATTCCACGATACGGCTTCGCCGTTTAACGTGGGAAAAAGGTGTTTCTCAACCAAACCCCATGCGTGTTCAGTTTTCTTTTGTTCTTGAAGTTGCTTGTTTTTTATTTCTGCAAGCCTTCGTGGCATTACAAGTTTTTCTCGCTCTTCGATTTGCTGCTTCAATAATGTTTCGCCAACTTGTTGCGTGTAGCCCTTATTCCGCGCCCATGCAAGCAACGGGTTAAGCGCATCAATCACAGCGTAGAAATTAGACATACTGCGTGGAATAGTTAAATCACGCGCAGCAAGTTCTCGCGCGTCTGATTCAGCTTCCGCAACCATTTCTTTTTCGGACATTATACTTCACATCTATGACGTGTGGGTAAAGCCTTATAAATAGGTTTTGAATCGTATACCTATTGGTGAAACTATTGTCAATGCGCACAAAATACGACCAGCATCATCGACGGTTGAGATTGCTGCAATTACTTAAAGATTCAGAAATGCGTTTCGAAGACTTAGTGAAAACGTCAAAAATTAGTCGCAGAACTCTTAACGAAGACTTGCGGCTTCATATAGCACGTGGTTCTGTTGAAAAAGTAAAACTTTCACATAAGCACGTGGTTTACAGAGCCACAGCAACAACCGAATTTGAGTATAAACTGCACGAAGCCTTCAAAATCCTTTTCGACGCCTTAGCCGATGAGAAACTACTAAAAGACTATGTCAAATCCCAAAAAATCCATGCGTCAAAAGTCTTACAAGATTCTGAAAAATTGCGGAAATTTTTCTTAGAACATTTTGAAAGAGAATCGCATAGAGGCGCTTGGATTTTTAATCTTGCTCAAATTACACACGAATTGTTGATTAAACTTACATACGGCAATGCAATAAAGACAACGAATCTATACATCGGATTGTTCACTAAAGGTAAAAAAAGAATTCTGAACATAAAAGCGCCCGACAAAAAAGAAGTTGATGGGCTATTCGAAACGCTTGAATGAACCCAACGAACCGTCGGATAATCCAACACTTCAACCATGCTTACCGTTCTGAGCGGTTACGTGAACAGAGTGTTCAAAAATCGCTCTCTCAAACGCAAACCGTATAGTGTTCAAGCGTCTAAACAGTTCTTTAGGCATATGATTCTGCACTCTGCATAAGCCTAGAAAAAAATTAGGCTAGGCTCAGAAAAAAGTCGAAGTTTCTAAAGTGGTAGGAGGATTATTTTTCTGCATAGAAGAATATTCTACCATGCTCACAAATGGATAAACAAATATTATTCTGCATCGTAGAACTCAATGGGCACGAAAAATGTTCGATTTCGGACAGTTTGCAATCTATGTTCTCGCTATCATGGTTTTTTTCGTGATTCCAATTCTCCGTCTCCTAGAATTAAAAAGGAAATACGATTTTAGATGTTTCGTTCTTGGCTATTATGTTTGTGTGGTTTTCTTTTACTTGGCTCTTTATGTAATTATAATCGGCAAATTTGAGTTATTGCCCGAAGTAATATCATCTGCTGTTATTGCATTACTAACTCTTGCATTTGTATGGGCTGAGTTGAGCAAAAGACCAGAATTAGAGATGCTAGGTTCTGTTCCTTTAATTCGCCACAGTCAGACTCTTAGTGTCTATAAGGCAGACTATCACGGCACGCTATCAAAACCGTCAACTTTTCTAAGAATAAAAGAAGCAAGTTTTCCGAACACAGATTTGCAATTTAACGAAGGTTTCAGTTTTGCGGTCGACTTGGCAAATATTGGATATGAAGAGATTATGGTTCATGAATATGTTCTTTACATAGACGGAAAGAGACAGAAACCAATCCCGCTTGGGAGACTACCAAATAGTGAAAGGTTGAGATTAACTGCCCAACAGAGACATCCAATAGACATGCCATCTTTACACGTTAAAAGTGTGGGATTTCACAAAATCTCCGTTAAAGCCATAGCAACAACAGAAACTTGCTCAAAAGAAATTTGGTTTTTCATCTCAGAGGATTTTAAGAAACTAAGATATGTTGAAATGTATCCAGTCAAACGTTTATTATCACCATTAATCAAAAACGCACTAAGAGACTCATAGAACAAAAAATAGAGAATTTGTGAGCAGAGAGAACCAACTATCTATCCTCAGTTTTTATGATTCTAATTAGTTCTTTTGGTTCGGCTATAACGTTTCCGCACTTCTGTCAGACCAGTTCATTTCCACATTTTGGGCATTTCCAGCCAGAACGACAGGCACAAGTGAAACAATAACTAGTCCCACACTTAGGACAGTGATGATTTAGCCATTGAATACTGGTTTTACAGTCCTTGCATGGTTCTCCTAAATGCTCCAAGTCCATAAAACCACCTCTAAGAAAGACATTGAATGATTGCTTTTAACACTAGGTCTCAAACTGAAAGGAAAAGAGAAGGCAGAGAAGAATGAAACTGTTTTACCAACGACTTGGCTCTTCTTCAAGTCTCAAGTTGTTACTTTTAAGGAAATCTTCAAGTTTCTCAAATAGACTCTTCTCTAACCGTATGGTCTTCTCAAGCAAGTCTTTTGCCTCTTCAACTAATTGTGGATGCTCTTTTGTTATATTCTGTGTTATTCTTTTGTATCGTTCCTCGGCGTCAGCAGTGTAAGAGGTAGAACGATAATCTGGTTTTAATCCAACATAGTCCCAAATCAAGTCTCGATGCTGGGTTGCCTTTTCATCTTGTTTCTCGGCTAACCCTTCTATCTCTTTTAATCTCTTGTAGAATTCAGCATGTAAAGATAAGAACGAATCAATTTGGCTCATTAAACCTCTAGGGTAAAGTGAAAAATTCATGAATTTGCCGTATTTCTCTAAGTCGATTCTTAGCCTCTTCACTTCATCTTGAGAGTGAAAGAGGGAGTCTCTCCTTACTCTTACATTTAAGAATAATCTGAAAAGGAAATTCTTGTGTAGGTATTCGAGTTTCTTAGATAGAGAGTCTCTAAGTCTTTCCCATACTAACAAAATCACAAGCACCGCAGAAAGGAGACTTGACACTGATGTAGAGAGTGCAGAAGCATCAAAACTCTCTCTGTAGAAATAGAAGCCAACAACGAAAACCATGACTATTGAAAGAACAGGCAGAACTAAGACCAACAAAGTCAACTTAATACTGATGGTTATCATTTCTGAACTTTCCATTCATTATTCTTCTATAGCCAGAGAACACTATTCTTTGGCAACTAATATTTTCCCACATTTCTCACACTTGACATGTTCGCCTTCAAATGACATAGGAATTAGATTAAGCGTCTTACATTGACTGCAAACTACTTTAAGAATCTTCAATTCTTTACTTGTTTTCATATAGAACCCAATTCCCGTAACTTCTAGGAATTTTGATGGGTTTCACGCATGCTTTTCGCCTTCTTATAGATGTGCCTTCAATTGCAGGCTCTATAACGTTTTTGCCAATTTGTCGGAATTTCTGACAGCTTCGCCTAATAACCACGAAAAGATTTTTCTGGTCACAGTTCTTCGCCGAATGGCTTTTGATTCGGCGCATTATGTTTTGCGATATAGTTCTTAGCGCCTAAATATCCCGTTTTCAGCATAATGCGCAAGATTCAACCCCCCGTGGTATGCGTCTATTACGGATATGCGAAAAGCGACATTATTGAACGATTGTCTAAACAAACCTTCGCTGTTGTTGCTCGCGCCGTCGCTGTCGCTTATGGTTTGATCAAAAGAAACAAACACGCACGCCGACAGCGCGCATAAACGAGCTAGTATGTACAAATCAAGACATATAAAAAAAAGAGCGGCGCTAAGCGCCGTTTTCGTTGTTTCCGTTGTCGCCGTTGCCGTTTTCACGAATCATCTTCGCGTATTCCAAGTCGCTTATCAAGTCGAGTTTTTGGTCAAGCGTCAGCGGCGTCTTTCGCTTTTTCATTGTCATTTTTTCGGTCGGAAACTCGCTTAACAGTTGCTCAAGTCTTTCGTCGGCGCGCCGTACGATTTCGGGATTCATCGCAGCGATTAAACCGAGTTTTCGCTCAAGTTTGTCTAAGCGCTTTTCTAACTCGCTTGGTTCGATTGCCGTTGTGATCGCCTTCTTTTCAGTCAATCTTAAGCGCTCGCTGATTCTTAAGAACGACTCTTTCAAATCGACGTCGCTTAAGTATGCAAGCATTGACGGCTCGACGGTTTTACCAGTTAGCATTTTTGCAACATTCACGTCAATACGCAAGTTTGCGCACTCGCTTAAGAATCGCTTGCGGAACGCGTGAAACCTTATTCGTTTTTCCGTCGGGATCACGATACCCGACGCGAGCGCGATTGACTTAAGCATTCTATTGACCGTCACGGCGTCAAGTGCTCGCGCGCTTCCTATGTTGCTAGGGAATAGGTACGGGTTCGCGTCGGTCTTGCGCGTGTCCAAGTATTCTTTAAGCAACGTGACCGTTTCGTCACTTAAGAACGTGCGCGACAATATGCCTTCTTTTTGCGTGATTCGTTGAAACTCAATCGGCGCGTCTTGCGTCAAGTCGGGTAATTCGTCGCGTCTTAAGCTCAGTACGTCGCCGATTCGCCACGCCAAATTTAAGCCAAGTTGAATTATGAGTCGGTCGCGCAAGTTGTCACACGCGCGATACATTGCTTTTATTTGGTCGATTCTTGGCGTGACGTCTTGTGTCGATTGTACGCGCTTCGTTGCTTCGCGTCCTATTTGTACGGGCATTGCATAGAATTTGAAAATCGCTTTTATCGCGCCCGTCATCGTCGTTGCGCTGCTTATCGTGTGGTTGCGTGCAATTAAGTCGGCGTGGAATTTTTCAACTTCTCGCGCGAAGCGTTGCGATTGGAATAAATCGCCGCTCTGCACGTCAGCGCGTCGCTCTTTCAGAATTTCGTCTATGCTTTTCTCATACCACTCGCTGAACTTTCGCAATCCTAAAACGTACATCGCATAGGTGTTTTTCGACCGCGACGTCTTCACATAATCTAAGAACGCCGCTTCGGTGTATTCGGTTGTCATTGCTCTTTCGCCTTCGTTTGTGCGCAATAAACTTCTAAGTGCGTATAGTCGAACGCGTCTTTAACGCGCGCATAATTGGTGATATTGCCGCACACCCAAACAAACCGACCGCCACCGCGCTCTTTTTTGTCAACGTTCACCATTTTAAGCAATAGTTCGCCGCAATTCTTACACTTAGGCGCGCCGCTCATCACTCTTTCACTTCTCCATTAAAGTTGATCGTTTCGCAAAGCGCCGAACCGTCGCGCGTGATTTGCACGTATCCCGAACCGTCGGCGTTTAGGTGCACATGTGCAAAAGTTCGCCATGTATGCACCGTCGCGTATATCTGTCGGCGTGCAAGTCGCGTGACTTCGGCATTGCTGTCGGGTTGAATTTCGCATCTTAGATTCGCCATTCTATCACATCCTTTTGGTATAATGGACGTGAAAAACGTTTCGAAAAACGGCGATACACTTATTCGGACACTCAAAACTGCATGCGCGAGCGATTGCATTAATAATTTAGCGCGCGCAAACACCTTTTAGAGGATAGCATGTTGAGAATGATGTTTCAGAAGGTCTGCCTCTAAAAATTTGCGTGTGTGAAAAAGAACGTGGCAGCGTCGCGCGCGCCTGTGATTTGTCTGCAAGTTGGCGCGATTCAATCAGCTTCTGGCGGGTTATGTTCCAATGCTATTACTACTTTTCCTTTGGCGTGTCCTTCTTCAAAATACCGCATGGCTTCAGGAACCTGACTTAGCGTGTAACGTCTATCTATGACTGGCTTTATCTTGCCGACTTCGAGAAGCTCTTTCAAAAAAACTAAATCTTTCAGGTTCATTTTCGCTATCCCCATGAAACCCATCCTCTTGCTTCCGGTCATCGAGATCAATCGACCCAATACTACAGCCTGGAATAATCCAGCCAGAATCTTGGAGCCTCCCGCCAAGACATAGATTCCCTTCGGGCTTAATGCACGCCTATAATCTAGAATCGAATGATATCCGTTGACTGCGATAATCAAGTCATACCGTTGTCCACTCTTAGTGAAATCTTCCTGCGAATAATCAATCGCGTGGTCTGCACCGATCGAGCGCACCATATCCAACTTCCCCGTGCTGCACACAGCCGTGACTTCAGCCCCAAATGATTTGGCAATCTGCACTGCAAACGTGCCCACACCACCAGACGCTCCATTAATCAAGACCCTTTGTCCGGGCTGAACATTGCCTTTGTCGCGAAGAGCCTGCAAAGCGGTGATTGCCGCTACAGGCACGGCGGCTGCTTCCTCGAATGTTACGTTGGCTGGTTTCAACGCCACCGCATCTTCACGAGCACATGCGTACTCTGCAAAAGCCCTTTGGCCACGCCACCCGAACACTTCATCGCCTGGCTGAAGCTGCTTCACGTTTTTGCCAACCACCTCAACTTGCCCCGCTATATCAGATCCGAGCAATTTGTTCTTAGGTTTTAGGAACCCTACTCCCATTAGTCGGACCAAGAAAGGTCCTCTTAGGAGATACAAGTCAGCTTTGTTTATGGATGCCGCATGGACTTTTACCAGTACTTCATTGTCTGTGGGCGTAGGTTTTTCTACCTCTTTAAGCTGAAGAACATCTGGCGATCCGTATTTGGTGCGTACAATCGCTTTCATTTTCATATCTAGGAATAATCGCTTTAAAGGGTGATAATAACTTTGCGCGCGCTGTGCAGTTTGTGGGTTGGCGGTCAGGTCGAGGTTTAGATCCTCAGGATCCAATTCCCAAGTTTATGTCTTCAGTTTTGAGTTGTCTTTGCTGGGAACTTGGTAATGTGAGGCAGCACTGAATGGCTTTGGGAAATGACTTTTCCAGAAAGGTTATAGCCAATCTCGAAGAGCGCAGAATACCATGAGGTTTGTCGAGGGTTGTGATTTTCAGGAGTTCAGTAGATATTTGGCAAGACTCGGACAGTATACAGCGGAGGGAGAGCTCGACAGCTTAAGGAGGAGTCTTGAAAGTGGAAGGTTCAATCTTATTGTGTTCAGAGAGAATGACAAAATCATCGGTCATGCGATTTGGCATAAAACCGATACGGAAGAACACCGGAAAGGTGACCCTAGAGAAAAAAGAAGACAAAGAAATCCTGCAAGGGTTCATGGGAAAAGAGAAGGATTTCATCGAACTTCACGAGCTATGGTTAACAGAGCAGCATAGAGGAAAAGGATATGGAAAACAGTTCTTCGATTTCTTCGAGGATTACATAAGAAGCAAAGGCTATGATTCGCTTGTCTACTACGCGTTTGACCCTGCTGCAGTAGCCATATGCCGAAAACGGGGATACAAAGAAGCCTATGGTCTAAAGGAAGCAGGACCATATGGAAAGATCGAAACCATGTACGTATTCTACCTACGACTGAACAAGAACTGACGAAATACTCTCTGGTAAGTTGGTTTGGGTGTGTGGATAAGCGTTAAGAGTCGTTGATGCTGAGGGTAGCATTGTGGCAAAGCAGCATGTCTGTAATGGTCGATGTTGAGTTTTCGGCGAAGGATGCCCCAAAGGCGGTCAAACGTGGAGACTTGATTATCGCTGTTGATGTTTTGAGATGCAGCAGCAGCATCGCTAACGCTCTGGCTGATGGGGTCAAGGCTGTGATTCCAACAGAGACTCTGAAAGAAGCTTACAAGCTGCGTGAACAGCATCCAGATTACCTTCTGGCGGGAGAAAAACAGGGACGTAAACCCAAAGGCTTCGATTTGGGAAATTCCCCATTAGAGTTTGTACGCGAAATCGTAGAAGGGAAAACCGTGATTATGACGACGACAAGCGGGACTGCCGCGATAGTTCGATGCCGCAGGGCTGAGCATGTTCTTGTTGGAGCATTCCTGAACGCCGAGGCTGTTGCGAGCAAGGCTGTGGAAATTGCCCAGAAGAAGAGAGTGAATGTTTCGTTCGTTTTGGCTGGTGAGAAAGGTTTGTTCTCGTTGGAGGATTTCGTTTGTGCTGGCGCAATTGCCTCCAAGTTTCATTCTGGTGGGCTTGAGCTTTCAGATGAGACTTTGGCGGCTGTCTTCGCGTTTGAGCGGGTGAAGGATGCTTTACGCGAGTATGTGATGAAGTCGAGGCATGCTCGGCATTTAGTCGAGCTTGGATTTGAGAAGGATGTGGTGTTTTCGTGTAAGTTGGACTATTTTGGAACAGTGCCTGTGTATCGAGATGATAGAGTAACGTTGATGCAGTGAGCTAGTTCGTGCGGGTTTGGCTGCAACGGTTTATAGGTTTGTTTTGAAATCTTGTGCGCTATGGTAAGAAAGCCTGTTGGAAAACTTGAGACCCTTCTGCTGGTCGCTTTGATCTTGTTCTGGGGCAGTTCATTTGTTGTTGTTAAGTTGGCGTTGGTAGAGGGTTTAACGCCTATTTCCATAGCGACTTTCAGGTTTTTGTTAGCTGGGGGGCTTTTTGCCTTGACTCTTTTGTTGAGAGCGGTTAAGAAATCGGGCGACAGAGCCTTTGTTCACAGAGGCGACTTACCCATCTTGGCGTTGCTGGCTGTATCTGGCGTCACTTTCTTCTATCTTGCTCAGTATACGGGGATCAAGATGGCTGGCGCGTCCATCGCAGCTATTTTTGCGTGTTTTCTCTCGCCCATTTTCATAGCTGTTGTTTCAACGAGTATACTGAAGGAGCGAATAAGCAGGGGGCAGGCTTCTGGAATCGGATTCGCCGCGGTGGGCACGTTGATAGTCGTTTTGGGCGGCTCTGTCAATGTGCAATTCAACCCTGATTTCTTCTATGGGAGTATTGTTCTGCTAGCCACGCCGGTTCTTTGGACTTTTTACACTCTGCTGGGCAAGCGAGCCATTGAGAGGTATAACCCGATTTTGGTTTTGACTTATGTGACCGTGCTCGGCGGCCTGTTACTGCTTCCTTTTTCAGTTGCTGATGGTTCGATTCGATTAGCGCTATCGATGAGTTTGTCCAGTTGGTTGGCGATTGCTTACCTGTCTGTAACGTGCACTTTAGTGGGCTACTACATCTGGTTCTACGCGGTTGAGAAAGTGGGAGCAACGGTGACCAGCTCCTTCTTGTTTGCTGAGCCTCTTGTAACCGTTTTGTTGGCAGCTTTGTTTGTTGGTGAAAAGATCACTGTGCCCATCGGTGTCGGTGGGCTTCTTATTTTCCTAGGCGTCTACTTGGTGACCCAGAAGTAAGGCTGCGCTGATTTGTTTCCGCAATTTCTGGCGGATGTATCTTGTAGTACTCAAGGTCTCTTAGAATCCAATATTCTCTGCTGTAACGGATCGGTTCGGTGTTGCAGTTGTCTAGCGAAAGCATTGCCATTACAGACCATGCGTTTGCGTCATAAACCTCTCTTTCTTCACTATCTAGTTTGACAATGCCTATCATGTGCCCCATTTCATGCATTAGGACTACGGTTTCAACCTCCTCTGCTGTAACACCTTCGCCAGCATGATCGATGGCAAAATCGTCTCCGGTTTGGTCGGCAATAAATGCGTAGTTTGCCCCGTCGTCGTGACCCCACACATATCCAGATGTTTCTGGGTGACCGTCGACAACGGTTCCAAACAGCACCCATTTCCATTGCGAGTAATATCCGAAATTATGGTCGTTGTATGTTTGGTTGAATGCGGAAAATTCGGCATTTGTTACGCTGTCGTCAAGCGGAACCTCATCGTCAACGTAGAAGGTGATGCGAATCCATCTTTCCGTGCAGTAGCCTTGAATATAGGCTAGCACGGAGTCCGTTGGTCTGTGACTTGGCATGTAGTCGATTTCGTAGAACAATTCGTGAACGTAGGCTGGGTCCCACAGCTTTCTATAATCTGCGCTTTCTATCGCGAGATCGATGTCATCAATGACGTTATCGTTGTTTATGTCACAGTCCGAGTCCCAGTTTGGCTGACTTGGAATAGCTCCAAAGGCCTTCCCCATTTTGAACACGTCAAAAACGTCAACGATGCAATCTGCGTTCACGTCGCCTTGAATCTGAACGTATTCGAAAAAGCCGTCGAATGTGTGATGTCCGATTAGTGCCCCACCTGAGTTTATGAGACTCATCTCAAGAAAGTCAAGGTAGCAGTTTCCTCCAGGCGTTGCGTTAAAGACCAGTGTGGCAAGCACTCCGTTGCCGTTAGCAGGGGGTGCTGAACCTATTGACAATGCAGAGAATAACAGAAAGCCCATGGTCTCGTTGATTTCCTCTTCAATTATTGTTGTGGGCGGGTTCAAGAAGGAACCTAATGTGATGCTTACGGCATCTATTACCGCAGGGTCATATTGCAGTTTGAACTGAAAACCGTATAAGTCAACAACGTCGGTGACGTTTACACTGACAGAGAACTGCTTGTTATATGCGGCCTTCTGCTTCTGAGGGTCTACATAAACGTCCGTGACTGGTGGAGCAACGCTGTCGAGTTTTATCACCCAGAAATCACCCAGGCCACCACCAGATGTATCAGTGTAGCCAGCTAATACGTATCCTTCATCGCTTGTCTGAGCCAGTGAAAATGCCTGCTCATCATTTGTTCCGCCATATATCCCGTTGTGTTCAATGTTTCCGTCTTGGTTGGTCTTAAGAAACCAAAAATCAGGTGT